>Ga0315279_10005516_pt1 | contig 16369 bp, 14 predicted proteins | sample YL17G06_20_MG_FD_203694 | JGI IMG/M metagenome (GOLD analysis project Ga0315279, IMG submission 203694) | Sediment microbial communities from Yellowstone Lake, YNP, Wyoming, USA - YL17G06_20 | ecosystem: Environmental > Aquatic > Freshwater > Lake > Sediment | place: USA: Wyoming | collected...
TTTCTTCGTGTCGTTTGGCTGGGGCACGGTTACAGTGAACGTGCTGTTCACCGAATTGATGTTGACTGTTATGGTATAAGTGCCAGGTTTCGCCCACTTGAACGGCGTGAGAGTTATATTGACAGTCAACGTGGAGTTGCCAGAGATGTTCTTCGGCGCGACATACGTCAGGCTGAAATGGATATAGTCGCTGGCTTCGCTGATATTCACGCTTACATTCTGCCTCGATGTGTTGGTATTATTGATTGGTATATATATCGTTTGGCTGGTGTTCAGAAGAGTTACATTCGAAGGCATGGTGAATTTAAGACCGGTTGTTGTAGTCGTGGTCCTATTGGTTGTATTTGACGCTGGCGGCGGATTCTGCGAGCCGGACTGGTTCGATGGGGGGGTGCCTGCGACGTTTGTTATCTCACCTATCCCTATCGATGTCGAGTTTGTCAGACTAGGACTAAATGTGCAGCTGAAGTCTCGTGAGCAGGTCACAATTGTCGTTGAGACACTTAGATTATACGTAGTGTTACCATCTGACAGCGTTCCGGCCGTGCATATGTACTGGTAAGTCGTGTTTTGTATCCAGTTGCAATAACCACCAATTCCGACTGTCTCTGTTCCATTGTGGCCCCTAAATTGTACGGTCAACGGCGGAGCAATGTTTGTTAGATTGACCACGTCGGTGCTATTGTCGAAAGTATTTGAGATCGTTACAGTCGTGTTACCTCCTAAAATTACGTTCGCTATCTGAGAAGCGCTCGGCACAGGAAGCGCGGTCCACCTCGAAAGATAGAAAGACCCCAGGAACGAAGAGTTATAGTTGGTCGTCGTGTTAAGGCTCACAGCCAGATTATAAAGCCCAGTAAGCCATCCGGTTGTGCTGAGGTTGTACGTTGTCCCAGCAGTCGCGTTGAGATTGGTCGCTTTGACACTACCGTTGCTTGCCAAAATAGTGTAATTCAGGCTATAATTGACCCATGTGCCGTTTATCAGCATACCGTTTTCCACGCTTACATTATAAATTGCGAGCGATAGGTTTTCTCCAGTCCTGTTATAAACCATGCCTATCGAGAAAGTGTAAATCGGAAGTTTTATTGTAATGTTCTTGTTGTCAAATCTTGAAATGTTTTTGGCTGAAGTGACATAGACAGACAGTCTGGTGAAGTTCTGTGACGTGGCTCCACTTGGTGCGGTTATGTTCACGAAGATGTACTGGTAAGAAAGGCTCGTAATGTTCAGAGTGAAGTTTGCCATGTAAGTATCGTTCATTAATATACTGTTTGAGAAATTGCTGTAATTGGTCAGGTACAAAGACCAGCCGCTCGAGTTAAGCGCGGTTATGGTCACATTAAACAGAGTATCGTTCCCGTCTATGTTTCCAGTGTTGTTAATCGAGATGTTGAATGAGTATTTTTCCCCGATATTATGCACGTATTGAGAGACGTTAGTGACGACGACGCCACCCAAATTGCCGGTGGTGGTTGTGTTGAAAGAGACGCCCGGCAAAGTCCAAGTCAATCCGAAATAATCAGTCACGTTCACTGCAGTCAATGATTCTTCGCCGAGGGGAGAGCAGCTCAGAGCGGTGACAGTCAGGCTCACGTTAATGCTGGCGGTAGGGTCAACAGATATGGTGTTATTAGTCATGTTAAATGCGCATGTGAAATTTACGCTGGTGTTGCAAGATAGACTAAAGTTACTGACAGAGTCGCCAGTATTGGTTATCCTGAAAGTGTAATTTATCATCTGCCCGGCAGGCACTTGTCCGGGCTGTACGTTGGTCCATAGCGAGAAATTATGAAAAGGATTGATGATTGCAGTCAGACTGGGTCTAACATTGGTTGTGCCGTTAGTAGAGTTACTCACGTTTATGTAGAGAGTGTAAGATCCGGCTGTCGCACCAGTCGTAGACGTCACATTCAAAACCACACTGGTATTGCTGAATGCGGTTATTGCAGTCAGATTTGTCGAGGTATTCAAAGAGCAGGTCAGATTTACCGCATCGCAGCCAGTGACATTTATGTACAGAGTTTCATTGATGTTTGAATTGCTCGTTATATTTACCCTCACATAGGAGACGTTCCCTTTTTCCATCCTAAAGCTCGAGACGTTAAGAGTCACAGTTGGGCTGTTCCATGAGATGTTCACAGCGAAAGCGGCGCTTACATTGGTGTTTGTATTAAAGTTAGGATAAGCCAAGTTAAGCGCATAACTGCCGGGAGCAGCTGTTGAATTCACACCACATGTTCTGGTATACCTGCCAGCGGATGAATTAGTTATATTGGTACAGTTGAGTATGCTGATCCCGCTTCCCGTTATACTTAAGTTGCTAGTGTTGATATTAAACCAACTGCCGGTCAGATATGTCGTATTGATATAATACGTTAATACTCCCCCCGGCAAAAAGGTCGCAGTAGAGATGTTAAAATTCGCATTTGTGGAGTTCAGAACAAAAGTCGTATTAGTGCTGTTATCGATTGAGCTGTACTCATTGTATGCAGTTATGTTCCAAGTACCATTTACTAAATTTGAAGGAATGACGCAACTCGCGCCAACATCTAATGGAAAGCTCAATCCATACCTAACTCTGTTGCATGAAAAATTATAATTATCTAAAATAAAAGTGACATTCACCCAAGTTTGATTAGCAGTTATATTGTCGTTTGATATCGTAAGGCTTACCGTATCGCCGGGGTTATAACTAGGCTGATTTCCACTAACGTTGGTGAAGCCAAGTCCTAACGATATCAGAAATAAAAATGCGATTAACAGCCTAACCGCGTGCATGTTAACTATAACCTCATACTGTAATATATAGTTTTTTATAAAGCGTCTATCTTTTCTACTCTCAAACCAGCGCTGGACTCGAACGTGACCCTCCATACGGGCTTGAAGATCACTTCGAAATCCTTGACTCTGACTCGGCCGAAGAGCGACGGAATCTTGAGCAGCTTCTTCTTGTCTATTTCATATTCTTCCAAATCATATCTTTCCGGCTTTGTGAAGGATAGCTTGTCGTCCAAAGCAAAACTCGAAGGCTCTATCCCAAGATTATCAAACCTTTTCCTTGCCCTATATTTCCCATCCTTGAAATCAGCCAGTCCGCTGTCGGCAAACTCCCTAAGATATTTCAAGACAGCCTGGGTCGTCAATCTGGTCCTATCGGCAATCTTCTTAGGGTCATCTGTCTTGCCAAGAACAGTCAGCACGCGCATCCTCCTCTCGTCCAAGTCGACCAGTTCTTTCATATCCTTGGTCTTCTTCAGGCCCTTGTCCCAATAGTAAAACTCGTAATCAGAATCGACATACATCGTAAGAGGCTTGTATCCGCCGCTGTCCAAGACCAGCTCATACTTGACCTTATAGACGGGCTCATAAATCAGCCTCAGCTCCTTCAATTTCTCCTCTCTGCCGAACAACCCTAAAGTCTTTTTCTGCCGCATCCTCTCAGCTCTGGCTTTCGCCTGGCGCTCATCTATCTTTGACACGAATGCTTTCTGGCCTTTCTCCATTTCCTCTCTGGCCTCAATCCTCTTCTCAAAGCCAGGTATCACTATAGCCCCCTCCTCGAGGACAGCGCCCTTCAGCTTACATACCCGCTCTATAACCTCGTCAGCATCTATCTCCTCGCCGTATCTCCTCTTGAAAGTGTCTAATATCTCATCGACCTTCAACAGGCTCACCTGCCCCATCTCCTCGAGTTTCTTGCCAATCAGGTCCACGAGTCTATTGATGTCCAGTTTCTCGCCCACCTCGATAGTGCCTATTTCCCTCCCCTCGTGCTGGGAGAAGCGCGGCCTTATCTTGACGACAAATGCTCTATTGCTCTCCTCGCTCCTGTCCCCGACCAAGGCAATCCCTATCGGCAACGTCTTTAGGAACCTGTTTTTTTCATATTCTTTCGGCAGGCTGGTCGGGAAGCGCTTCATGACTGCCTTCAGGTCTTCGTCAAAAACCAGCTTGTGGCAGATTAGCATGTCCAGCTGCGATAGGACTCTCGTGTCGATAGCTGAAGGCTGCTGGGTCGCAAAAACCAGCGAACAGCCGGGCCTTCTCCCCTGCTTGACATATTCTATAAGTGAGTCGCTTGCTGCTGTTTTACTAGTGCCCGATGGTATGAGGGTGTGGGCCTCGTCTATGAACAGCCAGGTGGGAGGTATCTCGACATCCAGCAGCTCGTCTATATCTCCCATGCTGTACTTCTCCATTGAGGCTTTTCTCGTGACCAATTTTCTAGCGGTCAAAATCTTTCTGGCAAGCATCCCTATGACCAGCGAAGCAACATTCTCCTCTACAAATGATATATCTATAACAGAGACATATCCCTCCTTGCAGATTTCAGAGAGGCTGGTCCCTTCCTTCGAGAATATCCCCCAGGACTTGGCTGCCTCCAACCGCGATAGCAACGCCCGTCTCGTGTCCTGCTTATAGCCCCTATCTTTGCTGGTCAGCTCTTTGTCCAGCTCTATGACCCTGATAAGCTCGTCGATGCTGAAAACCTTGTACTTTTCTTTCGCCTTCTCTATCGATTTTTCAAGGAGCAGCGCGCTAGGCGAGAACCGTTCCAGCCCGAAGGTGAGAGTCCAGTCGTCTATGGTCAGCTCGGAAGGTTTGAGAGAGAACAACCTATCGTAAGTCTCTTGCGGCACTTTCTCTTTCATGCCCAGCGGAATAAAGACCTGCGTGTTCTTTATCCCCTTTGGCTCTAGCCCCCAGTCGGACAGGTCTTTCAGCTCTTTATCTTCCTTGTTCGGGTGCTTCATGCTCCAGAATATGCCTATCGGGTCGACCACAACCGAGGCCACATTCGGGTTCTTCAAGACAAGCTCTTCGGCCATTATCCCAAGGTCGTAGCTCTTTCCGCTGCCCCTCGCCCCGACTACGAATATCGCATGGGGACTGATTGCGTCGAGGAATACCTGTTTTCCGAACTCGCGCTTTTCCACAGTCTTTCCGAGCAAGAGAGCGCCATCTTTTCCGTGCTTCGAGTGTGTTGTTTTCTTCCTGCCTATATAGAAGGAATCGCCCTCTTTCAGCAGCTCTAACGGCTCGCTCGTATCCGCTACGAAGTCCATAACTTTATTATAGCGAGATAGTATAAATAATTGACTATCCATAAAGTGTTACCATGTTTTGGCTTTTCAGGAGAGGTGTTTTTGGAAAGATTACCGCACTATTGGCTCTAGTGATAACTGTCCTGGTCCTGCTCTGGCTGTGGAGCGCGATAAACCCTGCTACTCTATTATACCAGATCATCTTCTTGGTAGTCTTATTCGTCTTTGGCATAGTGCTGTTTGTCTCATTGGTCTTCCTATTTACTATAATCAAGCTGCTCTTTTTCATGCTGCTGCTGAAGCGCAGGGTCAAAAAGAGCATGAAGAAAATGTTTGATATGCTCGAGAGATGATTATGTACGCGTTTGAAGAGCTGAAGAGAGAGGCCAGTTCTGTTATCGAGAAAGCCTGTGGAGAGAAGACGGACTTTATCAAACCGCCAGAGGGAATGGGGGATATAGGCAGCACAGTAGCGTTCTCTATCGCCAAGAAGATCAGGAAGAGCCCGCCGGAGATAGCAAGGGATATCGCCAAGAAGATAAAGCTGCCGGAGAAAGGGATGATTGCCAGGGTCGAGGCTAAAGGCCCATATATCAATTTTTTCGTTAGTGACAAGTTCAGGAAGAGAGTGATGGAAGAGGCCAACGAGAGACACTATGGTGCCGGCGAGAAGAAGAAAGAAAAAGTCCTGATTGAGCACACCAGCGTCAACCCCTCTGGTCCTGTTCATGTTGGTCGATTCAGGAACCCGATCATAGGAGATGTACTGGTCAGGTTGCATAAGTTCCTTGGCTATACAGTGCATGTGCAGAATTACATTAACGACGTTGGGAAACAGATTGCGATTATAGCATGGGCCAAAGACAACGGCATAAAACCCAAGAAAGAGCTTATAGACAAATACAAGAAATACAGGAACAAGCCCGATTTCGAGACGTTCTTCATATATGTCCCCGCTAATGCCGAAATCACTGCCAGCGATAAGGCTGAGAAAGAGGTGAACGACTTTCTTCAGAAGTGCGAGGCAGGCGATGTCAAGAGCCTGGAAAAACTGAGGAAAATCTCTGAACACTGCCTGAAGGGCCAGAGAGAGGTCTTGGAGCGCTGCGGCTTTCATTATGACGAGTTCGTGTTCGAGAGCAAATTCATCGAGAACAAGGATGTCGAGAAGCTGAACCAGAGACTCAAGAGCCTGGCAGAATTCCAGCAATTGCCCAACGGCGCGTATTCGCTCGATCTGTCCAAGTACGGGATAAAGAAGGAGGAGGGGACAGTATTCCAGCGGGCGAATGGGACCTCCGTCTATCTGACGAGAGATGTATGCTTCCATCTAGAGAAGTTCAAGCGCTTCGATAGGTCAATAAACGTGCTTGGCGAGGATCATAAAATAGAGGGCGAAGAGATACTGGCGATAATGGATTTGCTCGGAGAGAAGATTGACAAGCACAAGATAGTCTTCCTCTCTTTCGTGAACTTGGCTGGAAAGAAGATGTCCACTCGTATGGGCGAGACCGTGCCTCTCGACGAAGTGATAGACGAAGGGGTCGAGAAAGCCTATAAAGAGGTCAAGAAGAAGAACCCTGACCTGCCAGAGAAAGAAAAGAGAGAGGTAGCTGAGATGGTGGGAATAGGGGCAATCAAATACTATATCGTCAAAACAGAGCCCCTCAAGAACATAGTCTTTGATTGGGACAGGGCGCTGGACTTCACGGGAGACACCGGTCCGTATCTCCAGTATACTCATGCCAGGGCCAACAGCATCCTGGAGAAAGCCAAGACAGCTTATAGCGATTTCGATGTAAGCTATTTAAAGGAAAAGGAAGAGAAAGATTTGATAGACCTTATTGCCAAATTTCCGGAGCTGGTAGAACAAGCGGGCGAACAGTGCAAGCCGTACACCGTCGCTAATTATGCATATAGTCTTGCGAACAACTTCAACACGTTCTATCACGCACACCAAGTGATACAAGAGAACAAGGGGATAGAGAAGGCGAGACTCGCGCTCGTGAAAGCCGTGAAGATTACCCTCGGAAACGCTCTCGGCCTGATCGGTCTGAAAGCGCCGGAGAGAATGTAAGGGCCTGTAGCCTAACCTGGATAGGGCGGCAGCCTTCTAAGCTGCAGATTGCGGGTTCAAATCCCGTCAGGCCCGCTGATTGTCGAAACGCATGACAAAAGGTTTATATATTGTCAGGCAGTAAAAGTAATCATTATGTCAACTAGGATGTCTATATGGACTAAGCACATGTTTTGTCTAGTTGGCAATCTGACAACCATTAACTATTGATTCGCTCCAACGCTGATTTAACCTCTTGTTCTATGTTTGTGTTGGAGCTCACAAAGGCTCATACTCTTAGATTCAATTCTAAGGAGGGATTAGCTCACCCAGCAATCCAGGAGGGGTCTGTTAACCCCCCTCCAACCATTTTTTTAGAATCGGACTCTACTCTACGAATATTGCTGGTTTTAACGGCACAGCACTCTTAGCCTTCGGATTAGAACTAGCCTCGGCGTTTTCTATGGCTATCTCGGCGTTGAACTGCTTCTTAAGATACTCTTTAGCGTCAGTGAGAGCTGCGTTCTCTTCAGAAGTGCTCAGGACCATCGGCATAAGCTCTTGGGAGTGCTTGCCTAGATACTGGACGTAGGTAACGGCTTCCTGCCCGCGTTTTTTAACTTCAGGATCCTGCATGACTTCCTTTATCAGCAGATTGGCGTTCTTTATTTCCTTGGCTTTACCATAGACAGTTCTCTTCCACTCAGGTGCGACAAAGACAGATATCTTCTTGGGCGTTATCTTAGCCAGCTCGATCACTTTCTTGATATCTGACTCAAGCCCAACGACAGAGCTTTCCATGAGTTCTACTTTATCGTTTATTTTTGAATCATCTGTCTTAGGCCATTGTGCAGCAGACGCTAGACCGTTTCCGAATTTCTCCCAAACCTCCTCGCAGACATGGGGTATGAACGGAGCCAGGGAGCGCAGCCAGACGTCCAGAACTAATCCGATAGTCTCTTTGTTCTCTCCACCCCTCTTCCCATACCGTTCCAGGTCGTTCAGGAATTCGAAAAGCATTAGGTCTATAGGAGCTTTGAGATTGAATTTAGCCATCTCTTCATTGGCCTTCTTGAGCTTAGAGTAGAAGCGGGAGACCAGCCATGCATCTATCTTTTTTTTCCCGCCGTTTCTGCTGAGCAGCTCTGTCGCAGTGTTATAGAGCCTCTCGATCTGGCTGCGGTAGGACATGGCCGCCTTCGGGTCCCAGACTATATCAACGAAAGGACTGCCTATGTGGCAATAGTAGAGCCTCATCCCATCAGCCGAGTACCTCTTTGTCAGGTCCGGTATCGGTTCGGCTCCGCCCTTGGACTTGGATATCTTTCCGCCCCCCATTGTCACCCACCAGTTGACGAAGATGCCTCTCGGCCAATCGCGAGAGTCCAGTATTCCGACGTGGTTCATCAAGAAGACGGGGAAGTGCACTGTCTGGTGCTCCTTTCCGCTCAGGTTTATGTCGAGAGGATACCAATATTCGAAGTCCTTCCTGATTCTGGACCAGACATCGTTCTTAGGGCTGCCTTTACCGAGAAAGACGTAATCAAAGAAGCTCTCATCCATCTCACCAGGTGTGATCTTCTTCTCGTTAGCATATTTTGAGACTATGTAGTAAGCAGGATAAAGCGTGGAATCAGCTATCGGTTCTATTATCCATTTGTCGTCGAAAGGGAATCTAGTGCCCAGCCATTTTCCCATCCTCACGCAAGGTCTGTCCCTGAACCAGTCCAGGACAGAAGGCAGATTCTCCTTATAGTCATTGGGATAGATGCTCATGCTGGCGACGTGCTCTTTCGTCTTATCCTTTAGTCTTTCGTCCGAGTACTTTATGAACCACTGATCCTCTACCTTCTTTATTATGACCGGGCTGCCACACCTGCATATCACCTCTTCAGTCAGGTCCTGCATAGTGTCCGCCTGGCCAGAATCAAGCATCTTCTGCTTCATCTTTTCCTTCGCTTCCATGACAGGCATACCGGCGAATTCCCCACAGTTCTCGTTCATCTTACCAGTGTGGAATCCGGCCTTATAGACTATCTTCGTAGCCTCTTCCAACTTCGGATCTGTCTGGTTCTTTATAGCCATATCTTCGCATATTTTCAGAGCCGCCTTGTCGCCGAATTCTTTCGTCACTATAATCGGGATTACCTCAATCGCTTTCACTTTCGCCGGGTCCAGTCCGTATCTCCTGCAGGCAACGTCATCGTTCATCAAATCTACCAAACCCATCCAGTCGTAAGGGGCGTCGGAAGGCACTGAAGTCACTATCCCGCTCCCTATCTTCGGGTCGCAGAACTTGGAGGGGAGTATTATTATGTCACGGTTTATCTCTGGAGCCGTACAATACTTGCCTATCATATCTCGGCCAGTTATCCCGCCGGTTACCTCTATCGCATCTTTCTGGTATTTCAGCTTCTCGGCGCATTCCTTGCTGACTATCCAGGTCTCGCCATTGACATCCGCCTTGACATAGGTGACGTTCGGGTCGACCCAGAGGTTGGTCTGTCCATAGACCGTCTCTGGTCTGAGCGTCGCTGCTATGATGAATTCATCTCCGAACTTGAACTTTAGTAATGTGAACTCCTGCTGCTCCGCCGTGCCTCCCTTGGAGATGTCTGTCTGTGAAGCATCGACTGCTATCGGTCCGCAGTTGACGCAGAAAGTGGCGAAATACGGCTTCTGTACGAGCAGGTCCTTTTCCTTCAGCTTCCGGAACTGCCACTCTATGAACCGGTTATAGTCTGGGTTGACTGTCGTTGTGAACCTCCTCAAATCGAACAGGAAGCCGAATTTTTTCCAGTATTCGTTGATATAGACTTGGTTGAAGAACCTGACGACCTCATCCACATTCGTTAGTTTTTTGATCTCCTCATCGGGGCAACCATTGGCTTTGAGGCTCGCGATGAAATCAGGGTCCGCTCTCTCGACTTTTTTTGCAAAAGCATAAGCGAGATTACCAGTAGCATGAGTGCCGACAGGGAAGAGCACGTTATAGCCGTTCATCCTCTTGTAGCGGCATATGACATCGGAATAGGTATAGCCGCGCATGGTGCCGACATGCAGATAGCCGGAGATACCAGGATAAGCGAATACCAGGAAGAACTTTTGCCTGCTATCTGGCTCGGCCTCGCCCAGTCTAGCATCTGCCCATTTCTTCTGCCACTTTGCCTCTGTCTTCTGATGGTCGTAGCTCATTTAATCGTCTTATTATTTACGTCAAACCTTTATTAAAACGAAGTAGTCCTTCTCCTGTTTTCCTATCTCTCCTTGCTCTAGGATGTTCTGGCTTCTAAACGGGTCCAGCCTATCCTTGAACGCCATGGGAAGCGAGACCAGCACCAGGTTCTTCGAATAGCCCAGTATCCTGCGCGGGTCTTTCAGCAGATGGAGCGTGTCGAAGCAGACAACGAAATCGAACTTCTTGGTCGTCAAAAAATCATCAGTAATGAAGTAGGTTATGCCTTTCTTTTGGGGCAGTGTCATCCTCTCATCCGCATCTATGCCTATAATCTCTTTGAACCTGACTCTCTTCGCCTCCAGAAACTCCTCGAACCAGGCCTTACCTATCCCTATGTCCAGAACGCTGTACTCTCTCTTCAGATAGTCCTTAACCTTCGGGAACAGGTCCGAATACTTCTCGAGCTGCTTCTCCCTCCAGGACTCATAGATGTCTGTCGAAAACGGCATATAATACTCTTACCAAAACGCTTTTAAATAAACTTTCCCTTACTCTACCTATGATTACCTTATTTTGTCCTGAGTGTGGCGCAGCGCTGAAAGTCCTATACAAGATGGAGGGTTTCACCGACTGGAAATTCTGCCAAAAGTGCAACGAGCCTTCCTACATCAGAGCGTCAGAGGACGGTCGGGCAGTGGTCAAATCTCTAAAACAGGTTATAGCCGAGTCTCCAGCCAAAATGAACTTGGTCAAGGCGTTAGAGTTCCTATTGAAGAACGGCCAGTGCCACATAGAGGATCTCGTCTTCGTCGCGGGAAAGCCGGCTGAGCCAGAGATAATCAAGCTGCACGCGATGAAGGTCCTGGACAAGTTCGGCTTCGCCTATGGCATAAGGAACTTCTTGGAGAACGCGGTCGAGAAGGACATCGAGCCGTACATCGAGCGGCCCAAGGACATGCTCGAAGAGTTCATGAAATAGTTCCACTACTCCTGAAAATACACGAACTTTTCGCACAGAAAAATCGGAATATTTATAAACGATACTCGGTTCTCTATAGCTACGGTGAACGCATGGCTTTGATAACAGAGATTATCAAGAAGTACGACGGAGAAGCAAAAGAGAGAATCGCAGAGGCGCGGAAACTAACCGCATCCAAGAGAGCAGAAAGAGAAGCTCTATTTTTTGACCCATCGAAAGAAATGGAACCGCCAAAGCTGAATGAGTCGACAACAGAGCCGACTCAACAGGACTTTGCCTATTTCGACTGGCAGAACAAGCTCGTAGACTTTTACAAGAAGCTCGGCGAGTGCAACCTGCTGGTGGACCAACTGAACAACAGCTCTGGCCTGCTGAAGGAACTAGAGAGGATAAGGCAGGAGAACGCTGAGCTGAAGCAGAAACTCAACCAGGTCAAACCTTAATATCTCTCGGCTTCGGAATATCGTCATGGAAGACTTTTATGTAATCCCGGAGACTTATTTTTCGAAAGAGGCCGCAGAGCATTATGATCGAAGTCCTAGAATGAGGAAGGTCCAGCGCGAATTGACTGAGCGAGCGCTAGAATTGCTCGGCCTATCTGAAGGGAGGATCTTAGATGTCGGTTGCGGCACCGGATTCTCTCTTGCGATTTTAGAAGACCGGGGGTTCGATGCGGTAGGAATAGACATCTCCCAACCGATGCTGGACATTGCCAAGAGGAAAGGGCTGAAGGTCAAGAGGGCCGATTTTACTAAGTTACCGTTCAAGGACAGGACGTTTGACGGGTTGCTGTCTATCTCCTCTCTCCAATGGGTATATGGCAAGAGTTACGAGGATATTGTTGACAAGTATTCAAGGATAGCCAGGGAATTTTACCGCGTTCTCAAGGCCAGAGCAAGAGCAGTGGTCCAGTTCTATCCGAAGACAGAGCAGGAGTTCGAATTGGCTGTTAAGCAGTTCAAGAGAGCCGGTTTCAAGGTGACTATAGCGATAGACTACCCCCACATCAAGAAGAAGACGAAGAAGTTCCTGATTCTTAACAAAAATTAACTTTGAGGCGTCTGAAAATTTTTAAATAAGACACCAGACCAAGATTATCCATGAAGAAAATAATTGTACTGCTTGTCCTATCATTGGTCGTTGGTTATTCCATCCCGTCCAATTTCTACGATTATTTTGCAAAGATGAAGGAGCACCAGACCAAATTCGTGAGCTGCAAGCTGGTTGAGAGCAGCTGCGAGAAGATCCCATGGTACTTGGGCCTGTCGAAGGGCTCGGTGCAGTATCGTTGCGACCAGAACATTCACGTCAGGAAATATGGTAACAAGTGTATCGCTCATAAGGACTATTACGACCCGAGGAGTTTCACCGGCGCGCTCAACCATGTCTGGTACGATTTCCTGAAGCCGTAGACGATTAGCTTTTTATTGAGGTAGAGCCAAAAATTACATGATGCTATGGGGATAATAGGCGATGCGATAAACGATATTTTCGAGAAGATTCAGGACTTTGTCTCATTCTTTATAATATACACAATAGTCGTGTTCGTCCTGGGCGTCTACTATGGAACATATTATGCAGGAACAAGCGCCTATGACTATCCGCTCTGGTTATTGTTCATCGCAATACTTCTGTACGTGTTGAAAGAGGCGCTCAAGCCGAAGAAAAAGTAGTCAGTATCCCTTATAATTCCCATCCTTATACTCAAATAGATCGTCATTCACGAAATCCTGGACCGCGAATTCTTCATGGCCGTCTTTCATCTTTATTATCACTTTCTCTAAGCCGGCGTTTATGATATATCTTCTGCAGAGCTTGCATGGCTTGCCCTCGACTATTTGGCCATCTTTGACATTCTCGCCGTAGATGTACATGATCCCTCCGAGCACGGAAACGCCTGCCCTCGCCGCATTTATTATCGCGTTCTGCTCCGCGTGGACCGATCGGCACAGCTCATATCTCTCTCCAGACGGTATGTTCGCTTCCTCGCGCGGGCATTTTCCTATGTCAGAGCAATTCTTCGTTCCTCTGGGCGCTCCCACATAGCCGGTGCTGATTATCTGGTCCTCTTTGACTATAACCGCGCCGAACCTCCGCCTCAGGCAGGTGCCGCGCTGGGCGACTTCTCGTGCTATGTTCAGGTAGTATTCAATCTTGGAAGGTCTCTGCATATAACCAACATTATTTTTGAATCAGAAGTTATAAAAATGCTCTGTTAGCTCAATAGGATCTTGGTCGCGTACATGACGGCTAGCCCGACTAGGAAGAATATGAAGGATATCAGCGAGCGCTTTTTGTCCGTCTCTTTATGTAGTTCTGGAATCAGGTCCGAACTGGCTATATAAATGAAACCGCCAGCAGCGAATGGCAGCAGATATAGCGCGAAACCGGCTATCTGCGATGTCACGAAATAGCCAACTATAGCTCCAAAGACGGCCAAGACAGCGGAGAGGAAGTTATAGGCCAGAGCCTTCTTTTTCGTGAATCCGCCATAGACTAGCGTCCCGAAATCACCCAGTTCTTGGGGCAGTTCGTGTGAGATGACTGCTAGAGTCGCGGCTATCCCAACGCCGGTGTTGACCACAAAAGCGGCCACTATGACTAGTCCATCGATGAAATTGTGTATCCCACCGCCGATTAGGCTAAGGTAGGTGAAGACATGGACCTCGCACTTTTCATCGTGGCAGTGTCTCCAATAAAGGACTTTTTCCAGGATAAAGAACATGCAGAAACCGACAAGCAGAGAGACGAAGATATTGAGGTTGAGCGAGATGTCGAGAGCCTCTGGCAGGAGATGGAAGAACGCGCCCCCTAATAAAGCGCCAGCAGCAAACGCAACCAGAATCAGTATTATCTTATTGAGCGTTTTTTCCTTCAGGGCTAGCGCAACAACCCCCACAAACGAGAGCAGACTGACTATTACCGTGGCTATAATCGAGTAGATAAGAGCGTCCATGATAGTCACTTTCTTCTATTTTAAATACGCAGGTTTATAAAGGGGTCCTCTCATAATTTAGTTCGGAAATTATAGCGTAGTAGACTTATTCTATGAAGTTATCAATTTCTAAACAATATAAAGTAGGTGAATATAGTGGCATATAGAGATTTTGGCCCGAGAGAGATGCACAAGGTTACTTGCGCAGACTGCGGCAAAGAAGCCGAAGTGCCTTTCAAGCCAGACGGAACTAGGCCCGTGTACTGCAAAGATTGCTACCAAAAGCACGCGCCAGCAAAGCGAAGATTCTAAGTTTTGTATTTACTTAGTTATCTGTTGATTTTAACCTTTTTCTTTTATTTTTTCAGTCCAGCGATAGCCATAGACTGCCTAGCACCCACAAGCAGGAGCACAACTACTGCTCTCTGACTTTTTAAGTTTAATTTATCTTTTCTTCATCCTGCTTAAGTTTGCTGATTTCCTTATTAAAATTTTCAATTTCTTGCTTGTTCTCATTAATGCTTTTTTCAGTGAATTCAATCTCTCGGTTAATAAGAGCAATTGAATATTCAGCGCTTTTGATACTGCTTTTTAAACTGCTTAATTTATTATCTTCAACACTCTGGATTTTTTCCAAGGACCCGATTTTTTCATCGATTTTCTCAATTTCTTTTACAAAAACAGGGATATTATTCAGATTATTATTCAATTCCATTACTTTAAGTTTCGCGCTTTCCTTAACATCCAATTGGCCGGAATCAATTAACTTTATCAAACCTTCTGTTATAACACGAAGAGACTGCCCTTTGTCCAGACAAGCTGCTTTCAAAGGGTCTTCAATGTACATCAAAAGAATTTTTCCAGTTGATTTATCAAAAACCCCTCGTTTCTCATACTTTTTAAAAGCCCTGTTAACTGGATTAATCAGTGAAAAAACCCTTGAAACCGCCTTTTCTTTTTCTTCGTTTAATTCTGAAAGTTTAATAGCAATATTTGAATCTGTTGACCCTAATTCTTTTTCAAGATTCGTTAACTCCTCACTCTTAATCTTTTTGCTTTTAGATAAATCACTTAATTTATTTTCTAAAACTTTTACTTTATCATCAAATGAAATAATGCTTGACTCCAACTGCTTAATCCTTTCCTCTGGAAACCTCTTTTCTTCAATAACCCGCAGATAATCCCCAAGCCTATTCGTAGAACCAACAAAAAGCTGAAATTGGCTGCTTAAGACCTTCATCTGATTCCCAAAAACAAAATCCAAGTAATAAGCATACTTAAGATTTCCTTTTTGAATGCTTTCAAGAATAGAAACAAGAGAATAATGCATTTTTTTAAGAGAATCATAATCATTGCTCTCAGAAACACTGACTTTTTCCAAGCTTTGCTGAAGCTTAACAGTAAACCTGGAACGCGATTCCTTGACAACAGCATACAATGTCCTGTTCGCACCGGTATCAGGCTCAGCTGTGTTAATCTCATTCAAAGTCTTAACCAGCTTCTCAATACAATCAGACAAATCCTGTTTAATACTATCCACATCGCTAAAGTCAGATTCGCCTCCGAAAATCTTCTTTAAAAAATTCATTTAAATCAGCTAAATAATACTCTGAAGATTTTTAATTGCCATAAAAAATAAAGAGCTAAAACTTTAAATTAATATTGTTATTTAAAAGCCGCTCAGCACTCAAAATCTAAATCATCTAGTCATTAGCCTGGTTGACATCATCGCAGCTATTATAGTTTAGAGCTTGGAGTATAAAATCGTGTTTCTGAGGATCTCCAACCCGACTTCCAGGTCCTCTCTGTCGATGGTCAGTGGCGGCGCTATCCTGATAGAACTGTCGCCGCACGATAGAAGAATAAGCCCCTTTTCGAACGCTTCCCTGACGATAGTGTCCCTCTCTTTCACAGCAGGCTCTTTCATCTTTCCGTCTTTCACAAATTCCATCCCTATCATGAGCCCTTTCCCGCGTACATCGCCTATTATCCTGCTCTCGCCCTTCAGGTCATCGAGAAAATCTAGCGCGTATTTCCCATCCTTCTCGACCTTCTCCGCAATGTTGTTCTGCTCGAAATAGTCCAGAACAGCCAGCCCGGAGGCGCAGGCAAGCATATTCCCGCCGAAAGTGTTGGCATGCGTCCTTGTCGTCCAGTTCATCACTTTCTTGCT
>Ga0315279_10005518_pt1 | contig 16366 bp, 15 predicted proteins | sample YL17G06_20_MG_FD_203694 | JGI IMG/M metagenome (GOLD analysis project Ga0315279, IMG submission 203694) | Sediment microbial communities from Yellowstone Lake, YNP, Wyoming, USA - YL17G06_20 | ecosystem: Environmental > Aquatic > Freshwater > Lake > Sediment | place: USA: Wyoming | collected...
CCGTGGCCAGGCAGACCGCGTCCGCCGGGAAAGCGCGGATCTCCATGGTCCGGAGGTCCTGGGCCACGATCCCCCGGCAGACGCCGTCCCCGTCGCGCACGACGGAGAGAAACTCCCAGTACTCGAACTTCTCCACCAGGCCTTCCGCCTCGAAGCGCCGCACCTGCTCGTCCAGCGCGTAGAGGAGCTGCTGCCCCGTCGTCGCCCCGGCGAACGCCGTCCGGGAGAAGAGCGTCCCGCCGAAGCCCCGGAAATCCAGCAGCCCTTCCGGCGTCCGGTTGAAGGGCACGCCCATGCGGTCCAGCAGGTACACGATCCCCGGCGCCGCCTCGCACATCCCCTTGGCCGGAGGCTGGTTGGCCAGGAAGTCGCCGCCCTTGACCGTCTCGTAGAAGTGGATCTGGGGGCTGTCCCCCTCCCCCTTGGTGTTCACCGAGGCGTTGATCCCGCCCTGGGCGCAGACCGAGTGGGACCGCTTCACCGGCACGAAGGAGAAGAGCTGGCAGGGGATCCCGGCCTCGGCGATCTTGATGACCGCCATCAGGCCGGCCAGGCCGCCCCCCACCACGATGGTTTTCGGCTGCGCAACCATGGCGCCCCTCTCCCTACTTGAAGGAAAACAGGATGTGCAGCCCCACGGCGCTCATCGCCAGGAAGACCGCGAGGCTGACATAGGTCATGGCCTGCTGCGCCCTGGCGCTCACGGTGATGCCCCACTTGTAGGTGAAATTGAAGAGGCCATGGGCGAAGTGATAGCACGCGCAGACGATGCCGACGATGTAGACCGCCTTCTCGTACGTGGGGGCAAAGTACCGGGCCATGTAGGCGTAATCCACGTGCTGCCCGAAGAAGACGGCCTGCACCCGCGTGTTCCACACGTGGTACCCGATGTACACCAGCAGGACGATCCCGGTGATCCGCTGGAAGAGGTAGGCCAGGTTGTGGTAGCGCGCCCCCAGCCCCTGGGTCGGGTGCAGCGCATCCCCCTCGGCGGCGATGAAGAGGCCGTAGATCCCGTGGAACAGGAGGGGCCCGAAGACCAGCCCGATCTCCAGGGCCCACAGGTAGGGCATCCCCAGGAGAAACTCCACATAGCGGTTATAGGCCTCGGGTCCGCGCGTGGCGAACGCGTTGCCGAAGAAGTGCTCCACCAGGAACACCCCGATGGGGAAGATCCCGCAGAGCGAGTGCAGCCGTTTGAGGTAGAAATGGCTGACGCCGGGAGTGGCCATACTCGATCCTCACCTCTCACGTACGACCCGGGGCCAAGGCCGGCTGCCCAGAGTTGGCCCACCGACGTCGGGAACGCCGATGCGTCGTCTTATTCCCCAGCAGAACCCGACAGTCCATCCGCGACCGGCGCCCCGGTCCCTCGCCCTGAGCGGGCCGGAGGCCCGGCGCAGGCACCGATGCCCTGGTGCCGAGCGGGCCCCCGCCCGTGCCCATGGGGGTTACGACTTTTTCGGCTTCAGCGGCGGCTTGGTCCCCGGCTTGGCCGCGGCCTTGGCCTCCGCCGCCTTCACCTTCTCCTCGAGGTCCTGTTTCTCTTTGGTCAGATCATCGAGCTGCTTCTTCAACGCGTCCGCGTCGGCCTTCAGGCTGGTCACCTGACCCTTGAGGTTCACGTTCTCCTGCTGCAGGCCGGCCACCTGGGACTTGAGCTGCTCGTTTTCTTTCTTGATTTCCTGGCCGCAGCCCGTGGCCACCAGCAGCGCCAGGACAGCCAGGCCCACCGTGAGTGTGCGGGATATGTACCGCATTCCGATCCTGCCTCCTTTCCGATGTACGAACCACCGATCTCCAACAGCGATGGCCGACAACGAAGTCCGGTCCGCTGTCCCCGTCCCTATCCCTATCCCTGTCCCCGTCCCTGTCTCTGTCTCTATCCCTGTCGCTGTCCCTGTCCCTGTCTCTGTCGCTGTCGTTACAGTTTGGTTTCCGCCACCGTCTTCTTCACGCTCTCCAGGCTCTTCTGGACCAGCGCCCGCTCTTCATCGGACAGCTTGGCCTCCAGCACGCGCTCCACGCCCCCCGACCCGATCACGACCGGAACCCCGAAGTAGTAGCCGTTGATCCCGTACTCCCCTTCCAGGTAGGCCGCGCACGGAAATACCCGCTTTTTGTCGCGGAGGTACGCCTCGGCCATGGCGATGACCGCGGCCGCCGGCGCGTAGTAGGCGCTCCCGGTCTTGTAGAGGGCCACCAGTTCCCCGCCCGCCTTCCGGGTCCGCTCGACGATGGCATCGATGCGTTCCTTGGACAGGAGTTCCGTCACGGGGATGCCGCCCACGCTGCAGCAGCGGACCAGGGGCACCATGTCGTCGCCATGGCCCCCCAGGACGAAGGCCTGGACGTCCTCCACCGAGACGTTCAGATCCATGGCGATGAAGGTGCGGAAGCGGGCGGAGTCCAGGATCCCGGCCATGCCCACGACGCGCTGCTTGGGGAGCCCGGTGAGCTTTTTGAAGGCGTAGACCATGGCGTCTAGGGGATTGGAGACCACGATGCAGAAGGCGTTGGGGCAGGTGCGCTTCAGGTTGGTGGCGACGTCTGTGATGATCTTGATGTTGGTGTCCAGCAGGTCCTCGCGGCTCATGCCCGGCTTGCGTGGGATCCCCGCCGTGATGAGGCAGACGTCGGCGCCGGCCACGTCGTCGTACGAACTCGTGCCGCTGAGACGAGCGTCGTACCCGTCCACTGGCAAGAGCTGGGCGATGTCCAAGGCCTTGCCCTTGGCCGTCCCCTCGGCCGCTGGGATGTCGAAAAGAACGATGTCGCCCAGCTCCTTCTCCGCCGCCAGCAGAGCCAGGTTGCCTCCCACTTGCCCCGCGCCGATCAGGGCGATCTTCTTGCGTGCCATGTCCCGTCTCCTTTCCCCCTCCCCCAATGACGTCACATGCGCTCGATGATGGCGTTGGCGAACTCGGAGCACTTCACCTCGCGCGCGCCCTCCATCAGGCGGGCGAAATCATAGGTCACGATCTTGTCACCGATGGTGGCGGACATCGCCTCGTAGATCTTGTTGGCCGCCTCGACCCAGCCCAGGTGCTCCAGCATCATGGCGCCCGAGAGGGTCAAGGAGCCCGGGTTCACCTTGTCCTGACCCGCGTACTTGGGGGCGGTGCCGTGGGTAGCCTCGAAGACAGCGTGGCCGGTGTCATAGTTGATGTTGCCGCCCGGGGCGATGCCGATGCCTCCCACCTCGGCCGCCAAAGCGTCGGAGATGTAGTCGCCGTTCAGGTTCAGCGTGGCGATGACGTCGTACTCGGCCGGCCGGGTCAGGATCTGCTGCAGGAAGGCGTCGCAAATGACGTCCTTGACCAGGAGCTTCCCCCCGGGCTTCCCGCCGCAGTCGTCCCAGCCCACCGCCACGTCCTTGAACTCCTCCCTCACCAGCTCGTAGCCCCACTTGCGGAAGCCGCCTTCGGTGAACTTCATGATGTTGCCCTTGTGGACCAGCGTCACGTTGCGGCGCTTGTGCTCCAGGGCGTACCGGATGGCGGCACGCACCAGCCGCTTGGTACCCTCGACCGACACCGGTTTGATCCCGATGCTGGAGGTCTTGGGGAAGCGGATCTTCTTGACCTTCATCTCCTTCTGCAGAAACCCGATGATCTTTTTGGCCTCAGGCGTCCCCGCCTCCCACTCGATCCCGGCGTAGATGTCCTCCGTATTCTCGCGGAAGACCACCATGTCCACCAGCTCGGGATGCTTCACCGGGGACGGCACCCCCTTGAACCAGCGGACCGGACGCAGGCAGACATAGAGGTCCAAAATCTGCCGCAACGCTACGTTCAGCGACCGGAAGCCGCCGCCCACCGGCGTGGTCAGCGGCCCCTTGATGGCCACCCGGTACTTCTCGATGATCTTCACCGTGTCGTCGGGAAGCCAGATGTCCTTCGCGTACACCCGGTTGGCCTTCTCGCCCGCGTAGACCTCGAACCAGGCGATGCGCTTGGCCCCGCCGTAGGTCTTGGCCACCGCCGCATCCAGGACCCGTTGGGCGGCGGGCCAGATGTCCACGCCGGTCCCGTCCCCCTCGATGAAGGGAATGATGGGGTTGTCGGGCACGACCATCTTCTTGCCCCGCAGCGTGATGGCCTTGCCGTCCTTGGGCGGACTGAGTTTCACTTTCGTTGCCATGATCGCGTCCCCCTTTTGCCTCACGAGTCAAATCTGGCGGGAATCAGAGCGCGCCGGAGAGAGGAATTTGGTGCATGATGCCGTTGGGGACATGGCGAGAGAACCCGCAAAACAAGAAGCGTTCGCCAACAACCGCCCCCCCTCCTCGATCCCACCCACGGACCCCCTGATCGGCTCTGTCGTTGGCGTCAGCGCTGTCAGAACACGAGCGAAATCCGTGCCGCCAGTGTGGTAGCACAGGGGTCAGGAGGTGTCAAGATCAAATCCCCCGCCTCCGGCCGAGTGGCGCGATCCGGCGGAATTCCAGGCGCAACCCCAACGTCTGCAAGAACGGACATTGGAGCGGCGCTCGGCGCGCGTCGATCAGCCCTGCTCCGTCGCCATCACTCCGGGCGGCGCCGCCACAGGGAGGCCATCTGCGGCAGGGCCTGGCCGGCCTCATCATACGCCGCCGCCGCCTCCACCTCCCAGCCCTCGCTACGGAGCCTAGCCGCCAGTTGATCGCAATCCCGGACGGGAATGCCGGGCGGGGCCTGCCCCGGCCGGAACGCGTTCGTGACGAAGGCGAACCCCTGGTCCAGCAGCCTGGCGATGTTCGGGTCGCTCCTCCGCAGAAGCTGCATGTAATTCTCGCGGCTCATCCCGAATTTCTCACCCCCAAGACGCCAAGGGCGCCATGGCTGAGATACCTGATTGAGAAGAAGCGAATAATACTCCCAAAGGCCCCTAGCCGTGTCTTCAGGTTTTTCGGCGCAGAGATCGGAAGGTCTTATCCTTGGCGTTCTTGGCGCCTTGGCGGTTCACTGTTTTGGATCGGGGCTAGAATCCAAACACCCCGCGCAGCCACGGCAGCGCGAAGTAGATCGCGAAGGCCACCGCGGTCCCCGCCATCATGGGGTGCAGCTCGCGGGCCTTCCCCCGGACCAGCTTGATGAAGGCGTAGGTGATGAACCCCGCCCCGAATCCGTTCGTGATGCTGTAGGTGAAGGGCATCACGACCAGGGTCATCAGCGCCGGGAAGCCTTCTTCAAAGTCGCCGAAGGGGATATCCTTCACGATGCTGCACATCAAAAACCCCACAACGATCAGGGCGGCGGCCGTGGCCTGAGGCGGGACCACCTCGGCCACCGGGGAGAAGAACAGCGCCACGAAGAACAGCAGGCCGGTGACCACCGACGTGAGCCCGGTGCGCCCCCCCTCAGAGACCCCCGCGGCGCTCTCGATGTAGGTGGTGGCCGAGCTGGCAGAGGCAAAGCCGCCGAAGACCGCCGACAGCGAATCCACCAGCAGGATCCGCTTCATCCCGGGCAACCGGCCGTCCTTGTCCAGCCACCCTGCCTCGCCGGCGATCCCGATCACCGTGCCCATCGTGTCGAAGAAGTCGGCCAGCATGATGGAGAAGACGCTCACGATGGCCGTCACGGCGCCAGCTCGCCAGAACACCGAGAAGTCCAGCCCCCGGCCGAAGGTCGAGAAGTCCGGCCAGGCCAGGAGCTTTGAGGGAATGACCGCCACCCCGGGCATGCTGAAGGCCGTGTGGCCGCTGGCGGCGTTGACCAGGATGGCGGCTATGGTCGTCAGGAGGATCCCGATCAGAAGCGCTCCCTTGATCCGGAGCGCCATGAGGGCGATCGTGAGGAACAACCCGATGAGCGTGACCAGCACGGGGAGGGTGTTGAGATCGCCCAGCGTGACGGGGACGCCCGGCGGGCCCTGCTTGACCAGCCCTCCCTGGTGCAGGCCGATGAAGAGGATGAACACGCCGATGCCCACGCCGATGGCCCGCTTGAGCGAGATCGGGATCGCGTCCATCACCGCCTCCCGGAAGCCGGTCAGCACCAGGATCGTGATGAGGGCGCCCTCCATGAAGATGACTCCCATGGCCGCGGTCCAGGGCAGCTTCAATCCCACGATGAGCTGGAACGCCACCACGGCGTTCAGCCCCATCCCCGAGGCCACGGCGTAGGGGTAGTTGGTCACCAGGCCCATCGCGATCGTCATCACTCCGGCCACCAGGCAGGTGGCGGCCAGCGTGGGCGCAAAGCCGGGCCCCAGGTTCTGGAGGTCCTTGATGCCCGAGAAATTCAGGATGGCGGGATTGACGAAGATGATGTAGGCCATGACCATGAAGGTCGTGACCCCGGCCAGGATCTCGGTCCCCACATGCGTCCCACGCGCCCGCAGATCAAAGAGCCGCTCGATCATGGCGACCTCCCCGTGAAATAATGATTACGTGCTCTCGGCGATCAGGTCCACCACCCGCATCGCTCCTTCCACAACATTGGCAACCAGGCGACCGGGATAGGTCCACTCCCCCACGGCCAGGAGTCCCGGCCAGCCCGGCCGGTGAGGGAGCCCCCGCCGTCCCAGCCAGTCCCGTGTGTCGGCTGCGTGCCAGACCGCGGCCGACGGCCGACCCCACGCCTCTTCCAGATCTGTGGCCCTCAGCACCCGGTGGAAGGCCATTGCGCCGCCCACGCCCGGCACGAGTTCGTCCAGCACTTCCACCAGTTCCCCCTCGGCCGAGTCCTCTCCCCCCTGCGGTGGTGCCGCGACAAAGCGTCCGACGGTGAAATGTCGAAGCGCGCCGGGCCCCTGCGGATCGTCCCGGCCCGGGGCCGATCGGACAAAGACCACGTTCTCCTCCCGCGCGGGGCGACGCGGGTCCTGCACGACAAAGCAGTGCCCCGAGAGTTCCGACGGCACCAGGACCTCCGGAACGGTCAGGACCATCGCCTGCGCGACCCGCGTGGGATGCCAGGGGCCGTCCAGGGGGTGGCGACGCCGGTGCCAGCTACGACTCGGTGGCAGCAGCGACCGGGCGAGGACCCCCGGCGGCACATCGGCCACCAGGAAGCGAGACCGGATCGTCTCGCCGCCGGCCGTCACCAGGCCCGTGATGCGGCCGCCCTCGAGGAGAAGGTGGTCCACCGGTGTCCCCAGGCGGAGCTGTCCGCCATCCTGTTGGAACTTTTCCGCCAGCGCATCCGCCAGGGCAGTGGAACCTCCCGGAAGGGTCGCGACGCCGCGCCGCGCCTGCTGAAAGGCCACGGCCGCCTCCAGGGTCGAGCATTCCTCGGGACCCCGCAGCAGCAGGTACCACAGCGTGGCTTCCACGACCCGCTGACTCGTTTCGCCCAGCTCATGCCGCAGCATGGTCGTGCGCAAAGGCGTGCGCAGCGCCCGCTTCAAGATGGCGCCGGTCTTTGCAGGCACGGGAGAGAGCATCCCCAGCGTCAAGGCGCGCCAGACTTGCAGGCGCTCCCTCCATCGTTCGGGCGGCAAGGATGGAAGCAGCCTGGCCGCCTGCTCTCGCTCCGCCGCCACGGCCTCCAGCTCCGACCACAGGGCCCGCCAGGCCGCCTCCTCGTCCGGGAACTCGCGGCGGATCTCGCGCCACCAGGCCTCGGGCTGTGTCCACAGGCTGATCCGATGGTTGGGGAGCGCGACCTGGAAGGCCGGGTCAGCCTCTGTGACGGGGAGGCTGATCCCCAGGCGCTGGCAGAGCATGGCCAGCGGGCCGCCGGGGCCAAAGCCGGAGAGAAGCGTCGCACCGACCTCGAACCGGTGCCCGTCGATCGTGAGGTCCTGGCAGACCCCGCCCGGTCGCGTCGCCCGATCCAGCAGGATCACCGACCGCCCCACCCGGGCCAAAAGGCCGGCCGTGGCCAGGCCCCCGATCCCGGCGCCCACCACGGCGACGTCGTACCCTTGGGCGCTCACACCGGGCCTCCCCCTGCGACGCAATCCATCGGCTGATCATGCCTCGGGTAACCTGGGGATGCGATGGCTTTCAAGAGCGGGCGGACGGCCGAGGCAGCTCGCCCGGGATCGCACGGGTGCTCGCTCTGCATGTTCACTCCAGTTCCCAGCGATCGCGCTGGAAAGCGCGACGGCATTCGCCGTCACTCACCCACGACCGCGGACCACCAGGCGGATCGGCGTGCCACGGAATCCGTAGGCCTCACGCAAGCAGTTCTCGAGGTAGCGCAGATAGGAGAAATGCAGGGGGCTGCCCGCCGTGGCGAAGCAAAGGAAGGTGGGCGGCTTCGCGCCTACCTGCGTCGCGTAGCGGATCCGCACCGGGCGGCCCCGCTCGGCGGGCGGCGGGCGGCGGGCCACGGCCTCCTGGATGACGGTATTCAACTCCGGCGTCCGGATCCGGCGCTCCCGCTCCGCTGCCACCGCGTCGATCAGCCGGAACAGCTGCATCACCCGATGCCCCGTTAGGGCGGAGACGAAGGCGACGGGCGCGTAGGCAAGATACTTGAATTGCTCCTGCAGGGCAAGGCGGTACGCCGCGTCCGCGTCGCGATCCCCCGCCCGCAGGTCCCACTTGTTCACGACCAGGATGCTGGCGCAGCCCGCCTCGTGCGCCTCGCCGCCGATCTTGGTATCCTGAGCCGTGACCCCTTCGACGGCATCCAGCAGGATCAGGGCCACGTCCGCCCGGCGCACGGCGGCCAGGGCGCGGGAGACGCTGTACCGCTCGACGGAGCGACCGATGCGGCCCTTGGCGCGGATGCCCGCCGTGTCCACCAGAATGTAGTCGCGCCCCCGATAGCTGAATCGGGTGTCCACGGCATCCCGGGTCGTCCCCGGCTCCGGGCTCACCAGGACCCGGTCTGCCCCCAGGAACCGGTTGACCAGCGAGGATTTCCCCACGTTGGGATGGCCGATCACCGCGACCGTGACGGCGCCCGGCTCTTGCGGTGGGGCCTCCGCCTCGGGCACCTGCGAGGCCACCGCGTCCAGCAGCTCGCCGATCCCCTGCCCCTGTTCCGCCGAGACGGGGAGCACCGGCTCGAATCCCAGCCGGTGAAACTCGGCCGCCAGGGTCTCCTGGCTGGCGGCATCCACCTTGTTGACCACCAGCAGAATGGGTCGTCGCGCCGCCTTGCGGAGCAAGCCTGCTACCTCGGCGTCCGCCGGCGTGAGCCCGTCTTTGGCGTCCACGAGGAGCAGGATGACGTCCGCCTCCGCCACCGCCTGCTCCGCCTGGGCGCGCACCTGGGCCATGATCCCGATGGGGGCGGCCTCGAAGCCGCCGGTGTCCACCAGGATGAAGTGCCGGCCGCGCCAGTCGAACTCGCCGTACAGCCGGTCACGCGTCACGCCGGGCGTATCGTCGACGATCGCCTTCCGCCCGCGAAGCAACCGGTTGAACAGCGTGGACTTCCCGACGTTGGGCCGGCCCACGATGGCGATGATGGGTACGGACACGGTGGTCTCCCTTGGAATGACTTCTACCACAGGACAGCCCTCTCTACCAGCCCCGAAGACTTTCGGGCGGCAGAACCGCCCTCAATGCTGGGAGGCTTGGAAGCGAGGAAGCGCGGAGGCTTGAAGCATCCCAGCCTCCTGGCTTCCTAGCTTCCCAGCGTGCTATTTCTCGAAAGGAGGTCAGCCGGCGAGGGGGGTGAGGCGAAAGGCGGCGATCAAGATGAGCACGAAGGCGGTGGCGACGGCCACCTCGGACCATCCCAGGCGCCGCAGGTCGAGTCGCGCCTCCTCCCGGTTGAGGCCGGCCGAGGCACGCCACAAGGCGGGGGCAAACGCCAGGAGGGCTGGCCAGGGAATGACGCGCGCCAGGAAGAGCGCAGGGACCACAATGATCAGGAGCGCATGGTAGAGCACGCAGGGCCATCGTGCGGGATTCGACGCCGAGGGTGCCCCTTTTCGCTGAGCCACCAGTCCATGGACGCGCATCCGGACGTAGAAGATCCCGCTGGCAAAAAAGAGAAAGAGCAGCAACCACAGCACGGCGGAGATCGGCCGGACCTCCCCCGCCGCCACCGAATGGGCGACCGCCCCCACCATGGTCAATCCCGCCGCGCCTACGAGTTCCCCGATCAGGGTCCGGTCATCCCGTTCCCGGATCAGGAACGCCCGCAGCAGCAGAAAAAACGCTGCCGTCATGCCGAATGGGAGGAGAAACGTCATCCGGAAAACCGCGAGCAGGGGCACCAGGGCTGCTGCAGCCACCGCCCCGTAAAGCACGAACCAGGTGAGGGCGTGCCGGCGTCGCTCCCTGTGGACCTCGCCGGCGTTGGACCGTGCCAGAATGGCAAGCGAGCCAGTGGCGAAGGCCGCTGCCGTGATGCCCACGAGGAAGAGCGCCACCGGAAGCGTCACTCGCCCAGCCACACCCACCCCCGCCAGGAACGAGCCGTACAGAACCGCCCAGGCGCCGTGCTCCTTCGGCACGATCGGCCGACCCATTCCGGGCAAGGTCATGGCAGAAAGCTCCTCCCCAATCTCGCGAGAATTCTCGAACCTCTCAGAGTGAACGTGGAGGACCGGATCGCGATCGGGGTGACCCGTCGCATTGGTACTTGTATGACCACACGGGCCACCCCGGTATGATCCAGATCATGCGGGATCGGAGGCGGATCGAGTCATGTGTGTCCAAAATCCGCCGACCTTCGCCCCGAGCCCGCTCCGCGGCGCCTGGGGCCTCGTCGAGAACCGGGCGGCCTTGCTCCGGCGCCGCCGCCCCGTCTCGGGGCGCGTCGCGCCGTGGGCAGGGTTAGCACTGTATTCGCATGGGCTGAGGCCACGGCGACCGAAGCCGGCCGCCCCGCGGGCCCGCTGGCGCTTTGGAGCGGACCGGGGGCTCGGTTCATGCGGGCGGATTTCGGACACGCGACACTAGCGGGCGAGCTACTTGGTGGCCAGGGACCGGATATAGCGGACCAGACTCCAGCGATCCTTCTCGGGCGACGATTTCCACGTGGGCATCGCCCCGCGTCCCTCGGAGATTTTCCAGAACAGCTCGCCGTCCGTCTGCGCCTGGACGGCTTTACTGGCCAGATCCCTCGGCTTGGGGTTCAGGGCCGCGCCGGCCGGGCCGTCCCCCTTGCCCGCATTTCCATGGCACATCGCGCAGTTGGTGTCGAACAGCGACTTGCCGGCCTTGAGGCCGGCCGCCTTTTCCACGGGATTCTTCGTGGCCTTCGCCGAAGCGGGGGCCTTCCAGTCCTGCGCCGCGGCCGCGGCAACGAAACCCAAGACCATCACTCCCACAGCGATGGCTCGCCTCATCGCCATCCTCCCTGGTGTGCGACGCCCGACACGCCAGCATGCACGGCGTACGCCGGATATTCCGCGGCGCGATCAGCCTTTGGCCGCCTTGGCCCGCTTGGAGGCGCGCTTGGCCACACGGATGCCGACCTTGACGCCGTGGCGCAGGGCCTTGGCCTCGATGGCGGCGCGCCGGAGGGCCTCCCGGCTCTTTGCCACGACAGATGGCGGCAGCACATCCACCTCGGCCAGCCGGCCCTTGATCTGTGCCAGGAACGTTTGCCCCGCTGCGACCGCGCGCTCCAGTCCCTCGAGTGCGACCCGACCGGCACCTCGCATGCCCTCGGCCTCGCGTTCCACCTCCGCCAGGAGCTTCCCGAGTTTCTCCTGCGCCTCCCCGGTGGCCCGCTCGGCCTTCCCCCCCAGGATCATGATCTGCCCCTCGAGGCGCTTCACGTGCCCTTCGTATTCCCGGAGCTTGCCCAGGACCTGCCGTCGAAACCCCCGCATCTCCAAGGTCACCATGTCTCTGCCTCCACCGGCCGTTGCCTTCGACCGGGTTCCGGGGTCACCCCCGTCAGGATGATGCTCGCCTGCCCCGTGTGGTTCGCGCCCTCGTACCGGAGAAGGAACTTGCGCATCACCTCGCGGCGCGTCGCATTCCATGCCGATTTCGCCACGAGAATTCAGAATCCACATGCGAGGATAGGCCCAGGACTGCGCGTTGTCAATCCGGCGGACCCCCACGCGGAACAGGGCGGGCTTGACAGGGTGCCGGACGACTTGAAAGAATGCGTTTCATGAACAGACCTCATGCGCGGGCCACAACTGTGACCGCCTGCGCCACCCACTTCCTGCACGACGGCCTCTCCGACCTTCTCTACGTTCTGTTTCCCGTCTGGGCGCGGGAGTTCTCGCTTTCCTTTGCTCAGGTTGGACTCCTCAAGACCGCCTACTCGGGGGCGATGTCCCTCTTCCAGATCCCGGCCGGCTTCCTGGCCGAGCGTTGGGGTGAGGCGCGTCTGCTGGCCGCGGGAACTTTCATATGCGCCCTGGGTTTTCTCACCATCGGCACGGCATCCCGCTTTGAGTGGCTGCTTCTGCTCCTGCTGGTTGCCGGTTCCGGATCGGCCGTGCAGCATCCCCTATCCTCGGCGCTGGTCTCCCGGGTGTACGAGGAGGGGCCGCAGCGGATGGCGCTGGGAACCTACAATTTCTCCGGTGACCTGGGAAAGATGACCCTACCTGCCGCCGCGGCCCTGGTCACCGCGTGGGTGGGCTGGCGCTGGGCAACCCGGGGTGTCGGCATCCTGACCTTTGCGGGAGCCGTGGGAATCCTAATCGTCCTGACGACCCTAGTCGTGACTCCACTGGCGAAGGAAGGCGACCCGCCGGTTGCGGCCGCGAGAGGAAGGGGCTGGGGAATCCGGGATGCCCGAGGTTTCAGTGTTCTTTCGGCCATCCACATCATTGACAGCAGCACGCGGACCTCCCTGCTGACTTACCTTCCCTTCCTCCTGATCGCCAAAGGCGGAACGGTGGAAACGGTGGGACTGGCGCTGGGCCTCACGTTTACGGGAGGCGCCGTCGGAAAATTCGTCTGCGGCGCCGCGGCGGAGCGGCTGGGAATCATTCGAACCGTGATTCTCACCGAGGCCGCCACGGGCCTCGGAATCCTCGCTTTGCTGCTCATCCCCCTTCGGCCCGTGCTGGTGATGCTCCCCTTGCTTGGCGTGGCGCTCAACGGCACATCGTCCGTGCTCTACGGCAGCGTCGCCGAGCTGGTCGTGCCCGAGCGGCGCTCCCGCGCCTATGGCCTGTTTTACACGCTCGGCATCGGTTCGGGCGCTCTGGCTCCGACCATCTACGGTTTCCTCTCGGACTGGGCCGGCGTACCCGCCACGCTGACTGTCATCGGCCTCGTGGTGCTCGTTGTGATCCCCCTATCCCCGCTCCTCCGGCTGCCGATCCCCGCCAACACGACCCGCGCCGACTAACCGCTGCCCTGAAGAGACGAACCGCCAAGTCGCCAAGGTCGCCAAGATCCTCTGGCTCTCAATATGGAGACCAGAGCCGGTGAAGCGAGTCCCCACAGGGTCTGGTCAGGGATACCTGCCCTCGGAATTCGTTTGAATGATGGGACTTCTTGGCGTACATGGCGCCTTGGCGGTTCAAGAGGTCTTGGGCATGGAGTCGTAGGCGCGATCTGCCTTGGCCGCGAGGTAGAAGTCGCTCTCGCTCAATCCATTGATCTTGTGGGTCCAGACCTCGACCTTGCACTTGCCCCAAGCAATGTGTAGATCGGGATGGTGCCCTTCCGCCTCGGCGATTGCCCCCACCGTGTTGGCGAACTCCAAAGCCTGGGCGAAGTTCTTGAACGGATACGTCCGCTCCAGATGTCCCGCCAGGCTCAGTTCCCAACCGGGCGAAAGCTGCGCCAGCATCTCGCGGGCGCGCTGCATCTCCATCGGAGGCATCCCACCCCGGCATGGAATACATTTCATATCAGCCAGACTCATGACACATCCCCTCCCGTTCCCCCATCCGCGAGTTGGGGACGTCGCGGCTTTATTGGCTTTATGCTGATCCTGGAAACGATGAGAGGAGCGTCCTTCTATGCGCTCAGAACGTCACCACGCTCCGGGCGACTTCGCCGCGCTCCAGGGCGGCGTAGGCCTCATTGATCTGCTCGATCGGGTAGCTGCGCGTGAGCAACTCATCCAGCTTCAGCTTGCCGGCGTGATACAGCCCGATCAGCTTCAGGATGTCGATGCGGGGCCGCGCCGATCCATACAGCGTCCCCATGAGGACGCGGTCCTCCCACGCGAGCGGGATCACCGGAATCGACACTTCTCCGGTCGTCGGGCCGATGCCCACCACCACGGCCACGCCCCGCTTGGCGAGGACGTCAAAACTCTGGCGCATCGTGACGGGAAGCCCCACCACCTCGAAGGCGTAATCCACGCCCCGGTCGCCCGTGATCGCCCGGACCTGCTCCACGGGGTTGCCCTGGGATGCGTTCACCACATGCGTGGCCCCGAACTGGCGGGCAAACTCCAACTTGTTCTCGCGCAAATCCACCGCGATGATCATCGCGGCGCCGGCAAGGGCCGCCGTTTGGATCACGTTGAGGCCCACGCCTCCGGCGCCGAACACCGCCACGAGGTTCCCCGGCCGGACTTGGGCGGCGTTGACGACCGCGCCGTAGCCGGTGATCACGGCACAACCGAGCAGGGCTGCTCTATCTAGAGGGAACTCTTTGGGGATCTTGAGCACCGCCTTTTCGGGGATCACGGAGTACTCGGAGAATGTAGAGACCCCGCCGAAGCGCTTGATGGGCTTCCCGTTCAGCGTGAACCCGGTCCCACCCAGGGGGAGGGTCCCCGTCTTCCGGATCTCAATGCCCGCCGCACACAGCGCAGGGCGGCCGCCGGTGCAATACTCGCACTCCCCGCAGCTCAGCCGCCAGAGCGGGATGACATGATCTCCGGGCTGCACGTCCTTCACTCCGGGCCCCACGTCGGCCACGATGCCCGATCCCTCGTGCCCGAGGATCGCGGGCAGTGGCGCCGCCAGGTCGCCCTTCATCACGTGCAGGTCACTGTGGCAGACCCCTGCCGCCGCCATGTGGACCAGCACTTCTCCCTCGCGTGGGCTCGGGACATCCACATGCTCGATCGAAAGCTGCTGCTTCGGCTCGAACAACACTGCGGCTCTCGCCTTCATGGTTTGGCCTCTCCTCTATCACATGGTCGCCAGGTACACGTCCAGCACCGAATACGGTCCGACGGCGTTCCGACGATCCTCCCGAGATGAACCCCGCCAGACACCCCGATCACGGACGCTATGCCCGGCGCCCGTTCTTGTCAAGAGCAAGACACGTTTCCGGCACGCGCCCCGTCTTGCCAGTCCGCTGATCCACACAACGCCGCGAGTGGCGGCGTCCCCATCCGCTGGAAGGGATGAAGGACGAGCTTCCGGACAACTGCCGGCATCGAGGTTGACAGCCTCGCGGCGTCTCTGATATTTGTCCGCTACCATGAAAGCCATTTATTATCCTGCCTGGGATGAACTCGATTTTCGGGACGTCCCCGAGCCGTCCCCCAAACCCGGAGAGGTCGTGGTCCGGATCGCGGCCGTCGGGATCTGCGGCTCCGAGCTCCACGGGTTCGTCACCCATGCGGCGCGCCGGACGCCCCCCGCAATCCTCGGGCACGAATTCTGCGGCCAGGTGGCCGAGGTCGGCCCGGGTGTGACAGGGTACCAGCAGGGGGACTGGGTAGGGGTAAACTCGGTGATCGCCTGCGGGCAGTGCGAGGATTGTCTGGACGCCAACGTGCACCTGTGCCGGAATGGCGAGGTGTTCGGGATGAAGCGGCCCGGCGGATTCGCGGAATACTGCGCCGTGCCCGTCTCGACGCTCCTGCCTCTGCCCGGCACCGTCTCGCCGGTCCAGGGTGCCCTGCTCGAGCCGCTGGCCAACGGGATCCATGCCCTGTCACTCACCCGCCAGCGATTTCCCGAGACCGTGGTGATCCTTGGCGCGGGGACCATCGGTCTGTTCGCCCTGCAGGTCGCCAAGACCTCCGGCGCCCTCCGGCTGATGTCCGTGGACGTGTCCGACGCGCGACTCGATGTGGCCTTACAGCTCGGCGCCGAGAGGGTCCTCAACCCGCGCAAGCAAGAGGTGGTGGCTGCCGTCCAGCAGATGACTCACGGACGCGGGGCCGACGTGGTGGTTGATGCCGTGGGCGCCGCCGAGACTCGCGACGCGGCCGTGAAGATGGCGCGCCGGGGAGGTGAGGTCGTCTGGCTGGGCCTGCACGATGATCCCACCCAGCTCTCTGGATTCGACGTGGTGCTGGGCGAGCGCAAAGTGCTTGGTTCCTTCGCCGTCACCCACCACAATCTCCGGACGGCGATCGGCCTCTTCGCCCATGGGAAGATCGCGCTGGATCCCTGGGTCCGCACGTTCCCTCTGGCCGAGGGCGTCCAGGTCTTCCGCCAACTCGTGACGGATCCTCCGAAGGATTACATCAAAGCCGTCCTGCTGCCCTAGCGGAAGACCCTCGCGAACCGCCAAGCGACTGTGTTCGGTGTCAAGGAGAATCTCAGACCTCGCCGATGCACGGCGCCCACGGCGTTTGGGACTTCACCATCGCGTTCAGGATGGTGAGCAGTTTCCGCATGCAGGCGACGA
>Ga0315279_10005519_pt1 | contig 16362 bp, 10 predicted proteins | sample YL17G06_20_MG_FD_203694 | JGI IMG/M metagenome (GOLD analysis project Ga0315279, IMG submission 203694) | Sediment microbial communities from Yellowstone Lake, YNP, Wyoming, USA - YL17G06_20 | ecosystem: Environmental > Aquatic > Freshwater > Lake > Sediment | place: USA: Wyoming | collected...
TTCTGATTTCGTCTTGCAGTACGAGCGCCGTCGTTTGGTCGTCGATTCGTATAGTCATGCATATAGTATACTTTATGCTATTATATTTCGGCAATTACTTATGTCGCTGTGTATAATAATGCGAATGCGTTTACCCAGCTTTCGGGATATGGAGACGATAGTATAGTCGCCTTTGATTTCCACAATCATGCGGCACGATCATTCGAATATTCACATCCAGGGCTTTCTCTCTGGTCTTCACCGACCCTGGGCATGAGCGGATCAACAATGCCGATAATCTATCTGCCTACCAACAACAGCATGCTGATCGTCCTTGACCTGAACGATTCCCAGAACAACAAGTACATCCCCTTGCCCGGCGATGCCGGAAGCAGCATTATCAGCAAAGACAGTACGCTTTATACCATATGCGCCAAAGACGCTTATTCCGGCCCTTTCAGCCTCGTTGCCATTCAAACATCGTCTGGCGGCATGCCGCATTCCTGGCCATGCGCGCGCGGAGACGCGCAGAACACCGCTTTTCAGCCTGGTAATGTGCATGCGGACCTGAATCCGGAAGAAATCGGAACGGTATCCGGCTATTCCGCGGATTGGGACAACGCCTATACACAATTCACAATATGCGATGCAAGCGCGGACATCTGGGGCACATCGGATGACTTCGCCTATTCCTATGCATATGCCGCCGCTGATTTTGAGATGAAGGCCAAGGTGGTTTCACTTGACAATACGAATTCCTGGGCAAAGGCAGGGATCATGGCGCGGTGCGAGCTGGGCGACAACAGCGCCCACGCCAATATTCTGGTGACACCATCGAGCGGCGCTGCGTTCCAATATATCAAGATGTACTGGGGCAAGCAGGGCGTTATGAGCAAATCATCCAGTACAGCGGTTTTTGACACTTCGAACTCTTTTATATCCGCCTGGCATTTAGGCGAAGAAGCATCCGGGACCGGCACATCCGGCGTTTACAAAGACGCTACGGCCAATGCGAACCACGGCGCTGATTATATCGGAGCAACGGACCAGGGCGGCATTATTGGGAAAGGCCATTATTTCGATGGTGCGGATGATTATATTCAGGTTCCTGCGTCCTCTTCCATGAATATGGGAAGCAAAAACGTCACCATCTCATTCTGGGTTAAAAGTTCGGCCAGTTACCAATATGAGCGCTTGCTTTTCGAGCATGACGTATGGGGAAATGCCGGCACCTGTCAGATTTCATCATTCGATGGCGGCACGCTCAGGTGGAATTTCGTCGGGGCGCAGGCGGCGCTGGATTACACTATAGACTTTACCGATGGTACATGGCACCACGTTGTTTCGATCTTCAATGACGCGGGCAATTCGCAGAAGATCTATTATGACGGCGTTGAGGCGTCTTCCGGAAGCAATACCGGGTCTATCGGCTCCAGCAATGCAGCAGCATACATCGGGTGTCGCGGCGGGAGCACCATGTATTTTCCAGGATATATTGATGAAATTCGTGTATCGAAAACAAATCGTTCCGCTGACTGGATAAAGCTGGAATACCAGAACCAGAAGGCGAATCAGACAGTGGTGGAATTATAAGCGTTCTGCCCATAGGCGCATACCCCGCCTGAGTCTGCCGTGCATATTCAGGGGCAGGTTTTCATGATGCAATATACCAACGGCGCGCTCGAATGGCAAGGCCGCTTAAGAATGCATTGTCCGGATCGGTAAAAAAACAAGACTAAAGGAGTTCACCCCGTGCTCGAAAACAGCAAAGTCATCTGGAAAGAAGGCATGTTCCTGCAGCCGCAGCATTTTCAGCAGGCTGAACGGTATATGCTGGATATCATGAACGACCGGCTCAAGGCGCTCATGCCGTATTATTACGGGATCGCCGAGGTGCAGGTCGATCGCGATGCTCTGGCCAACAGCCTATTCACCCTCACGCGTTGCAGCGGCGTGCTGCCGGACGGGATCTCCTTTGAAGTCCCCAAGAAAGAGCCGCTGCCTGCCCCACGCTCGTTCGCCGACCATTTTGCCACGGAGCGGCAGTCGCTTGAGGTCTTCCTGGCATTGCCCGTGGCCATGTCCGGCAAGGCGAATGTCGCGAGCGGCAGCGACGGTGCGTCCGGCGTCCGTTTCCGCGGCAAAATGGTCAGTCTTGTCGATGAGGTCATGGGCGCCCAGAAAAAAGAGATCGAGGTCGGCGCCTGTAATTTTACCATCCTGTTCGGTGACGAATCCCTGGACAATCATGCAAGCCTGCAGATCGCCCGTCTGGTGCGAAACGCCAGCGGCACGGTGGTACTGGATGATACCTATGTTCCGCCATGCCTGGTTGTGGCCGCTTCGCCGCGGGTGCTGGATCATTTGCGAGGGCTTCTGGAACTCCTGCTCGCGCGGATCGCCTCCCTGTCGCAGGGGCGCAGGCAGGTGCAGGGCGGGTTCGCCGAATTTTCATCGAGTGAAGAGACCGCGTTCCGTCTCCTGCAGACGCTCAATACGTATACGCCGCTGATCAACCATCATCATGTGATGCCGCAGATACATCCGTTCGATCTCTTCTGCCTGCTGACGCGGTTCTCCGGCGCGCTCTGCACGTTCTCTTCCGATGTGTCAATACGCAACCTGCCGCGCTACGACCATCACAACCTGGCGGCCGTGTTCGAACGGTTCATCTCGGTGGTCCGCTCGGTGCTTGGCGCCGATATATCGGCAGGGTCGGTCAACCTGCCCGTGGAACAGGTGCGGCCGTCAACCTATTATGCCAAATCGCCGGACCCGCGTCTTTTCGCCGGCGCCAGGTTTTTCTTCGGCATGTGCGCTTCGGGCGTTGCCGAACGGGAACTCATCGTGAGCGTGGTGCGGCGCATCAAGATCTGCTCGCAGGCAAAGCTCGATCTGCTTATTTCCTCGGCCATGCCGGGCGTGCAGCTCATCCATGCGTCCAAGCCGCCGGAGAAACTTTCCACCAAACCCGATTACGTCTATTTCAGCTTCGACCAGAACAGCGATTTGTGGAAAGAGATCGCCGCCACAGGGGTCATCGCTTTTTACTTTCCGCATAATTATGCGGACCTGAAGATGGAGATCATCGCGCTCAAGCAATAGCGCCTCCGCCGCGGCATCGTATATAAAAGGAGAATTGACATCATGAGGGGTTCGTTCGCCGAAACCGTCACATCGCAGACCATGAACCTCGACCTGTCCAAAACCATGGGCGGGCCGCGCAATGCGTCGGGCCTCTGCACCGATCTTTTCCTCATCGTGATCCGCATGCGCGAGGCCGAGGACCTGGGCGATCCGGGCGCGCTGCGCAAACTCATCACCTATTATCTTGACCTGTTCGAAAAAAACTGCAAGGCCATCGACCTGCCCGCCGATTCCATCGAAAACGCCCGCTATGCCGTGATCGCGCTCATCGACGAAACCGTGCTTTCGGTGCCCGGCCGCTGCCGCGATTACTGGCTCGATCATCCGCTCCAGCTTGATTATTTCGGCCATACCACCGGCGGCGAGGAGTTCTTCAACAGACTTGACAAAATGATCGCGCAGTTTGATAAAAAGAAAGATGTGCTGGAGGTTTTTTACCTCTGCCTGAGCCTGGGGTTCGAGGGAAAGTATAAGATTTCCAATCCGCAGCAGCGCCTGGACATCATCGACGATCTTGGACAGCGGCTGCGCAAGCTGCGCATCCGCGTGTCCTCGGGCATATCGCCGCACTCCTATTTTGAGCCCGAAAACGGGGTCAGCCGTTCGGGAAGGCCCGGGCATCGGCCCGTGCCATTATGGCTTGCGGGCGCGGTGTGCGCCTCGGCGCTGGCTGTGTGCTGGGCCGTGTTTCAGGCGCTTGTTTCGTCGCAGGCCTCAAGGCTTATCGAGTCCATTCAACCGATGGTGAAATAGATCCTCCATGAAAAAGATATCCGCGTTGCTCATCGTCGTCTGGTCCTCGCTGGCGTGCGCCGGGCTGGCCTGGGTTCTTGTCACTGCGCTCGCGTTCAAATGGCCCGCCGCGGCCTGCTGGTGGCCGTCGATCGGCATCTGGACCGGCACGGTCCTCTGGATCGCGCTGCGGCTTGTTCCCGGCCGCGGCCGCGCGGGGAAAGGCCGCGTGGCGTACGCCGGCAACCAGGCGGTGTACCAGCGGGTTTCGCGTGAGGTCAAGGATGCCGCGGCCCGGTACTGCAAAACCGTCACCGCGCGCGGCTTTCTTAAAAAGGACGTTCTGTACGAAAAACCGTGGTTCCTGCTGTGCGGCACGAAAAAATCGGGCAAAACCTCGCTGCTCAAGGGGTCGGGGCTCAATTTTCCGGTCACGTCCCCTTCGGAGGCCGACGGCCTCATGGTGGCGGGGGCCGACCAGACGGTTTTTTACTTTGCCAATGAGGCCGTGTGGATCGACACGCCGGGGTCGTATGCGGAGGACGCGGGGCGCGAAGAGTGGCGCGCCCTGGCCGCTTCGCTGCTCAACGAGCGGCCGCTGCGGCCAATTGACGGAGTGGCCATGGTGGTCAATGCCCAGCAGGTGCTCACGACCGACGAAGGCGGGATCCGCGACATGGCGCGCATGCTGCGATGCCGTATTGACGAAATTATCGCCCTGTGGGGCATTGAATTCCCCGTTTATCTCATCTTCAACCATGCCGACGAGATCCCCGGTTTCAAGGAGTATTTCGGCGACCTGACCGAAAAAGGGCAGAACCAGGTTTTAGGCGCCACCATCAAGGTAGGCCGGCAGGAGAAGATGCCCCGCGCGGCGTTCGCCGAGGAGTTCGGGCTGTTGTCGCGGTCGCTCACGGACCTGCGCCTCGACCGGCTGGGCCAGGAACGCAATGAAGCGGTCAAGCGGATGGTTTGCCGTTTTGTCATTCACTTCGAGGGCATACAGGAAAAGCTGGGCGCGCTGGTCGCCGAGCTCTTCAAGCCGTCGAGCTACGTGGGCAAGCCGCTGTTCCGGGGCTTTTACTTTACCTCGTGCCGCGAATTCAAGGCAGATGCTCCCGGGCAGGAGCAGCCGGCGCAGGTGAATATCAGCAATACCATCGCCAACCACCCTCTCAATCCCAAACGCATGATGGCGGTCGCATCGTCTCCCAAACCAACGTCAAAGGCGTATACGTCGTCGGCTTTTGTGCTGCCGCTGTTCCGCAAAATCATGGTTCGCGACAAGGCGCTGGTTAAAACCACCCAGCAGCGCAGCCGCAAGGAACTCGCGCTGCATTATGCCCTGGTGACGGTGATCGTGCTGGCAACGGCGATCCTGGGATGGTGGATGACCGCGGCGCGCAATCATTCGGCCGAAATACTCGGGGCCATCCGGCGGGACATGGCCGTGGTCTCGGGCGAAAAGGTCACCATCCTCGACCACTACCGGGCGCTGGACGTTTTGCGAAAAAGCCTTGCATCGCTGCAGGACTACGACAGCCGGTTCTTCCGGTTTTCGTGGGGATTTTACAAAGGGAAAAAAGTGCTCGAAGGGCTCCGCAAAAGCTACGCCGGTCGCGCGCGGCCGCTGGTGATCGACCCGGCCATCCGCTACCTCGAATACACCATGGGCTCGGACATCGCCGCCTTCGGCGAATTGACCGGCGACCAGTACTCCCGGCTGTACGGGTCGCTCAAGCTCTATCTGTCGCTCTCCGAGGCCGTGGCCGGCAAACCGCAGGACATCGACACGGCCTTCATGCGCACGACGCTCACGGACGCGCTGGGACGCGCGCTGCTCACGACCCTCGGGCAGTCGCGGCTTCCGGAACAACTCGAGGTCCAGGTCAACGACAACATCGGCATGGTACTCCTTCTTGTCAAGTCCGGGCGGTTTCCGCTTTTCCAGGAGAACCAGCGGCTGGTGGCCGATGCGCGGCAGCGCTTGCAGCGGCTTCCTGATGCGCAGACGATTTATGCCACGGTCATCAACCGGCTTATCACCGATGCGCCGGAGCGTACGCTGGACGAAATGCTCGGACGCCAGGGCGAAGGCATCCTGAAAAGCGACAAGACCATGAGCATCCTGTTTACCCAGGAGGGATGGGACCGCTCCGTGGGCGACGCCATCAACGACGCGGCAAAGAACCCCTTTTCCATCGACTGGGTGCTGGGCATCACCCGGGACCAGGTGCCCGAATCGATGCTTGACACACGAAAATTCCGGGACGATATGATCAACGCCTACGTGGCCGATTGCCGCACCCGGTGGCTTGCGTTTCTTTCATCGCTGACCATGGATCCCTTCGGGGACCTGGAGCGCAGCGCACGCCTTTTGCAGAAACTGGTGGCGGCGCGGTCCGAGCTTGAGGTGGTGTTGGAGACCGTGGCCAACGGCACGATCATCAAGCCGACGGGCGCGGCCGAAGACGCGGCCGGCAAGGCGCTGGATGCGGCCTCGCAATTTAAGGGCACAAAAAAGATGGCCGCGAAAATGGAAAAGCAGATGAACCAGGCGGAAACCACCGCGGGCGCGCTGGGACTGGGCATGAGTTCGCCGCTGGACCAGCTTAACGCGACCTTCGACCCGCTGCGCGCCTTTGTGCGTTCCACGTCCGGGGCGCTCGGCGGTTTTCAAGGGTACCGGGACAAGGTGCTGTCGCTTGCATCCAAATGCGCATCGGTAAAGGAACAGGGCGAGCAGTCGTCGGTGGGCGTGTTCAACGGTCGCGACGACGATCCGCTCCTTTCCTGCTGGCGCTTTACCCAGAACGAGCTGGCCGGCATGCCCGCCGAGCTGTCGGCGGCGCTGCAGGGGGTCCTTGTGCTGCCGGTCACGCTCACCGGCGACGCGGTGGCGCAGGCGCTCACGCGCACGCTCAACGCGCAATGGCAGGACCAGATCGTCAAACCGTATACCAGCCGTTTTTCGGGCCGCTATCCGTTCGACGCCAAAGGCGAGGAAGCGACTTTCAGCGATGTCATGGATTTTTTCCGCCCGTCAACAGGCACCTTCTGGGGCTTCAACGAGCGGGTGCTGTCGCCGTATGTGGTCAAAACGCCGTCGGGCTGGATGGTGCGCAGCCTGGGAAGCATCACGCTCAGTTTCAATCCCGCGCTGGCAGCAACGCTCAGCCAGGCCGAGCGCATCCGCGATATCTTTTTCAAGCCCGACGGCACGCTGCGCGGCCTGGGCGTCACCATCACCCCGTCGCCGTCGGACAAAAACGCGAAGCTCGAAGTAAACGGCCAGTCGCTGGACTTGACTCCGGGAAAATCAGGACAGCTCTACTGGCCCCTTGAATCGCCGGCGCAGGGCGCGACACTCAAAGTGTACGCCGCCAAAGACTTTACGCAGGATATGGCGTACGGCGGCGCATGGGGGTTCTTAAAGCTGCTGGCCGCGGCGCGCGTCAATGCCGTCAATGCGTCCGCATTCAGCGCCAAGTGGCAGGTGAATGTGCAGAACATGTATATCATCCAGCTCAACTGGCGCGTGCAGGTGTCGGCCGCGGACCATCCGTTTGCCGACCGGGTCTTCGAGCAATTCAACGTCCCCACGGACCTGCTGATTGTCAAGCCGCCGGCGCAGAATGCCGCCACCGCGGCCCAACCGGCGCCGGCCCAATAATCGCACATGCTGGACTGGAAAAAAAGGGGTTGAAGAACGTCTGTTCTTCAACCCCTTTCTTTCTTCTCTCATTCTTTCCGACCTCCCGCCTTCGCCCAAACGCTTTGGCGTGGCAGGCTGGCCTCTGACCTCTGGCCTCTGACTTCCGACTTCTGTGGTTCTTCCTAAATCATGCTGGCCCGCCGCAGCTTCTGATATTCCTTGATCACGCGCACGAACCGGCGCAGGGAGCTGATGGTGCGCGCGGAGATGCGTTCCCAGGCTGGATTATCCACTTCAAAGCCCCGCTGCGCAGTGGCCCTGATTTTCTGCGCAAGATCATTCAGCACTTCAATATTCGCCGGGCTTAATCTCATCACCAATCTTCCGGACCGCGCGTCCGCGAATCCGCCATAGATCTCAGCCAGGTCGGAAATTTCTTTGGTGATCGGAAAATTCCCCGAGAGCTCGATCTCAAAAGTATTGCGCTTTCCGACAGTCACGAAAATATTGCAGAAATCGGCAAGAACATCATTATCGTCCTGATCATCGATCTGGATCGAAAAATCGCGCTTCATCCTGCGGGCATTAAATTCTCCGTGGCCCACATAGGCGTCTATCAGATATTGCCGGAGTCGGATTGACATGGATTGCCGCCAGAATGACCAGGGCCAGATAAGCGTCTGAAAAGACTCGTCACCAGCCCGCTGTGTCGTAGTAATATGCTTTTTCGGGACATGGTAGTCAATAGCATTGATTCTGGCGCGCACGTGGCCGGGCAGCGGGAGCGCCTGGGCAGGCATCGGCAGCGTTGAAGCGGACATACGACAGCTCACGGATGAAGATTGAGCCGGATGCAGAGCGGGCGGCCTGACTCATCGCAAGGAAAGTATACCAACTCCGGCGATGAATGTCAATGCTTTCGCTCCATTTCCAAGGCGCTATAATATATACCACGGGTTTGCATAAAGCAAGCGAAATGATTTACCGGACCAGGCTGCTGATCCACGCGCCGAACCCGGCCAGATAGAGCGGCGCGTCGGCCAGCACATTGAACGATGCGGGATGGCGGATGCCCATGCGGGGGCTGTATTTGACAAAAAGAAACATGCCGGCGCAGACCGGCAATTGCAGAAGCCAGGGCATGCCGTGCGCGATAAAGGCGCGGGGACCAACGAAGGTCGCGGCGATCGCTTCCATCACCAGACAGGCCGCCGCGACCTGGATGACCAGAAGCAGCCATGTTCGAGCGCGCTTTTCGCCGATGATGGTGACCAGGGTCTCCCGGCCCATGATGCGGTCGCCTTCGATGTCCCGCAGATCGAAAATGACCGACCGGAGGTACGCGAGAACAAACACATAGGCGGCAACGAGCAGCGTTGACCAGGTGAACAACAGCTTGCCGCCTGCCGCCTGCGGCACGAAGGTGATGAGCACGCTCCACGCCAGCGCAACAAACAGGTCCCGTGAAGTCGGGATGTCGCGCAGGTTGCTATACCGGGTTATGGAGCGCAGCATCGGCGGCACGATCGTGATATGATAGAGCGATCCCGCGATCGTGGCGAAGAGCATGAGGTACAGGAGTTCGGTGCTGATCCTGAAACTCGCAGCCAGAAGAGCGATGATGCAGAATCCCGAAACCATAAACAAAGGCGGCGAATACCGGCGGTAGAAGCGATACCGGCCAAGCTCCAGGTGCCGGGTGGTTTCGATGCTGGCAAGGCTGTTCCACAGATACATCGAGAGAAAGTACAGAAACAAAACTCCCGCGCCGGCGTAATACCGGAGCGTGGGGACCGAAAGATCCTGCAACACGATTGACGCATAATAAATCGCCGTGGCGCCGATGGCGATAAAGATGTTCAGGTTCGCCAGGGTGTCCACGGTCCGCCACAACCGGCCGGTCAGCGACTTTTTTTTCGCATTTGCCATGAATTCCAGGTATTCCGCCACACGTTTGATCATCCAGTTGGGCGTGGACGCGCCGGCCGTGACGCCTACAGTCTCGAACCGTTCAAGCGCCGGCCAGTCGATCTCTTTTTCGGTTTCGATGAGCTGCACGGGCTTGCCGGCGGCCCTGGCGATATCGGCAAGCCGCATGGTGTTGGCGCTGTTCCTGCCGCCTACCACGATCATGGCGTCCGCGCGGCGCGCCAGGTCCCGCGTTTCGCTTTGGCGCTGGTCCGTGGCCGCGCAGATGGTTTTTTTGATCACCACGTCCGCGCCCGCGTAGCGCTGCTTTACTTTTGCGGCAATCGCGTCGAATTGGTCCCGGTCGAACGTGGTCTGCGACACCAGACAAATCTTTTGGGCATCGGGAAGACGGTCCACATCCACCGGCGCATGCACACGGTGGCCCGCGCCGCCGGCATACCCTAAAAGCCCCACCACCTCGGCATGGCCTTCGTCGCCGGCGATGACGATCGTATATCCCTGCAAACGGTATTTTTCGATCACCCTGTGCACGGTCTTGACTTTAGGGCATGTGCCGTCGATGATGACATGCCCGCGGCCGCGGAACGCCGCTTCGGTGTCCGGCGGAACGCCGTGCGCGCGCACCAGAATGGTCGCGCCGTCCGGCGCGACGTCGCCCGCAAGCGGCGCCACGCCGCGCTCTTTGAGCATGTCGATGGTCTGCCGGTTGTGGATCAAAGGACCGAGCGTGAAAATCGGCCCGCTATGCGACCGCGAGGTGTCGATGGCAAGGTCCACAGCCCGCTTGACGCCCATGCAGAAACCGGCGGTTTGGGCGATGAGGATTTTCATGAAGAGAAAATACAATCTACCGGAAATCGGAGCGGCGGGGCAGCAGCCAGGAAATTCGAAATCCTAAAATCTAAATCCTAAACAAATCCTAAATTCAAAACGGCCCAAAACCAAACCAAACCAAACCAAACCAAAGCATACCAAATAAATCATCAGCTGCGGAGTTCTGAATAACAAGCTTGGAATGAAAGCGGGTATTATTTTAATGATGCTTATGACCATGACCTGCGACGTATGCGGCAAAAAGGGCGCGCGGTTCTATCATTATGCCTGCTTTTCCGAGGAGTCCCGAATGAAAAAAATCCTTATCGTCGACGACGACGCGGACATCCGCGGCGCGCTGTCGGCCGTGCTTTCCGGCGGCTACGAACTCAAGGAGGCCGACGGGAGCAAATCCGCGCGCACGCTGCTGCAGTCGTTCAAGCCCGACCTGATACTTCTTGACGTGATGATGGAAAGCATGACCGCGGGATTCGATCTTGCGCGGGAGATCAAGGGCCGGAGCATGCCCCCGAAAATCATCATGCTCACCAGCGTGGATAAAGAGACGAACATCGATTTTAAATCGGAAGCGCAGGACCCCGCATGGCTGCCGGTGGATGGGTATCTCACAAAACCGGTGGTGCCGAAAACGCTGATTGAAAAGGTCAAGGGGCTTATCGGATAAATCCGCATGTTCCCATCGCCCGGGCCAGGGGGAATTGCGGCTTCATTTCTTCCAGAAAATATACCCGCCTTCGAGAAAAGCCACCTTGCCGTACCCAACGGAGCGCAGGTAGCAGCAGGCTTCATAGGCGCGCGATGAGGTCTTGGAATACACCACCACGCGTTCGTCCTTCCCGAACGGGATGCCTTCCTGCCGCAGGTTTTCCAGCGGCACGTTGACGCTGCCGGGAATCGCGCTGAACGAGTGGTCCTGCAGCGGACTCACGTCCACCAGCCGTACCGTTTCCTTTACCCGCTCGAATTCTTCGAGATCAATGCTGTCGCAAAGCCCCTCGATTTTATTTTTCAGCACAAGGCATGCGGTCTGGGCGATATCAATCGGATTATTGAATGCGGGATAGTAGCCAAGGTCCAGCGCGAACACCTCCTCAAGCGTACATCCCCTGGCGATGGCCACGGCAAGCACCTCGATCCGCGATGCGACATCGCCCTTGCCGTATCCCTGTGCGCCCAGGAGCTTCATGGTTGTGCGGTCCGCGAGCGCTTTGAGCACGATATGCCGGGCGCCCGCTTCATAATGCGCTCTGTCAAGGCCCGATACCACCACAGTCACCGGATCGTACCCGCATTCGCGCGCCTGCGGCGTCGAAAGCCCGGTGCGCGCCACCTGGATATCGAAAATTTTAAACATGGTGGTGCCGATGCTGCCCTCGAATTTCTCTTTTCTGCCGCAGATATTGTCGGCCGCGATGCGTCCCATTTTCGTTGAGATCGAACCGAGCGGGAGATAGCTGTAGTTGCCGGTCTGCAATTGCCTGCTCTCGGCGCAATCGCCGATGGCGTAGATGGCCGGGTCCGACGTCTGGAGAAATTCGTTCACTTTGATGCCGCCGCTTTGGCCCACGGCAAGTCCGGCGCCCTCGGCAAGCGCCGCATTCGGCCGCACGCCCGCCGATAAGATGATGATATCGGCCATATAATCCCCACGACTTGTGCTGATGATGTGCTGGCCGTTTGCCTGCCTGATCTCTTTTATGTCAACTCCCGTCACCACCTTGATGCCCTTCTGGCCCAGCGCATGGCTGATTTTGTCCGAGATATCGGGATCGAAGAGCTTGAGAATGTGCGCGTCCTTTTCCAGCACCATGACGCGGCCCCCGGCCAAAAGCAGCGACTCGGCGGTCTCGATGCCCACAAGTCCGCCTCCAAGGATGCAGACGTCGCTTGCGGGCTTTTCGGCAAGGCGGCCGCGGATGGCCTCGGCGTCTTCCATCCTGTAAAGAGAATAAATGCCCGGCGAATCGATCCCCTTGATGGGCGGCACCACCGATGCGGCGCCGGTGGCAAGGACCAGGACATCATACGGCAGGTCCCACTCAGCGCCGCTGGCCCTGTCGTGTATCCTGAGTTCGCGCGCGCCGCGGTTGATCCTGATCGCCTCGGTTTTATTGATGATACGGATGTTCTTGATCGCCTCGAAAAAATGAACGTCCCGGAGCGTATTGTCCGCGGTTGACATGAGCGCTTTCGGCGATTGTACGCTGCCGCGCACATAGGAAGGAATTCCGCAGCCCGTATAGGACAGAAATTCGCTTTTTTCTATGATGGTAATGTCGGCGTTTTCATCGAGCCTGCGCAGGCGCGCGGCGGCCTTGGGGCCGGCGGTGACGCCGCCAACGATCACCACATGCTTGCGCCGGGACGCGGCGGCGTCGCGTTCTTCGAGCTCCGCATAGGGGAGCGTGACCGTGAAGACGGTCCCTTTGTTCTCCCCGCTTTGGGCGGCAACGGTCCCGCCGTGACGCTCCGCCACTCGCTTGACTATCGCAAGCCCGAGGCCGCTTCCCGCAACGCCGCCTTTGCTTGCCGCGGAACGGAAAAACGGCGTGAATAGCCGTTCGCGGTCTTCCTTTGCAATGCCGCATCCGGTGTCGCGAACGCTCACCGCGCACTGTTTCCGTTCTTCATTGATGGCGATTGAAATCGTTACGGTCCCCTGTTCAGGCGTATATTTGATCGCGTTATCGATCAGATTTCTGAAAGCGGATTCCAGACCGCTGCGCGAACCCATGACGATGATGTTCTTCTTTGCCCTGATGTCCGCGCTCAACGCTATGCTTTTTTCAGCCGCGGCGACACTGCACGAGCCGGCAAGAGCCGACAGCAGGGCCGTAAGGTCCACGCGCGCCATCTCCTGCTTGTTGCTTTCCGCAAACTGTTCATAGCGCAAAAGGTCGGCAATGAGCGTGCGCGCATCCTGCGCCTTGGCGACCGCTTTTTTAAGATACTGGGCGGTCCTGGCATCGACATCGCCTGCAAATCCGTCCAGCACAACGTTGAGAAGGGATTCAATGGCATTCACCGGCGATTTGAGCTGGTGGGAGAGGACCCGGATAAGGCCGTCGATGTCGGCGTTCGGGCCGTTTGGTTCCTGCTTCTGGTCCATGGGCTGGCCTTTACTGAAGTGGAATCGCCACGATAGGATTATAAAAAATACTTGCCACGCAGCGGGGAGATGCCAAATAAATAGTGGGCTCCTCTAAAATTGCTGGTAGTGTCATTGCGAGAAGCGTAGCGACGAAGCAATCTTCTTATTCCATGCGAAAAACGCGAGATTGCTTCTCCCGCCTTCGGCGGGATCGCAATGACAGACGCGTTTTTCGAATTATTAGAGGTGCCTTATTAGGATAGAGGCGTTGCGCGCAATGCCTCTATCCTGGCCGCTTGTGGCATCCCTTCTCCCGCAGAACCGATATTTAGTACATGCCGGAAACCCCCATCCTGATCGAAAACCTCCATAAGGCATTCTCCAAACGGCCGGTGCTTGAGAGCATTTCGCTCGCGTTGTCCCCTGGCTCGGTTTTCGGCCTGGTGGGCCTGAATGGCGCGGGCAAGACGACATTGATCCGATGCATGCTCGGATTGCTCAAGCCTGATGCGGGCCGCATCTCGATATTCGGTCTTGATCCCTGGAAACACGATCCCCGTTTGTATCGCGAAATCGGCGTCATCATGGAAAACGACGGATTTTCCGGCAATCTGAATTACATGGAGAACCTTCGCTTCTTTGCGGCAGCGAAAGGCGTGGGCAGCGATGACCTCGGCTTATATCTCCGCGATCACTGGGCAGGGGTGGAAATCGCGACGTCGAAAAAGAAGGTAAAGCTGTTTTCCCGGGGCCAGAAGATGCAGGCCGCGGTGTGCCGTGCCTTTGCGGGCTGGCCGCGCCTTTGCCTGTTCGATGAACCGCTGGTGGGCCTGGACATAGACGCCTACGACCACTTCTGCATGCTCGTGCGCGCGGCCCGCGATCGCGGGTCAACGGTGTTCATCAGCTCGCACCAGCTCGAGGCGGTTGAGGACCTGTGCGATACCATCGGTCTTCTGCATAACCGAACGTTGCGCGTCTTTCCGAAAAGCGAAGCGATCGGCCGCGAAATCTGGACTATCCGGACCGACGACGGGACCGCGCCGGGGGAAATCATCGGCCGCCACGGCGGCGCCGGCATTGTGCGGCGTCAGGAGGCCTGGAACTTTACGATCGATAATGCCGGCGACGCCATTCCGGCAATCGTGGGCGACCTGGTCATCGCGGGATGTAAAGTCCGGGAAGTGCGCTGCGAAAAGAACGACTTGCGGGAATCCATCCGCTCGATATATCAGGGGGGATAGCGGACATGCGCCAGTCCTGGCTTGTGACAAAAAGGGAATTCATGAATTTCCTGGGCTCCGACCGCCAGGTGTTCGTGGTGTATGGATTTATGGTGTTGATCTATTCGTTCGTTTTCGCCACGAACGCACAGGACGCCGGCGGCGCCGGGCCGGTCATCTGGTGGATCTTTTTTTCCATCATCGCCGCCGGCACGTTTTCCAACATGGTATTCGTGGCCGAAAGGCTCAACAGCGCCATTGAAATTCTGTTGACATCGGGTATATCACGCACGGCGGTGCTGTACGGGAAGATGCAGTATCTGATGATCATTTCCGCGCTGTTCGGGGTCGTGCCGTTCGCTTTATCATACCCGCTTGAGGCGGTCCTGGCGAAAAACGGGTTGCCGGTATCCATGACCGAGGCCTGGAAAGGGCCGCTCCTGTATCTGGCGGCATCGTATCTCAACGTATCGTGCGCGGCGTGGCTGTCGTTCCGCCTGGGCAATCCGCGGCTTCTGCATTTTGTCAGCATGCTGGTGCTGGCGGCCGGCGTGGGGGTCTATTTCGCCGCCGGCAGCTCCGTGTGGGCGCCCATGATTTTCCTCCTGTTAACCGGCACGGTCTTTTTGCGTCTTGCCGCCCGCGAAATCCACGGAGAGCGCGTGATCCAGCCGCTGCATTTATAATTGCGGGATAAGAAAAGCGAATGTCCAATGTCGAGCAAGGACCGCGACTATGACCGCATACCCGGCATTGGAGCAGCGGCGGCCCTGGATCGCTGAAATACAGAACCGAATGTCCAATGTCCATCAATGAAATGTCCAATGACCAGGTTTCGGCACTGTATTCCAGCATTTCATCAGGCACTCCGATTATAGCCGATGGCTGACCGCCCTTGAAACATTGTGATGATCGGCCCTGGACATTCTGAGTTCCTTGGTGGACATTGGACATTCTCTTTTTTTTCCAATGGTGGCCCCGGCTCTCCATCTTGTCCGCCGAAGCCTGCGCGAAGGCGGAAGTCCTGCGAAGCGAAGGACGAAGGCGGCTTAACTCTCCCGGCGCGCCATCTTGTCCGCCGAAGCAGTCGCGAAGGCGGAAGTTGCGTCACGCTCATGCGGGACGGAACGACGGCGGCTGAACTCCGAAACTCCTAATCCGATTTATTCTACGAACAAGACTTTCACCGCGGAGAACGCGGAGTACGCAGAGAATTTTTATTATTCCGGAACTTCTTTTAAACCCCGATTTCTCTGCGATCTCGGCGCCCTCTGCGGTTAATGTATGAATAATCCGGGCTAATTTGCTTTTTTCGTCAAGAATAGCTAATTTAATGGGTGGAAGCAAAGACGTGCCAAAACGGAGAAGGAACGAAAGACGGCATATTGAATAGACCGTTTAATGGAATATCTGATATACCGTTTAAGAGAATATTGGATATGCTGGTTAAGAGGATATTGAATATACCAGTAGCTGTATAACTGACTTTCCGCACATTTAAAATTCCATTATTGTCTATTTAATCGCAATATGTAAAATACTATTTGGTTAATCGACTGGCCAATAATCCTTTTCTTCCAATCCCAATAATGATAGCACTTTGATTTGTATAGGAGTCAATTCATCACGATAACATTCACTACGGCGTATTCCGCGATTGACCGCATAAGTAGAAACCCCCTCGAAGAGAGCGAATATCTTGGTTGCCGTCGGATGTGCGGCAGGCCGATCTTCCGGATAAATCGGTATCGCATCAATTTCATCCTGCT
>Ga0315279_10005521_pt1 | contig 16361 bp, 16 predicted proteins | sample YL17G06_20_MG_FD_203694 | JGI IMG/M metagenome (GOLD analysis project Ga0315279, IMG submission 203694) | Sediment microbial communities from Yellowstone Lake, YNP, Wyoming, USA - YL17G06_20 | ecosystem: Environmental > Aquatic > Freshwater > Lake > Sediment | place: USA: Wyoming | collected...
GGGAAATTGTTCAATCAGTGGATCAACGAACACGATGTCGGCCATCCGGCAGGGTGTAACCCGCTATTGATTCTGGACGTCTTTGAACATGCCTTCATGATCGACTATGGGTTGAAGAGGCCGGATTATATTGCGGCCTTCTTTAAAAACATTAAATGGGAGGCGGTGGAAGGCCGATTAAAATAGGAACTTGTCTACGAGGCTCATGGAAGGCTTTAAAGGGCGGTCCGCTGGGATCGCCCTTTGTTTTACCCAGCCGATAGTGTATTCACTTCCCTTTGTTAAACAATAAAACTATTTTGTTTAAGGGTCAGGGTAAAGATGCCGGTTTTGTCGAAGGGTTATGGTTTTGCTCTTCAAATCTTAGCCTTAACCCCTTCCCCTAAACCAAACGGGCTTCCTAACCCTTACCTAAAGACCATTCTTATGAGTTTTTTGTTTTGAAATTTCTCAATTTCTCAGCAGCCCGCTGCAAGGTCTCCATTTTTTTAGGAAAGCAGAAACGAACCTTCGTTGCTCCCAGGGAAGGATTGCTGTAGAAGCTGCTTCCCGGCACAGTGGCCACCCCAAATTTTTCGACTAAATAGAAAGCGAAGGCTACGTCATCCGGAAAACCAAAATGTCCTACATCCGTCATAATGTAATAGGCCCCATTAGGACACCAAACCCGAAACCCGGCATCCTCCAATACCCCAAGGAGAAAATTCCTCCTCTCCTGGTATTCATCAGCCAGGGTTTGGTAAAAGCTTCGATCTATCCGCAGAGCCTTAGCGGCGGCTTCTTGGAGGGGATGGGGTGCCCCCACGGTTAAGAAATCATGGACCTTGCGAATGGATGCCGTGAGATGGTAAGGAGCAATCACCCAACCCACACGCCATCCTGTGAGGCTGTAAGTTTTGGAGATGGAGTTGATGGTGATCGTTTGGTCCCGCATGCCAGGGAGCGAGGCGATGCTGATATGCTTGGCTCCATCGTACAGAATATGTTCATAGATCTCGTCGGTCACGGCCACCACGCCCCATTTCAAGCAGAGATCGGCGATTAATTGTAACTCTTTGCGGGAAAAAACTTTACCTGTGGGATTGTTGGGAGTGTTGATGATGATGGCCTTTGTCTTGTTGTTAAAGGCACGAGTGAGCTCCTGATCATCGAAGTGCCAGTCGGGTTCGTGGAGGGTTATGAAGCGGGGGGTCGCATCGCAGAGGATGGTGTCCGGGCCGTAGTTCTCGTAGAAAGGTTCGAAGACAATAACCTCCTCCCCGGGATTGACGATGGCTATGAGGGAGGCGATCATAGCCTCTGTTGATCCGCAACAGACTGTGATTTCCCTTTCTGGTTCCATAGACACCCCGTTATGCCAAGCGAATTTGTCTGAGATAGCCTGTCGGAGGGCCGGTGTTCCCCAGGTGATCGCGTACTGGTTAAAATCTGCACGAATGGCCTGCACGGCAGCTTCCTTGATCTCATCGGAGGCAGGAAAATCGGGAAAACCCTGAGCGAGGTTCACTCCCTGATGCTTGAGACAGACCCGGGTCATCTCGCGGATGACCGATTCTGTAAACTTAAGCGCCCGCTCAGAGGAATAATTCTTCATGCTATTTTCTCTCCACGAACTGCACCGGGGGAAAATAATCTTCATCATATTACGAAATACTCCCCTCTTCGTCAACACCAAACCGTTGCAGATCGCCTTAACCGTTAAATAAGGAATTCGGGAGTCGCTTACAAAAAATGCAACACTTTAGCTCTTTGAAAAACCCTAAATTAGCCCCGGATCCGATAGGCGGGACATCCTTGTCCCGCCAAGACGGGGTTAGAAAACCCCGTCTATCGAGATGAAAAAAGAAACCCTTTTCAAAAGGCTAAATTGATACAAAAAAATGAAAATATAGGGTGTTTTAAGTAATAAAAAGTAATAAATAGTAATATTTTTTCTTGACAAATCAAATACCATCATTTATCATTGATTCATTGTTTGGAGGAGGAGCTATGTCTGAGGAAATGCTGAATACCAAAGAGGTGGCTAAATATTTGGGGATTCATGAAAAGCAGATCTATGCATTGATCAAATCGAAAAGGATTCCATCGACCCGGGTGACCGGGAAGTGGGTCTTTCCAAAAAAATTGATCGATGAATGGATTGAGTCGAATGCCAAAACGGGACTCGAACAGGCCCAACAGAAAGGCAAGCGAATAGAAGGGGCGCTGTTGGCCTCTGGCAGCAATGATCCGATCCTCGATATCCTCCACACCTATATGCGAAATTTGTATCCTGAATTCTATATTTTTACGGCCAACACAGGCAGCACCGATGGACTCAAGGCCCTGAACAAAGGATATACTGATATCGCCTGGTCTCATCTTTTTGACCCGAAAACCGGCGACTACAATATCCCGTTCCTTTCAAACTATTTGCCTAATATGAAACCGGTGGTGGTGAATCTTTTCTGTCGGGATATCGGTTTTCTTGTTGCTCCCAAAAATCCCCTCGGAATCCATGGGTTTGAAGACCTTGCTCGAAAAGAAATCAAGTTTATTAACAGACAGAAAGGTGCTGGAACAAGAGTCCTCTTAGATCACAACCTGAAGCGATTAAGAATTCCTTCCTCTCAGATTCATGGATATGAGAAAGAAGTTTATACTCATCTTGAAGTAGGTATATCCATCCTCTCGAAAGAGGTGGATGTCGGGATTGGGACGATTGCCGTTTCAAAGTTTTTTGGCCTTTCTTTCATTCCGATCACAACCGAAAGCTTTGATATGATCCTGGACCAGCCGACTTTTTTTGAAAAGGGGGTTCAGGCTCTAGTGGAAGTTCTTAATTCAGATGAGTTTCGGAAGAGGATTACAAAACTGGGAAACTATGACTTTAAAAATTCAGGTAAAATCCTTTATTCAAAAGATTGATGACAGAGGAGCAGTTATGAAGATTTGGTCTTGCGTTGGAATGGCTACCCTATTTTTATTCATGACTGCGGTGCCCCCAGTGCCAGCACAACAGAAGACAATCATCCTCGCTACCACCACGAGCACACAGGATTCTGGACTTCTCGACGTCCTTCTCCCGGTCTTTGAAAAGAAAACGGGTTATTTTGTCAAGACGATTGCCGTGGGTTCAGGACAGGCCATGGCCATGGGGCAAAAAGGGGAAGCCGATGTTCTCCTGGTTCATTCCCCCGAAGCTGAAAAGAAATTTGTTGCCGAAGGCTACGGCATTCATCGAAGGCTCATCATGCATAACGACTATATTATTGTAGGCTCTTCAGAAGATTTGGCAAAGATCAAAGGCCTGAAATCTTCTTCCGAGGCGTTCAAAAAAATCGCTTCGGCGAAGGCTCTGTTTTTATCAAGAGGAGATAATTCAGGGACCCATGTAAAAGAGATGGATATCTGGAAAGCCACGGGGATTAATCCTGAAGGAGAAAAGCGGTATCAACAGACCGGTCTGGGAATGGGCCAGACATTAAATATTGCTGCTGAAAAGAAGGGCTATACCCTTGCCGATCGTGGAACCTATCTCGCTTTAAAGAAAAACCTCGGGCTCGATATTCTGGTCGAAGGGGATGCCATTCTCCTCAACATCTATCATGTCATCGAGGTGAATCCTGCCAGATGGCCTAAGGTGAATGGAGTCGGTGCAAAGGTATTTGCTGACTTCATGGTTTCTAAGGAAACTCAGGACATCATCAAGACCTTTGGAGTTGATAAGTTTGGATCTCCTCTCTTCTTTCCAGATGCCGGGAAGAGGGAAGAAGAGTTGGGAAAATGAATGGTACGAATACTGCAACAAGCAAGGACAAACAACGAATATTGTGTGGTATGGCAGAGTCTAAAGTTGTCATTCCCGCGCAGGCGGGAATCCAGAATAAAAGCATAGACCTGGATTCCTGTTTCCACAGGAATGACAATGAGTAACGTTTTTTAGGGTTGAATAAATGGATCTCATTTTTGAAGGAATTAAAAAGGCCTTCTGGCTATTGATTACCTTCGATCCTGAGGTGATGGGGATCACCCTTTTATCGCTCGGAATCTCTGGGTCAGCTACCCTCATCAGTCTGCTGATCGGAATATCTACTGGAGTGATCGTCGCCCTTTCTGAATTTCCGGGCAGAAGAATCGCCATAAGCCTGATCAATACGGGGATGGGCCTTCCGCCGGTGGTCGTGGGCCTCTTCGTTACCATCTTGCTATGGAGGAACGGTCCCCTTGGTTTTTTTGGAATCCTGTATACACCCACAGCCATCATCATTGCGCAGACTGTCATCGCTACCCCCATTGTGATGGGCATTACTTTGGCTGCCATTCAACAACTTCCTAAGAAACTCCGGCTTCAGATTCTGGCACTCGGGGCAACTCGCCTCCAGATGGTCTGGATCCTCATCAAGGAGGCTAAGCTCCTCCTTTTGGCTGCAGTGATGGCAGGATTTGGAGGGGTCATCTCAGAGGTCGGTGCCTCTATTATGGTGGGTGGTAATATTAAGGGATATTCCCGGGTTCTGACCACAGCGACCGTCATGGAGACGAGTCGAGGAAACTTTGACATTGCGATTGCCCTGGGAATTATTCTCCTTCTTCTGGCCTATTTCATCAATTTGATCCTCACTCAGATACAGCAGAGGGAAAGACCGAAATAAAATAAATTGCGGATTGCGGATTGCGGAATTCGGAATGAAAACGGATCTAAGAGATTCTAAACCAATCTTAGAGGTTAAAGACCTTGAAGTAAACAGAGGAGGGACGATGATCCTTAACGTTCCTTCCTTGCTGATAAAGGAAAGAGAGATTCTCTCTCTAATTGGGCCAAATGGGGCAGGAAAGACCACTTTACTCCAGACATTATCCTATTTGCTAAAGCCCTTTCAGGGCGAAATCTACTTCAAAGGAGAGAAGGTTAAATCGAATCATTCCGTTTTTGAATATCGAAGGAGGCTCGCCATGGTTTTTCAGGAGCCCCTTCTTTTCGATACTACGGTCTATGACAATGTCGCATCAGGTTTAAAAATTCGCGGAATGAAGAGAAGTGAAATGAGTGGAAGGATTACCGAACAGTTGGACCGATTTGGAATTGGTCATCTCAGCGACCGCTCGGCGAAAACCCTCTCAGGAGGGGAGGCGCAAAGGACGAGTCTCGCACGCGCCTTTGCCCTTCGGCCAGAAATTCTTCTTCTTGATGAACCTTTTTCCTCCCTTGATCCGCCCACCCGTGATTCCCTGATCGAAGACCTGGAGCATATCCTTCGACAGACCCGGACAACAGCGATCTTTGCCACTCACGATCGCCTTGAGGCGTTGAGGCTTTCGAATCGAATAGCAGTGATGAATGAAGGGAGGATACTTCAGACTGGGTTTTCTGGAGAGGTGATGAACCATCCCGTGAATGAGTTGGTGGCTTCCTTTGTTGGAGTAGAAACAATTCTTACCGGAAAGGTGATTAAAAAAAATGGGGGGACCTTTATCGTCTCTATTTCCGGGCAAGAAATTGAGGCAGTCGGTGAGGCCCAAATTGGAGAGGCCGTGCTTCTCTGTATCCGGCCCGAAAATGTGATCCTCTCGACCCGTCCCTCCAGGGAGGCAACAAGCGCCAGAAATGTCTTCCCAGGGCGGATTGAGAAGGTCATCTCCTTAGGGCTGTATCAAAAAGTCCAACTTAACTGTGGATTCCCGCTCATTGCTTATGTGACCCATCATTCTATCGAGAATTTATCGTTGCAGGTGGGAAAAGAAGTCACCGCCTCTTTTAAAGCAACTGCCATTCATGTGGTGAGAAGAAAGGGAAAATGAACTTAAGTGAGTCTGTCTAACAAATTTTTAGGACGGTATATTTTTTAATACCCCCCGGAGTTTGAACAGCTACTTCCTCATCCGCTTCCTTTCCAAGTAAAGCCTTGCCCAGAGGGGAAATGATCGAAATCTTACCTGTCGAGATATCCGATTCATCAGGTCCAACGATCTGGTAGGTGACTTTGCCTCCATTGTCGAGGTTCTCTAAAGTGACCACAGAGCCAAAGCCCACCTTACCATTGGGAAGGTTGATGCTATCTATAATCTCAGAGTTGGCCAACTTCTGTTCAATCTCTCGAATCTTCGTTTCAACGAAGGATTGACGCTCTTTGGCGGCTACATATTCCGCATTCTCACTCAAATCTCCATGAGCGCGAGCCTCTTCAATCGCCTTGATCACCTGAGGCCGGGTGACCTTTTTAAGGTTCTCTAATTCTTTGTGGAGTTGATTATATCCATTGCGGGTGATCGGACTGCGTGCCATGATGATTCCCTTTTAAAAAAATATATAGCCGACAAAGACGAATCTGTCAACCCGTCCCTGTGGGATTCTCGGAAAGGTTGCTCTTTGCGAAAATGCTGCTGAATGCCCGTTCTGTGGACGGGGATGAATGCAGCGGTTTTTCGACACGATAGGCAGGACATTCCTGTCCTGCAAAGCATTTTCTCCGAGGCTGGAAAGCCTCGGCTATCCATGAAGCCCCGCCCTATGGCAGGGATTTTCAATTCGAATCCTTTTTCGGAACCATTAAAGGAAAAGGCTAACGGTGGTGATGATGGTGGTAATAATAGCCGAATCCCCACCACCCATAAGGATAACCCCACCATGGGTCATAATAGTAGTAAGGGTAATAGTAAACTGGATAATAATATTCCTCCCAAAGGTGGATCTGTTTGCTCAAAAGGAGGGGATACCGGTAATCCATCTCACCAAGAGGTTTGATTTTCTCTTCTTGAATTTCTCCGGCCACTGTGATTTTTCTTCCTCTCCGGAAAATGTATGGGTCTAAATATTTATCGGCGAGGATCAAAAATCTTCCCTCGGAGGCAAGCGTTTCCTTGAGTTCTCCCCTCCATCCCAGGGGCCTTTGGAAAACCTCAATCTGTGTGGTTCCATCTTTTTGGTTGACCGTCTCAATGATCTCTCCTCCCCAAACAACAGATTTACCTTTGTAGGCATTCGGATTTTGATTGACCTGACTTAAGGTGAGGGAAAGATCTGAGTGACTCCTTAAGTCCTTTGAAATGACATGAGCACAACCGAAAATAAACAGGGCGAGGAAGAAAAGTGAAAAGAGCTTGAATCGTATCACCATTTTCGTCCCTCCTTAAATAAATGTTAAATCATTCCGGTCTCAAATTCAATGCAACATTAGTTCCCAATCTTTAACTCCCTTCCTTTCCAAAGAAAGAGGTAAAGAAGAAGATGATAGGCAGAATCCATAATAAGCTTAGCCAGTAGCAAAGGCTCTAACTAAATGGAAAGGCCCGCCTTAAAGCGGGCCCATCTTCCAATTCTCAGATATCCTATCTGCAGGATTTTCGTAAAGTCCGCCCTTCGATAGGTGTTATAAATTGATGTTGGAGTACTTCTTCCAGGGCCTGGTCACTTGCTTGTTTTGCAAGAGATCAAGGGCTGCACAGACGTATTTTCTCGTGTCGTGGGGCATAATAACATCGTCCGTGTAACCCCTTTCTGCAGGCTGATAAGGATGTTCATACTTTGTCCGATACTCCGCGATCAGTGTTTTGGCTGTCTCTTTCGGATTTTGAGCTGTCTTTATCTCCTTTGCAAAGATAATACTCGCTGCTGTCTCAGCACCCACAATGTTTACCTTTGCCGTCGGCCAAGAGAAGACAAGGTCTGCTCCGATGCTCTTATCAAGCATCGCATAATGAGCCCCTGCATAGGACTTTCCTATGATCACAGCGACCAAGGGGACAGTGGCTTCGGCCCAGGCAAAGAGGGTCTTTGCCCCGTGGCGCAATATCCCTTTCCATTCATGTGGAGAGCCGATCCAGAAGGCGGGGCAGTCAACAAAGGTGACAAGGGGAATATTGAAAAGGTCACAGAAACGGACGAACCTTGCCAGTTTGTCAGCGGCATCACAATCCAGTCCTCCCATCAGAACCTTGGGTTGGTTCGCTACGATTCCGGCTGCCATGCCGTTAAACCGCGCAAAACCAATAATGAGATTGCGGGCGAAATATTTGTGGATTTCATAAAAACTGCCCTTATCTACGACCATGTCGATGAGAGGATACATATCATAGGGTTTTCGAAGATCAGGATCTGGTAGAAACTCATCGAGTTCGGGGATCACCCTGTTTGGATCGTCGTTACTTTCAATTCTCGGAGGCTTCTCCTTGTTATTGGAAGGGAGATAAGAGAGAAGCTTCTTGCAGAGTTGGATGCACTCTCTGTCGTCTTCCCCAACAACATGCGTACCACCGGACTTCATTGCATGGGCCTCCCAACCAGCTAATTTCTCGAGGGTGATATTCTCACCGGTCTGGGTCTTGACAAAGGCAGGTCCAGCAATCCCCAGGAAACCCGTTTTTTTACTCTGGATGAGGAAGTCGTTCATGATGGGATGATAGGCTTGCCCACCGAGACATGGACCCAAAAGCAGGGCAACCTGAGGAATAATACCAGAGGCGAGGATCTGGGCACGGAAGGTCCAACCATAGGACTCCAGGGTATCCATTCCCTCCTGGAGACGTGCACCTCCAGAATCGTTTATTCCGACGAAGGGCCATCCCTTCTCCTTGGCAAAATCTAAAGCCCACACGAACTTCTTTCCATGATACTCGCCAAAGGAACCAGCCATAGCGGTGAAGTCTTCAGAGGAGACCACAACCCACCTGCCATTTATCTTCCCATACCCGGTGACAACACCCTCGGCAGGGATAAGTTTACCAGCCATGCCAAATTCAGTTTGCCTATGCGTTACAAAGGTACCGACTTCAACAAAGGTACCAGGATCAAGAAGCATGTCGATCCTCTCTCGCGCATTGGTCTGTCCCTTTTCTCGGCGTTTTGCGATTTCTTTATCGCCTCCCATTTCAAGCACAGCTTTCCGTCTTTTCATATAATCGTCATATATTGCGTCAAACTTTCCCATTACACCCTCCTTTCTTACATATTTTAAATGGTTTATGTTCAAAATATTACAAATTCAATTTACTTGCTGTTTAATTAAGGGCTTCTCAAAATCGATCATCTTCTAAAAATATGGTCTCATGTACGATATCTCCTATTTCATAATTAAAGAATTTTTTCACAATATATTTACCAGATAAATGCAAATAGTGCAAGAATTTTTTTATTTACTTTTTCTTTTATTTTTGGTAAGTTATAAGTAATGAAAATCTCTATTAAAACCCAGTTAGGCCTCGCGTTTTTGGCAGTCGCCTGTTTCATAGGCGTTGTGACGAGCATCATCGTCAATTCTGTCATTACTAACCAGATTATTTCTGAAGCCCAAGAAAGGGTAAAGGAACATCTCAGTACAGCCAGATGGGTCTATGAGTCAAAAATCAGGGATATTGATAGGACGATCCGTTGGACATCAATCAGGCATGTCCTGAAAAGAGGATTAAAAGAAAAGGATGTCTCTTCTATCAAAAATGAACTTTTAGGATTGATGGCTGAGGAGGGACTGAATTTTTTGACATTAGTAGACCGAAAGGGAACGGTTATATTTAGATTCCATAACCCCAAAGTATCAGGAGACAGTTTGATTCATGATTCTTTTGTCAAGGTAGCCCTGGGGAAAAAGTCGATTTCAGGAACCCAAGTTCTTTCAGGAGATGAGTTGTTGAGGGAAGGAGAGAATTTGGCCCAGATGGCAATCATTACGTCGGTTCCAACACCTAAAGGGAAACCGACTAAAAAAGTGGAGGAGACCTCTGGGATGGTATTGGAATCAGCCCATCCGATTATTGATTTCAATGACGAGGTCTTGGGGGTTTTGTCAGGAGGAATCCTCCTCAACCGAAATTATGAGATTGTCGATCGGATTAAGAACATCGTTTTTAAGGATGTCAAATACAAAGGGAAAGAAATCGGGACCGCCACTATCTTTTTGGGTGATTTAAGAATATCGACTAATGTCATGGATAAGGAAGGAAATAGGGCGATTGGTACTCGGGCGATGAAAGAGGTTCAAGAACAAGTCCTCGGAAAAGGAGTACCTTGGATACATAGGGCGTTTGTGGTCGATGATTGGTATATCACTGCCTATGAACCGATCCGGGATATTCAGGATAAAATCGTCGGGATGCTCTATGTTGGGATGATGGAAAGTAAATATGCAGTGATGAAGGAAAGGCTAATCCTTCTTTTCTTCCTCTTCTCTATGTCAGGAATGTTGGTTGCCCTGACCGTTTCCTTTCTCCTTTCGTGGAAGATTCTAAAAAAATAATCTTAGAAACAAAAAAGTGTCCAAAATAGAGATTGATTCCCTGTCTGCCGATAGGCAGGGGCTTCGCCCTGTATACCATGTAGTGCAGGGCATCGCCTCGAAATGACAGATGTGGGTTTTGTCATTCCGAACGAAGCGAGGAATCTCGTTTTTTAAAACTTGTAAAATCGATGTGTTGAATTCCGAATTTGGACAAGTATTTTTTGGAAAGATAATAATTAATCTCCGTTATCATTTTCTTTTGAGCCTTTATCCCTTCCTCTTTTTCTTAACCCTTTTCTGAAACCTGAGATCAGGAGCCATATGACAATGATGACGATGCCGATCGCTAAGAAATTCGGGGTGCCTGTCCTTCTCAAAAAATCTGAGAAATATTCAATCGTCTCCATCATTTCGATCTCTTGGCAATAGCAAGAAGAGAGGTGCCAAAGGGGAGGGGAAGGAGGTCTGCCATTTTGAACAGGGGAACTAGGAGGTTATAGATTCTTAACTGAAGGGAGGGGAGTCTTTTTCTCCTGAGTATTTTACTGTTTAAAAACCAACCCAGAATCCCGGTTCGATTGAAGTGTTTCAGGAGAATGACATTGAACCCTGCATTTTCTAATTTCCTTTTCAACTCCTCCTTACCATAGCGCCTGTGATGGCCTAAATGTTGATCCAGACTTCCATAAAGCCAACGATGAGAAGGGGCAAAGAGGAGGAGTCGGCCTCCGGATTCCAAGATATCGAAGATGTTTTTCAAAGCCTTTTCATCCTTTTCAATATGTTCCAATACATTGAAGCAGATGACGGAATCGATGTGATAGGGTTGGTATCGTTCCACATCGGAGCTGGAGATGTCGAAATTTTCGATCATAAATTTCTTATATTTTCCGAAGGTATTTTTTAGAAGAGTGAGGTACCTGGGCTCCACATCGGTGGCAATGACGAAATCTCGATCCAGAAGATACTTGGTGATGTTTCCGATCCCGGAGCCGATCTCTAAAACCCTTCGACCCAAATAGGGATGAAATTTTGAAAAAATCCATTGATTATAACGATGAAGTTTCTTCATCCTCTGAAAGGATTGATAAACGATATCTCCGGTTTCTGGGTCAAAAAAGTTATACCGTAGGATAGAGAAGATTGCCTTTAATCCATCGATCCAATTGATCTTCTTTCCTTCCCAGTAATCTCGTCCGCTATAGGAGATGGGGACTTCATAGATTCTGCAGCTCATCTTAGCAATCTTGGCTGTGACCTCCGGTTCGAAACCAAACCGATTGGACTTTAAATGGATATGGTCCAACACTTCCTTCTTAAAAACTTTATAACCCGTCTCCATATCGGTGAGGTTGAGATCGGTGCAGAGGTTGGAAAGGAAGGTGAGAAAGTTATTTCCGAGGGTATGCCAGAACATCAGAACTCGCCTCGGGGTACCTAAGAATCGGGACCCATAGACCGCATCTGCCCTTCCGTCAAGAATCGGCTCAATCAGTTTGGGATATTCCTTTGGATCGTATTCTAAATCCGCATCTTGGATGATGACGATATCACCTGCGGCCGCTTTGAACCCGGAGCGGAGGGCAGCGCCCTTCCCCATATTCTTTGGTTGGAAGAGAATGTGGACTTGATTCTTGAGCCCTTTGTCCTCCTTGGTTACCCATTCTTTTAGGAACTCCCTCGTTCCATCTGTAGAGAAATCATCAACGACAATCACTTCTTTGGGGATATCGTCCTGGAGGACTCTGGAGAGAATTTCCCCAATGGTATTGATTTCATTATAAACGGGGATGATGACCGAAAGTTTCATGAAGTGAGTTGAATGTCAAAAGATTTCGGGAAATTATATCAGAAAACTAATTTTTATACCATATTTTGAAAACAGGGGCACAAAGATTGTTCCTCCCAAATCCCGATTTAGGATACGGTCTTTGCGAGCGAAGCGAAGCAATCTCGCTTTTTCCAATGAGATTGCCACGCACCTTTCAGGTGCTCGCAATGACAGGCCGAGAAAGGGTTTCCCTTTTCTAAATCGGGATTTGGGTTCCTATTCAAACTACATGCGATATTTATCATGCAATTAGGTTTCGATCCAAGGTGCGATACTGAATCTCTTCGGAGAGATGGGAAGGCTGAAGGAACCAAGTCTTCAGTCGTGAAGGCCAATGTAATGGACTGCGCAATCTGCGCCAGGCGAATTGGGCGATGGCGCATTGTTCGCTATCAAGAATGATTTCTCCGTAAACCTCCTGATTGAAGGCTTCGATAATCAACTCAATCTCTGTTTTTAATGAAGGGAATCGATACTTCAGACGCAGACCATATTCTGCAGGGGTCTCGCTTAGAAAATAGGGCAGACCACTGTGGCGTCCCCAAGTTAGAAGAGCGGCATAAAGTTGAACCGCCCCTCTGTAACCTTTGGCTCTACGCACTATCTTCCTCCAGCAGAAAACCAGAAATTCTCGTAGTCTTATGGCCCACAATGATATCAGATACCACGAGCTTTGTTTCTTTTGGCTGATAGAGGTTCTCGAGAAGAGCCACCGTAATAAGTACAATATTGCCAAACTAAGTATAATTAGTATCGTCAATCCTAATATCGTCCCAAGCCCCCAACCCAAGATCTTTTCCAAAAGTTCTGTCCACCAGCTGCTTTCACCCGGAGAGACGAAATCTCCTGTACTTCCCTCCGGTTGAGGAGAAGTGTTTTCTGAACGAATGGTGCCACGCATAAAAAGAAAACGTAGAACGCTTACCAAGATAGGGCCCAGTGGGGCAGCTACACTCTTGAGTATTCCGTGTCCCATCTCGGCAGCCGTGGTCAAATAAGGAAAGAAAAACAAAATCAGTCCTGTGCTAAACAGAAGAACGGTCACAGCAAAACTTAATATTAACCCAATGCCTTGATAGCCAGGGAGAAAATCCCTTGGGGCAGTATTCCAATTTCGAACCAGGCCAATGGCCAAAAGACTAAATATAAAAAATGGAAAGAGTAAGAGTTCGGATTTGGGATCGTCTATCTTTATTCCCCCTTTTATCAGCAGCAGAAATTTTGTCAGAAAGAGGAGGAAAAAGGCCGCTATACCCAGATCGAAGCGGGAACAAATGGTAGTGTAAACCATTGACCTTCGGGCCAAGGTCACGCCTCCTGCCCAAAACATGATGGCCCAGATGAGGAGAAGAAAAAGGAACAGCCACTCCAAGGGATTTCTTGGGGTGTTGAAGAATCCTATGAGCCAAGTCTGATCCCAAAAAGAATATGACCCAGAGTTGAAGACATAAACAATTCTTAGGGCGGTAAGCATAAGACCAAATACCTGAAGGCCCAATATATAAACAACCCGCCATCCCTTTCCCTTAGAAAAAAGGGTAAGGGCTAACGCCAGTACAAATGTACCGATCGCCTCTTTAAAAGGAAAAGGTTGACGGAGGGTTGAAATCGTGAGAAAAGTGGCCCAGGCATAGAGCCAGCTCAATTCCATACCCCCACTGACAAAAAATAAAAGAGCCCCCCTTTCCCTTTTCATCCTCTCTCAACCTCTTTGATACAAATGTCATCCAGACGATGAATCTTATGCCAAACCTTAGCCTTATCTTCTCCTGAGGTAGAGCAAGGCCGGCATACAAAAAACATCACAGGTATTTTGCGAAGTTTAAAGTATTCCTTCAGGCCGACAACTGCCTCGTTCTCTTCATAGGAAAAGTGAACGCAACTTATGCCCCAAGATAGCTCTAATCCACGGCGCAGGGTGTCTATGAGATCTCTTTTGGGTTCCATTTGAAGCCTGGCCAGGACCTCCAGAATGACAGGCAACTGCTTAGCATTTCTTGTTATAGGTACAGATGTTGGACCTTCCCCCACCATCACACCATTTGTCACCAAGCCTATGGCGTAACCCTTCTTGTCCAACCTTACGGCCAGAGATGCCACTATTTCAAGGGTATGTTCGAATTCCTCATCTGCCTTATTCCTTGCGAATCGATCCACATCAACAACGAGCAATACCTTTTCCCGTTCCGTGGGCTCAAAAACCTTTTCCTGCAATCGGTGGTGTCGAGCACTCGCCTTCCAGTGAATATATTTGGCTGGTTGCCCATGTTGGTAATCTCTGGTACCAAGGATATAGATTGGGTCCTGCACGGGACTCTTGGCCCCGGGAACACCAAAGAGATCGCGCCTCGGTAAAGGAAAAGATTTCAATGAGACAAGTCGTGGATAGACAATGATATAATGAGACTCTTCAGCCTTCTTTTCCCTGGAGAAGAAAGCAAAAAGGTCACCAGCGAAGATATGGGCTGGCCCTATTTGATGAACCCCTCTCCGCTGGGCGGTCAGTTCCCACTGGAAATGTGCCCTTTGATACCATAATAGGCTACTTTCCTTCGTTAATGTCGTTTCACCAGAGGCGGGACGTAAAAGACTGTCGACAGGGACATTCACCTGGAGCCAGACCGGAAGGAACTTATCATTTTCTGCACTTATTCTTAAAGTGAGTTTTTGGCCCGGAAAGACCTTCTGTTGATCGACCGACGAATGGCATTTTAACCCAGAAAGGCTTATCTTGGTCCACAGTTTTGCACCGCCTGCCGTGCCTAAAACAAGGAGGGCAAGAATAGTGAGATTGCGCTCACCATGTAATAAGGCGATGAAAAGAAGCAATCCCACAATAAACTGCATAAGTGGGATGACAAAGATCGTTGGTACACCGCGATCCTGTGATACCATACACATCCCCTTATCCAGTAGGAGCAGGCACCGGCATTTGACGGATGATCTCCTCCAGGAAACGTTCTGGGGTTTCTCCTCGCAGCCGTTCTTCTTCTTTAAGAATCAATCGGTGAGCAAGGACAGGGATCACTAAGGATTTGATATCGTCGGGCAGCACATATTCTCGGTCTCGCAGCGCTGCCAGAGCTTGACCGGCACGCATTAAACCGAGAGAACCTCGTGGGCTTGCTCCGAGACGTAAGGAAGTGCTGTTGCGGGTAGCCCTCACGATATTTGTGATGTATTCTTTGACGGGATGAGAAATAAGAATTCCCTTTCGGGCATGCTGCAATTCAACAAGTTCTCCAGGATTTGCTACAGACTCTAATTCAATGAAGGGATCTTTTTCTTGAAAGCGCTCTAGGATTGCAATCTCTTCATCTTTTTCAGGATACCCCAAACGTATTTTAAGGAGAAAGCGGTCGAGCTGTGCCTCAGGTAGAGGAAATGTTCCTTCCAGTTCAATTGGATTCTGGGTGGCCATGACAAAGAAAGGACGAGGTAGTTGATAGGTCTTACCATCTACGGTTACTTGTCGTTCCTCCATACTTTCAAGTAGACTGGACTGGGTGCGGGGAATCGTGCGGTTAATTTCATCAGCCAACAGAATATTGGTCATCACTGGTCCTGATTGGAACGTAAACTGCCCTGTTTGCTGATTATAGACATTAAAACCAGTAATATCTGCGGGTAATAGGTCTGGTGTAAACTGGACCCTTCTAGAAGAGCCGCCAATACTCTTGGCCAGAGATTTGGCAAGCAGCGTCTTTCCCAATCCTGGAATGTCTTCAATCAGAACGTGACCATCTGATAGCAGGGCCACCAGAAGGAGCTCAACAGAATGTTGTTTGCCCACAATCACATGAGAAATGTTTTCTGTAATTCTTTTGCATAGACTGAAATCCAAGATAATCCTCCCCAATACCTTTGTTTGTTATGAGAAAAACGAATGTTTGTCTGATTGCCAAATAACATAACATATCAACTTTGTAAAGGAATGTCAGAAGTGACACAAATAGGGCAACATAGGCTTATTTTAAGGTATCAGGTAAAGAAAAAAATGACGTTAATAGAAATTATAGCTTCATGAGTATGCAGGAATGGGTAAAAAGGAAAAGGGTAGTTCCCGTTTTTTGATCTTTCAAGAAATCAGATTTCGACCTAAGGGGCGACATGGAATGGCTTCTGAGAGATGAGCAGGTTGAATATCCTTGATCAGAACCTGAATAAAGCAGCACCCCAGGTAAAGCCTGCGCCAAAAGAATTCACCAGGATGAGGTCTCCACGCCGGATCTTGCCGCTTCGAACTGCTTCATCCAGAGCTGTAGGGATGGAGGCCGCGGAGGTATTGCCGTACTTGTGGACCGTTACAATCACCTTTTCGAGAGGGATTCCCAACCGCT
>Ga0315279_10005522_pt1 | contig 16359 bp, 7 predicted proteins | sample YL17G06_20_MG_FD_203694 | JGI IMG/M metagenome (GOLD analysis project Ga0315279, IMG submission 203694) | Sediment microbial communities from Yellowstone Lake, YNP, Wyoming, USA - YL17G06_20 | ecosystem: Environmental > Aquatic > Freshwater > Lake > Sediment | place: USA: Wyoming | collected...
GAGTGGCCCCCCCGCTATACCCAAACGCCCGAGGGCTCTTCCATCGAGGAAGGGCTTTACATAACGCCACTCCCCCAGATAGTGACCAAGCTTTTCTCCAGCCGCCGACTGCTGGGCCGCCAGCACCCAGGCCTCGATAGCAGAGAGGGGATAGGTCTCCAGCCGTTCGACCACCTGGCTGGGACGGATATCGGCCCGCGACAGCCAGGGCAGAAGCTGGGCCAGATCGGCCGCGCCTTCCAGCACCTGCCGCTGCCTCTTGGACAGGGCCAGTCTCCGGGCTACCGCCTCGCCATCGGCAGGGGAGAGGCGAGTGCCCAGCAGGCCCAGGTAGAGCTCCGGCTGCGGGGGGGGCCGGCCAGCGCGGCGCGCCCGCCGGAAGGCCGCGGCCAGTTCATCATCGAAGCGTAGAGCTTTGTGGATGGCCGCCAGCACCCCTAGCTCCTGACAACGCAGGAGGCCCTTCTCCGGCTCGCCCTCCGCCAGCAGACGCAGGAGCTCGTGTCGCAGCCGCGCCCCGCTGATGGTGTCCAGGTAGGCCAGATCCCGCTCGAGCAGCGCCAGCGTTTTCTCCTCGATGTCAAAGGGAAAGCGCGTCTCGTAGCGAACGGCTCGCAGAATGCGGGTGGCGTCATCGATGAAGCTGCGGTCGTGGAGGACGCGCACAAGCCCGCGAGCGATGTCGCTCATACCGTCGAAGGGATCAAGGAGCTGTCCGCGCTGGCGGCCGCACAGGCCCAGGGCCATGGCGTTGATGGTGAAATCGCGCCTGGCCAGGTCATCACCAATGGAGGCCGGCCTCACCCTGGGCAGGGCCCCCGGCCGCGCATACCTCTCGGCGCGGGCCATCGCCAGGTCCAGACGGAAATCCCGCCCTTCCACGGTTCCCGTCCCGAAAGCGCGGTGCTCTACCCAGCGCCCACCCGCTGCCGCGGCAGCCGCTTCCCCTAAGGAACGCATCCCGCCCTCACCCACCAAATCGATATCCACCTGACCCCGCCTCAGCACCAGGTCTCGCAGGCCGCCGCCCACCAGATACAGTGTGCGGCCCTCCTCTTCGGCTAACCCCAGCACAACCGCCAGAGCCTGGCCGATACCTCCACCCAAACCAGCCCACAGTCGAGCGAGGAGCTTTGCCGTTTTGGTTAGGCCTCTCCTTGCCATGCTCCGTCTACGCTTTTCCCTTCCTGCCCTCACGGCAGACGCTTGACATCGGCCTTCCAGTCCCCTATCATTACCTGAGTTTACAGGGCTCTCTCCGCATCAAGCCGCCACCTTTCCCACCTAGCTCAGCGCGGAGGGGAGATGTCTCCCTGGATGCAGAACAGCGGCCAGGGAGGATTCTTGAAGGTTAAGGTTTGGCATCTAAGGCAGCGGTAGCAGTAGAACAGGGAGCCCCCCTATCACGATTGCAGACGGCTCTTGGCCTGAAGTTTAAAGACCTTTCCTTGCTCGAACAGGCCCTAGTTCACCGGTCATATCTTAACGAGGCTCACGCCCCAGGGCTAGAGTCCAACGAGCGGTTGGAGTTCCTGGGCGACGCCGTCCTGGGACTTGTCGTCTCCCAGAAGCTGTGCCACGACTTCCCTCACCTGAGCGAAGGGGACCTCACCCAGCTCAAGACCGCCCTCATCCGCTGGGAAACCCTAGCTCGCGCTGCCGAAAGACTATCCCTGGGCGATTACCTCCTTTTGGGCCGAGGCGAGAAACAAACCGGTGGCCACGAGAGACCATCCAATCTGGCCCGTGTCTTTGAGGCGATAGTGGGAGCGGTCTTACTGGACGGCGGCCTGGCCAGGGCCAGGGCCCTGGTCCTGCGCTGCCTCAAGCCAGAGCTTGCCCAGATGACGGCTGGGAAGGTAGCCCTAGACAGCAAGTCGCGGCTGCAACAGATCGTGCAAGCCCGCTGGCAGGCAATCCCCTCCTATCGAACGGTGGCCGCCGAGGGACCGGACCATGCCAAGGTGTTCACCGTGGAGGCGCTGGTGGGCGAGCGCACCCTCGGTCGCGGCCAGGGCAGAAGCAAGAAGGAGGCAGAGAGCAAGGCTGCCCAACAGGCCTTGAAGGCCATCGACACTGGCGAGCCCGTTCCCTGCCAGGCAAGTGAGCTATGTATCTGAAACGACTGGAAATCCAGGGATTCAAGAGCTTCGCCACCCGCACGGCGTTTGAGCTCGGGGCAGGCATCACCACCATCGTCGGCCCCAACGGTGTCGGCAAGAGCAATGTGTCCGACGCCCTCCGTTGGGTCCTGGGCGAGACGAGCGGCCGCCTTCTCAGGGCTCGCAAGCTAGAAGACGTCATCTTCGGCGGCAGTTCTCGCCGCGCGGCGGCCAACACAGTCGAGGTGACCATCACGCTCGACAACAGCGACGGCTGGCTTCCCCTCGATTTCGCCGAGGTAGCCGTCACTCGCCGCGGCCGCCGCTCCGGCGATAGCGACTACTTCATTAACCGCAAGCGGGTCCGCCTCAAAGACATCACTGACCTTTTCCTGCGGGCCAACGCTAGCCAGAGCAGCTACGCTATCATCGGCCAGGGCCTGGTGGAGACCATCCTCAACCTCCGCCCTGAAGAGCGCCGCTTCCTCCTGGAGGAGGCCGCCGACGTTCAGCGCTATCGCCTCAAGATCGAGGAGGCTCAGGACCGCCTGACGGCCACTCGCGCCAACATGGAGCGTGCCCAATTCCTCGTCGATGAGCTAGCCCCTCGCCTATCCCAGCTCGAACGGCAGGCGCGGCGAGCCGCCCGCCACGGGCAGCTATCACAGGAGCTCACAGACGCCCTGCGAGCGTGGTACGGTCACCTCTGGCAGGATGATAGAGAAGCCCTGGCAACGGCCCGGCAGACTCTCGACCGCTGCCAGCAGGAACAGCTCCGCGCCGAGGCGGAGATCAAGACCTGGGAGGAACAGCTAGCGGCAGTAAGGGAAGAACTGGCCAGGAGGCGCTCAGCCATCGCCGACCGCACGCTCCAGCGCCAACGCCTCAACGAGCAGGTCAGCCGCCTGCAGGAGCGCATCGCCGTCGCCCATCAGCAGCACAGCGGCGTTATCGGTCGGCGCCAGCAGCTCAAGCTAGAGCTGGACGCCATGGAGAAGGAGATGCTCAATCTGGCCCGATCCTCAGTGGAGGACAGCCGCCGCAGGCTCGCCCTGGAGGAGGAGATGGAGGCAGGCCGCCGCGCCCTCGGCCAGGCACAGCAGGAGCTGGAGGGCCTCGACCAGGAGTCCTCCGGCATGCAGCGGCAGGCAGCGACAGGCGAGGAGAAGGCCGCCCGCACCCGCGCCGCCGTAAGCGATGTCGAAGCGCGCCTGCCCAACGTGGCCGACACCCGCTCGCACCTGGAGGAGGAGATCTCCCAGCAGGAGGAACGCCGTCAGGCCCTCGTATCCCAGATGGCCGAGAGGGCGCGCAACCTGAGCGGCTATCGGGCCGAGGAGAAGCGCCTGAATGAAGGCATGGTGGCCGCTCTTCAGGAACAGGATGCCCTCAAGAGCCGCCTGGAGAAGAGCCAGGTCTCCCTCCTCACCCTCCAAGAGAGCTGCCGCCTGCGCGACCTGGAGATAGAGCGCCTTGAAGCTCGCCTTGGCGTCCTCACCGACGCCCAGCAAGCCTGCAATGCCCGAACACGGGCCACTGCTGCCCCCATCCTGGAGGCCGCCGATATCCCTGTGCATGGCCTTCTGGGAGTGCTGACCAGCCTCATTCGCGTGCCCAAGGGGCTGGAACGAGCCATTGAGGCCGCCCTGGCCGAGAACCTCCAGGCGATGCTGGTGGAGCGTCAGAAGGATGCCCTGGCGGCTGTGCAGGAGCTGGCCAGGCAAGAGGTCGGACGGGTAGTCATCTTCCCCCTGGACAGCCTCAAGGAGGTCTACCCCCTCAACATCATGAAGGAACACGGGGTCATGGGCGTCGCCAGCCGGCTGGTGAAGTGCGACGGACGTTACCGCAAGGTCGTTGATACCCTCCTGGGCCGCACCATCGTCGTGGAGGACCTGGATACCGCTCTGCGTGTCCTGCGGCGAGGGATGGGCAGCGTGGTGACTCGCGACGGCATCCTCCTCCACCCTCTGGGCTCTATCAGCACCGGCCGTCCCACCAGCGAGGGCAACATCTTCGCCCGCCAGCAGGAGCTGACCTCGATACCGCGAGCCATCGAGAGGCTGGTTCGCTCCCGCCAGGCGGCCGAGGAGGAGATGGAGCGGCTCCGCTCACGCATCGCCGAGGATGAGAGCGCCCTGCGGGAGGTAGCGCACACCCTGGCCACCCTCCAGGAGCAGCGCATGCAAACCCAGGATGCCATCGCCCAGGACCGCCGTCTCCTGGCCCAACTGCGAGGCGAGATGCGCTGGCTTATCACCAGCCAGCGGAGGTCGGTCAAGCAAGCGGCATCCCTCACCCTGCAAGTCCAGCGCTTGCAGGAGGAGAGAGAGCAACTGCTGGCCCAAACCGCCGAGGCTCAGGAGGTGACCCAGTATCTGCGCTCGGCCGCTGCCTTGTTCGGCGAGCGCCGACACGCCCTGCTGCAAAGGGTCACTGAGTGCAGCACCAAGGTGGCCTCCCTTGAGGGGGAGCTGCGCTCCCTGAGCGTCCTGCAGGAGACGCGCCAGGTCACCCTAGCCAAGCTGGACAGCGAGATGACTCCCAAGCAGGCCGAGCTGCGCGGCATCGAGATGGAAAGCACCTCCCTCACCGGAAACGTCGAGGCCGACTGGCAAGAGGTGGAGAAGCTCACCCAGGAACTCAAGAGCTACAGCCAAGAAGTAGAACCCGCCCAGCGGGCAATCGCCGCTCTGGAGAGCCAGGAGCGAGACTGCCAGGCCAAGGAGTCCGCCGCCCGCAGCCGTCTGCTGGCGGTCGAACGCCAGCGCCTGGAGGCAGAGGCGGAGGTGCGGCACCACCTGGACGATCTCGATAGCCTGCGCCAGCGCATCCAGGCCGATGGCCTGAAGCTAACCGATGGGGACAAGGTGGCACCAGCGCCCATGCCCGCGCCTGAATCGCCTGCCTGGCTGCCTAGCGGCGATGGCGATGGCGACGGCAACGGCCGCACCAGTCGCCTGCCGCCGGTGGCTGGTGGGGCAATCATCGAGCCCCAGGCCATGCAGGAGCGCATCCAGCGCCTGCGCGCCCAGCTCCGAGCGGTGGGCCCGGTCAACCCCGAGGCCGAGGCCGAGTACAGCGAGCTGAAGGAGCGCCACACCTTCCTTACCTCCCAGCTCGCCGACCTGGCCGCCGGCGAGCGTTCCCTTCTTCAGGCTATCGACGAGCTGGACGAGGTCATTTGCCAGCGCTTCAAGGCCACCTTCCACCAGGTAGCCCAGCGGTTCAGCCACTACTTCACCACCTTCTTCGGCGGCGGCCAGGCCAAGCTCGTTCTCACCGCGCCGGAGGACTATCGCACCGCCGGCGTGGACATCGTCGCTCAGCCGCCCGGCAAGCGCCTGCAAAGCCTGAGTGTGCTCTCGGGTGGCGAGAAGGCCCTCACAGCGGTGTCTCTCCTGTTCGCCCTCCTCCAGACCAACCCCTCACCCTTCTGCGTCCTGGACGAGGTGGACGCCATGCTGGACGAGGCCAACGTGGGCCGCTTCGTCGCCGCCCTTCAAGAGCTGGCCCAGCACACCCAGTTCATCATCATCACCCATAGTCGGCGCACCATCGAGACCGCCGACTGCATATACGGCGTGTCCATGGGTGACGACAGCATCTCCCGCGTCCTCTCCCTGCGCCTGAACGACATCCCCTCTAACTAGCCCTCTCGTTGCCCCCGAGCGAGCGCAGACGCTATAAGCCGCGCCCCCTGAGAACGTCTGAGGTGTCATCTTGTTGAGATGGCGAGATTTCCACTCCTGTCTCAGTCGGATGGCGACCCTTGCTTGATCGACCACCAGGCCCATACTATAATCCAGCAAGTCATTCCCCCTGGCTACAGGAGGTAGCATCTGTTCAAGCACGTCGCACGCTCCCCACAGGCTGAAGAAAAAACCACCGCTGCCCTCGACCGCACCCGCCGCACCTGGTTCCGCCGCATAACCGGACTCTTCGAGCGCTCCCGCATCGATGATGAGCTCTGGCAGGAGCTGGAGGAGCTCCTCATCGCTGCCGACGTCGGTGTGGTCACCACCGGCAGCCTCATCGAGCGCCTTCAGGCTCGGGCGAAGGACGAAGGGATGAAGCAGCCCGAGCAGGTTCGCCAGAGCCTGAAGGAGGAGCTGACGGCCATCCTGGCTGTGGAGGGCGCTGGCGGCCAGCTCTGGGGCAAAGACGCGGGAACTTTTGCTGCCAAGCCGGCCGTCATCCTGGTGGTGGGGGTGAACGGCAGCGGCAAGACCACCAGCATCGCCAAGCTGGCCTGGAGCTTGAAGACCGACGGCAAGCGGGTGATCCTGGCGGCCGCCGATACCTTCCGCGCCGCCGCCATCGATCAGCTACAGCAGTGGGGAGAGCGAGTGCAAGCGGAGGTGGTGGCCCACCAGCAGGGGGCCGACCCCGGCGCCGTGGTCTTCGACGCCCTTACCGCCGCCGAGCGGCGGGGCGCCGACGCGGTGATCATCGACACGGCCGGTCGCCTCCACACCAAGGTGAACCTGATGGAGGAGCTGCGCAAAGTCCAGCGGGTGATCCAGCGGAAGGACCCCTCAAGCCCCCATGAAGTTCTGCTGGTTCTGGACGCCACCACCGGCCAGAACGCCCTTCTCCAGGCAAAGTACTTTACCGAGGCAGTGCAGGTGACGGGCCTTTTCTTGGCCAAGCTGGACGGGACGGGCAAGGGCGGCACCGTCTTCGCCATCTGCGACCAGCTAGGCATCCCGGTACGGTTCGTGGGCACCGGCGAGCGGCCAGAGGACCTGGCCCCCTTCGTGGCCGCGGACTTCGTGGAGGCCCTTTTCGCCTAGCGCGAAGTTAGCGGTGCCATGCTAGAAACCCTGAGCTGGTGGGCGGCAGCAGAGCTGTTAGGGGCAATCGCCCTGCCCATAGCCTTCGTTTTCTTCAATCGTCTGCCCGACCGCGGCTACGCCTTCACCAAGGTCATAGGCCTGCTACTGGTAGCCTATTGCCTCTGGATTGGCGCCACCCTGGGCATCTATCCCAACGCCCGCGGCTCCATCATCCTCGTCATGGCCCTCCTAGCCCTCCTGTCGGCCGTCCTGGCCGGGCGCTATCGTCAGGAGCTGGGCGCCTTCCTCCACGATGGCTGGCGCTATCTAGTGCTGGTAGAGGTCCTCTTCTCTTCCACCTTGGTCCTGGCCGTCTTCCTGCGCTCCTACGCTCCTGAGATCCAGTGGGGCGAGAAGCCCTTCGAGCTGGCCTTCGTTAACGCCATCAACCGCAGCGAGCTCTTCCCGGCTGACGACCCTTGGCTCTCCGGCCATTCCATCAGCTACTACCACTTCGGCTATCTCATGGCCTCCACCCTGACCAAGCTGACTGGCCTGCGGACCAACTACACCTTCTACCTCACCCTGTCGTTGGTGGCGGCGCTGGCGGCTACCGCCATCTTCGGGGTCGTCTATAACCTGCTGGCCTCCGCTCGAATGACCACGGAAAAGGCTCTGGCAGCGGCCCCGAAGCTGATGCCGCGAGTGGCCATCTTCGGCCTGGCGGCAGCCGGGCTGCTTCTTCTGCTGTCCAACCTGGAGGGCGTGTTCGAGATGCTGGCCGCCCACGGTATCGGCTCGGAAGCCTTTTATAAGGATTGGGTAGGGGTCTTCAACCTGAACGGCCCCGAGTCCACCAGCAAGTGGTACCCCACTAAGTTCTGGTGGTGGTGGCGAGCTACCCGCATAGGCTCCGACTGGGACATCCAGGAGTTCCCCTTCTTCAGCTTTCACTTTGGTGATCTCCACCCCCATGTCCTCGCCCTCCCCTTCATCATCACCGCCGTGGCCATCGCCTTCCAGCTATTCCGCTCCGGCGATGGTCTGGACAGCCGTTGGCTCATCCGTCATCCCTGGCGTTTCCTATTCACGGCCCTGGCCATCGGCGCCCTGGGCTTCATCAACCTGTGGGATCTGCCCACCTTCTTCTTCCTGGTGGTGGCGGTTGCTCTCGTGGCCAACTGGCGAGGGGCGGGAGGCTTCGACCTTCAAGTCGTGTGGGATACAGCCTCCTTCGCCGCAACTCTGGCTGTCGCGGCCGTCCTCCTCTACCTGCCCTTCTACCTTACCTTCCACAGCAGCGCCCATGGACTGGCACTGGTGGAGGCGGCCACCCGGCCGGGCCATGCGCCCATCAATTCCACCGTCACCCGCCCCGGACAGTTCCTCATGGTCTGGCTGCCCCTCCTCTGGCTGGGCTTGTCCTTCGTAGCGGCACGCATCCTCGTCCGGCCCTGGCCTCGCCTCCGCCGGTCCATGATTGCCCTGTCTGTGATTCCCTGGCTGGCCCCCCTGGCCATCTGGGCCTTCCTGATATTCGTGAAGCGCGGCCCCAGCGGCTTCGCCGACGAACTGACTACCCGCGGCCCTAGCTGGGGAACCCTTGCCATGCTGGCCGTCTTCCTGACAGCGGCCGGCTTCGCCTTCGCCCGCGAACTCTTCCGCGAACATGAGAGTGAGGAGGTGAGGCGAAGCTACCTCTTCCCCCTGATGCTGGTAGGCCTGGGCATCCTCCTCATCCTGGGACCCGAGCTGTACTGGGTCAAAGACATATTGGCCTTTCGAGTGAATACCGTCTTTAAGCTCTACTATCAGGCCTGGACGCTTCTGAGCATCGGCGGTGCCGTCGGCCTCTACTACCTCACCGTCCACTGGCGGGCGAGGCGACCAGCCATCGCCTTGGGCCGCCTTTGCTGGGCCGGCCTCACCGCCACCATCATCGCCGCCGCCTTGGTCTACACGGTGGCCGCCACCTTCGAGCGAACCGGCGGCTTCACCAACGCTCGCCGTATGGACGGCCTGGTACACGTGCAGGTGCAGCACCCCGACGAGTACAAGGCCATCCGCTGGCTGAACGACAACGTCAGTGGCACCCCGGTCATCCTCGAGGCGGTAGGCGACGGCTACACCGATTATGCCCGCATCTCCTCCCGCACCGGCCTGCCTACGGTGCTAGGCTGGCCTGGCCACGAAAGCCTGTGGCGGGGCTCGGACGCCCCGCTCAACGGGCGCCAGGACGACGTGGCCCAAGCCTACATGAGCACGAGCCCAGGGGAAGCGAAACAGATCCTGGAAAAGTACGACGTGGAGTACGTATACGTCGGTCACTTGGAGAAGGAAAGCTACGGCGAGGCAGGACTGGCCAAGTTCGCCACCTTCATGGAGGTGGCCTACCAGAACGACAGCGTCACCATCTATAGAATGCCTCAGGAGGTAGAGACTGTTGTCAGCGCCCCTTAAGGTGGCAGCGAGGCGATGGCGCCTATGAGCGAGTACCTCGATGACACCGTATCCACTCAGCCTTCAGGAACGATAGCTAGGGCACCGGCGGCAGCGCCCGCCCTGTCCATCAGCCTGGAGGTGGTCGTCTGGCTGACCGTCATCGGCTTGGCCGCCGCCCTGCGCCTGGCTCGCCTGGAGCATCTCCCCCTGGCCATCGACGAGAGCGTCCGCGCCTTCGCCGCCTGGCAGACGTCCCAGGGCGATATGCCCGCCAACTGGCCGGGGGATATGACCTCCTCCCTCACTGCCCACCTGTTCTCCATCTTCGGTTCCAGCGACCTTCTGGCTCGCCTGTTGCCAGCGCTGGCCGGGTCAGCCCTGGTCGCCTTGTTCTGGCCCCTATCGCGACATGTCGGCGGTGCTGCCCTGGCGGCGGCGGGCCTGCTGGCCTTCTCGCCTCTCCTCATTCATGTCTCCCGCAGCGCCTTGCCCTACAGTGTCGGCACCTTTCTCTCCCTTGCCATGGTCCTATCTCTTTTCGCCTACCTGCGGACGCAGCGCCCCCTCCATTTCTTCGTGCTGATCCTCAGCCTGGGTCTGGCCCTGGGCAGCGACCTCGTTTCCACCTCTACGGCCCTCGTTGTATTAGCCTTCCTGACCTGCGAGATCGCCTGGCGGCGAAACCAGGACGTGCTGGACGCCGTGAGCGTCATCAGGCAGAACCCAGCCCTGCTCGTCAGCGGCCTGCTCTTCTTCCTGGGAGCGCTAGAGCTGAGCGTCACCCACTTCGGCACCTCCGTCGATCGCCTGAGCCTGCCCGGCCTGCGCCAGTGGGTAGACATGTTCGCGCTGCCCCGCGACGACCTGCCCTGGCATTTTCACCCCGGCATCCTGATGAGCTACGAAGCGCTGCTGCTTCTTCTGGGCGGGTCAGCCTACCTGTGGCTCTTGAGCCGCTGGATCGCCTCCAGAGGCGAGGATGTCTCCCTCTTCCAGCGCTTTCTCTTCTTTTGGGCCAGCGGCGCCGCCGTCATCATCGCCATCACCACCCGCCGCGAGGCAGGACAGCTCGTCCTCCTCCTCCTGCCCCTTGCCCTCCTGGCCGGTAGCTGGCTGGAGAGGATAGCTGCCGAGGCCGACGCCGCCTCCCTCAGGCGGGCGGCCCTCTACCTGGCGCCGGTGCTTGCCCTGGCCGGCTACATAGTGCTCATCCTCTGCCAGTGGGCTCGCGCCGGCGCAGCGGGCTCGGCAGGCGAGAGGATAGGAGTGATCTTTGCCCTGGCTGGAGCGATAGCCCTGATCTGGATCACCTGGAATGTGTTGGGCCGTCAGGCAGCCGCCGGCTCGCTCGTCCTGGCGCTGGTGCTGCTGGCGATCTTGGCGATTCACGGCTCCACGTCTGTAATGTACGGCCGCGGCAGCGAGTTTCTGGCCGCCGAGCGAGTCGATCCCCGCGTCTTCCAGTTGCAGCAGCGGCTAGCGGCCATCGAGGCCGAGACCCCTGGGCCGATCGCTGTCCACGAGTCGTTTCTTCCCGCTCTCGGGTGGTATCTGCGAGACGTGAAGGGCGTGGTCTTTGCACCCTGGCCAGCGGAGAACGCCGTAGCCATCGTGACTCGGCCCGGCGAATCAGTCCCCTCCGGCTATCGTCGGCAGGGAGCCTGGCCAATAGCCGAGGACTGGTTGCCTCACTCCATCGATCCCCTGAACTGGTGGCGATGGCTGGTTTACCGTGAGCCCTGGGGTGACCTATCATCCAGGGAGGCGGACCTACTGGTGAGAATCGAATGAGCGACCAAGCATCCCCCTCGCCTGCGCTGGCGCCCTCGGCCAGCCCATTCGAGCGGCTAGCCTCCCTGCGCCTGAGACTGAACTGGGAGCTGGCCCTCTATGTTCTGTTCATTGGCGCTGGCGCGGCCCTCCGCTTCTGGGACGTGGGAGCGCGTGCCTTCCACCACGACGAGAGCCTGCACGCCCAGTACGCCTTTTACCTGTTCCGCGACGGCAATTACCAGCACGACCCGATGATGCACGGCCCCTTCCAGTTCTTCGGCACGGCTTTCACCTTCGTTCTCTTCGGGGTGAGCGACTATACAGCCCGCGTTCTGCCCGCCTTCCTGGGCACCGCCCTCATCGGCGTACCCTTCTTCTTGCGGCGTCACCTCGGCCGCTCGGGGGCGCTGGCCGCTGCCGGCCTCATCGCCTTTTCGCCCACCCTCCTCTACTTCAGCCGCTTCGCCCGCAACGACATCTACATCGGCCTGTGGACACTGGGGCTGGTGGTCTGCCTCTGGCGTTACATCGAGGAAGGCCGCCACCGCTACCTGTACATCGCTGCTGCGCTCCTGGCCCTCAGCTTCGCCACCAAGGAGGTCACCTACCTGAACGTAGCCGTGTTCATCGCCTTCCTCGACCTGTGGATAGCCCAGACTCTGGCTAACCAGATCAGGGAGCGCCACCAGCTCGACCCGCTGGTTGCGCCCTTCCTGTTCCTGGCTCTCGTGCCCTTTGCCTGGGCCATCGTCGCCCTCTGGCCTTTCCTGAGCGAAGAGAGACGCCAGCGCCTCGGGCTGGGGGAGAGACCGCGCGCCGCCGACTTCCTCCTTATCCTGGGCACGCTAACCCTGCCGCAGCTCGCGGCGGCCATCCAGGTGCCGCTGGAAGCCCTCGGCATGAAGGAAGCCGACTGGCCTCGTGAGCTGTTCACCCTGAACCTGGGGCCGCTCAGCGGCCACGAGCACGTCACCCGCGAGGAGCTCACCGGCTTCCTCACTGTGCTCATTCTGGTGGCGGCCACGGCCTTCATCGGCCTGCGCTGGAACTGGCGCTCCTGGCTCATTGCGGGAGTGATCTTCTACGTCATCTTCGGCCTGCTCTACTCCACCTTCCTCACCAACCCGGACGGCTTCGGCTCTGGCATATGGAACTCCCTGGACTACTGGCTGGAGCAGCAGGGAGAGCGCCGCGGTGGCCAGCCCTTCTATTACTACCTTGTGCTGCTGCCCGCCTATGAGTTCCTGCCTCTGCTCTTCGCCTTTGCGGCTGCCGGGGTGGCTCTGGCCAAGGCTGCCTTCGGCCCCGCCACCGCTGAGGGCAACTGGGCCCGCATCATCTTTAGCATTGCCGGCTCTCTGGCCATTCTGGCCCTGGCCGCCAGCGCCGGTGGGATGTCTACGGCTGGCACGGTACTGGGGCTGGTAGCCCTGGCCCTGCTGGTCTTCAGCCTGCGGGTCAACCCCTTCCTTCGCTTCCTGACCTTCTGGATGATGATGACCCTCTTCGCCTACTCGCTGGCCGGCGAGAAGATGCCCTGGCTCAATGTGCACCTGACCCTGCCGGTGGTCATCCTGGCCGCCTACGTACTGGGCCAGATCTGGGAGCTAGCCCAGCCGGGCGAGTGGCGCTTCCGCCTCCCCGCCTACATCTGGCCTCTGCTGGCCGCCGCCCTGGGCGCGGGAGCAATAGCCTTCGCTGCCTTCGGCCCCACCGACGCCGCAGGCAGCGCCGCCCGCATCCTGCTGGGAGCTGCCGCCCTGCTGGCCATCGCCGCCCTGACCATCACCCTGCGAGGGCGGGCGATGGCGGTGGTGCCGCTGGCAGCGCTGGTCGGCGCCCTCCTGCTATTCAGTGGTCGGGCGGCCTGGATGGCCAGCTTCCAGGAGGGCGACGGCGCGGACGCCCGTGAGATGCTGGTCTACACCCAGACCTCGCCCGATGTTCCGAAGATCCTGGATCAGATCGAGCAGGTAGCGGAGGAGACGGGCCTGGGCAAAGACCTGCCCATCGCCGTGGACAGCCGCGACGCCTTCTCTTGGCCCTGGGTCTGGTACCTGCGCGACTACCACAACGTCTCCTATCCCGACATGGCCGGCAGCTACGAGCCGCCCGCCAACGCCGTTCTTTTGGTCAATGCTGGCAACGACGCCGCCATACAGCCCCGCCTGGAGGGCTACGGGCCGGGGCAGCGCTACTCTCACCGCTGGTGGTTCCCCGAGACCTATCGAAGCATCGAGCTCGAGGACGGGAAGCAGAAGGACGTGCTAACCATCTTCACCGACTTCATGGCGAGCCTGGGCAATGGCGATACCTGGGACACCTGGTGGCGCTACTTCCGTGACCACGAACCGCCGGAGCCCAAGGGCTCGGCGGATGCGGTGGCCTATTTCCCCAAAGAGTTCGCGCCTGAGGAGGGCATCGGCAGAGAGGAACCGCCCGAGGTGCCCAAGGCCGATAGCGAGGGCAGGTTTACCCTGGGCGAGCGGGGCTCCAGCCCCGGTCGATTCATCAAGCCGGCCGGCTTGGCCGTGGATGGCGACGGCAACCTCTACGTGGCTGACAGCGGCAACCATCGCGTCCAGAAATTCGACGCAGAGGGCAGATTCATAGCCCAGGTGGGTTCTCTAGGAGACGGCCAGGGCGAGTTCAACGAGCCTTGGGGAGTGGCGGTGGACAGCCAGGGCAACCTGTACGTGGCCGACACCTGGAACAATCGCATCCAAAAGTTCGACCGCGATCTGAACTTCCTGACCCAGTGGGGTAAGCCAGCTTCCGATCTCACCAACCCCAAACCCTACGATTTCTGGGGCCCCCGCGATGTAGCCATCGACCCCGAGGGGAACGTCTGGGTCGCCGACACCGGCAGCAACCGCCTCCTCAAGTTTGCCGGCGACGGCACCTTCCTGGCAAGCGTGGGCAAGCGTGGATCGGAGCCAGGGCAGCTCCGCGAGCCCGTCGGCATCGAGATCGCCGCCAACGGCGACATCTTTGTGGCCGATGCCTGGAATAAGCGCATCCAGCACTTCACCAGCCAGTTCAATCCGGCGGCCCAGTTCCCCATGCCGGGCTGGCTGCCCGACGACCCGTCCACCAAGCCCTATCTGGCCCTGGCCCCCGACGGCAGCATCATCGCCAGCGAGACCGCCCGCCATCGCGTCCTGCGCATCGGGGCCGACGGCCGCATCCTATCGATCCTGGAGGGCATCGGTGAGACGGCCCTGGTCAGCCCCACCGGTCTGGCGCTGGACAGCCGGGGCTTTCTCTACATCTCCAGCAGCGGCGCCAACCAGATCCGCCGCATCCCTCTGACCGATATGCCTGTGCCCTAAACCTCGCCCCTCCCGGCGACGGCCCGCGTTGCCTCACCAACTGCCCCCACCCTATAATGGTGCGTACCCTCTCCAGCCGGGAGGAGAAGGCGGGCCAAACATCTTGCTGCGCAACCGTCAGCTTTGGATCGGCCTACTGGGGACAGCCCTCTTCCTGGGTTTGTTCTTCTGGCGCACCGATCTGGGCGACATGGCCGACAAGCTAGCCGAGGCCAACTACTGGTGGTTCGCCCCCGCCATCGCCGTCTGGTTCCTCTCGGCCTGGTTCCGCTCCCTGCGCTGGCACTACCTTCTGCGCCCCATCGCCAACCTGTCCAGCCAGACCCTCTACCCCGTGGTGATCATCGGCTACATGGCCAACAACCTCCTGCCAGCGCGGGTCGGCGAGCTGGTGCGGGCCTACATCATGGACCAGCGGCATCGCCTGAGCGTCATGGCCACCCTGGGCACCATCGCCGTGGAGCGCCTGTTCGATGGGCTGGTCCTGGTCGCCTTCCTGATAGCCGTGGGCGCCTTCGTCGGCCTCAGCCGCGAGCTGGGCATCCTGGCCGCCGCCATGTCCGCCACCTTCGTGGTCGTCCTGGCCCTCTTCCTGTTCGCCGCCTCCTCCCAGGAGCGAGCCGAACGTTGGTTGGCAAGGCTTCTGCGCTTCCTGCCGGCGCGTGCCCAGGAGAAGGGCCGTCAGTGGGCTGGCTCGTTCATAGCGGGGCTAGGCGCCTTGCAGAGCCCCTGGCGCATTGCCGCCGTGCTGCTCACCTCGGTCGTGGCCTGGGCTCTGGAGTCCACCATGTACTTCATGGTGGGCGTGGCCTTCGACCTGGGCGAGGCTTTCCCCATCTTCATGATGGTGGCGGCAGCGGCCAACCTGGCCATAACCCTTCCTTCCACATCGGGCGGCATCGGGCCCTTCGAGTTCTTCGCCAAGGAGACACTGGACTTCGTGGGGGTCAGCCGGGGGACGGCCGGGGCCTACGCCGTCGCCCTGCACGCCCTGCTGCTGCTGCCGGTGGTGGCCGCCGGGCTGCTCTTCCTGTGGGTGATCAACCTGTCACTGGCCGAGACCCTGCGCCGGCCAGCCCGCCCTAGCCTGGCCCCCGGCGTGGGCATGGAGGGGGAGGGCAGCGAATGAAGGTGGCGATCATCGGCGGGGGCCTGGCTGGCCTAGCCGCTGCCTACCGCCTCTGCCAGCGGGGCTTCCAGGTCCACCTGCTTGAGGCAGAGCCCAACCTGGGAGGCCTGGTGGGCACCTTCGAGATCGGCGGCGGCCGCATCGAGCAGTTCTATCACCACATCTTCTCCACCGACACCACCATCATGGCCCTGATCGACGAGCTGGGCCTGGCCGACCGCCTGCTCTGGCGGGAGTCGAAGGTGGGCATCTTCTACGATGGCCGCGTGTACGATTTCGTCACCCCCCTCGATCTGCTGCGCTTCACCCCCATCTCCCTCATCGACCGCCTGCGATTGGGACTGGTGGGCCTCTGGCTGCGACGGCAGAAGAACTGGCGGCCCTACGAGAGCGTCACGGCCAAGGAATGGATCATCAGGCACGCCGGCCAGCGCAACTACGACGTCGTCTGGGGGCCGCTTTTGCGGGGCAAGTTCGGCCAGCGAGCCGATGACGTCAGCATGGCCTGGTTCTGGAGCAAGATCCATCTGCGCTTCGCCTCCCGCAAAGGAGGGGCCGGCCAGAAGGAGCAACTGGGCTACCTGATGGGCAGCTTCGGCCTGCTGGTCGATACGCTGGCCGAGCGCATCCGTCAGATGGGCGGCGTGCTCGAGACGGGGCGGCCGGTGCAGCGAGTGGTCGTGGAGGATGAGCGGGCCATCGCCCTGGAGGCGGGTGGGGGCAAGGGGGAAAGAATCCCCTGCGACGCCGTCATCGCCACCGTCCCCAACCAGACCTTCCTCCGCCTGGTGAGCCAGCTCCCC
>Ga0315279_10005523_pt1 | contig 16359 bp, 18 predicted proteins | sample YL17G06_20_MG_FD_203694 | JGI IMG/M metagenome (GOLD analysis project Ga0315279, IMG submission 203694) | Sediment microbial communities from Yellowstone Lake, YNP, Wyoming, USA - YL17G06_20 | ecosystem: Environmental > Aquatic > Freshwater > Lake > Sediment | place: USA: Wyoming | collected...
GTGGGGCTGATCATGGAGATGCCGGATTATCACGTCCCCTCGCTCCCCGTTGTCCTGAAGCAGACGTGGGCCCGGACACGCTCGCTCATCTGGATCGTCTTCCCGGCGTACATCATCGGGAGTGCAGTACTCCAGGCATTCTACGCGGCAGGACTCCTGACCCCGGTGAATGCCCTGCTCGCACCCGTGACCGTCCTCTGGCTCGGGCTTCCTGCGGTCATCGGGATTACGCTGATCTTCGGGATCGTGAGGAAGGAACTGACAATCCTTACTCTCGCGGTGATCTTCGGGACGACGAACTTTGCGGCGATCATGTCTCCGGTCCAGCTGATTGTCCTTGCACTGGTCTCGATGCTCTACATCCCCTGCATCTCGGTAATACTGGTGCTCGCATCGGAGTTCGGCTGGAAAAAAGCGCTCGCGATATCCGCAACCGAGATCGTTATGGCGATTGCCATTGGCGGGATCGCGTTCCGGGTGCTGAGCCTGATGATGTGATCCAGGTCTGGAATTTTTTTACAGATCGCCGCCCCGCTCCGCATGCTACGCACAGCTCCACCGTGCTCGCGCTTGTTCCGAGGACACCGGTTCAATATCCAAGTTTACGCTCCATCCTATGCCAATAAAACGGCCCCATGTTACCCACACCCCCATATTTCCCGGTTCAGCCCAAAAAAAGGGAATTTTTAACAATGTTAATCCTTCTTCTGACGTACGTGATCCAGTTCGTCATCAGATATCCTGACAAGCTTGCTGCCGCAGGCCGGACAACGCCGGGTTTGATGCACGCTCATCTGCTTATACTCCCTTTTACACACGGGACAGTAATTCATGGTTGGTTCCACACGACTGCGTCATTGTTAAAAATCAGTCAGCCGCTGTTCCTTTTGGCCCTTTTTTCTTCGGGCTGGTGCCCAGTCCTTGTGCGATAACCAGTATGGCGCAGCAGGTATCAAAAAACCATGCACAGTCCTTTCCTATGCACGGGATCTCAATAAGCATCCCCTCGGTATTGACCGCAGACCCGAACTTCAACGGACACGTTTTCTTTGATGGCATAAAGAAGAGTTGGTTGTACCTTAATGAACCTTTCTTTTTTTAAAAAAACCCGGACCAACCCCTCATGCTATACACTCAGACCGCCAATACTACCATAACCACAAACGGTTTTGGGGAGACGACCGCTACTGCCAGGACGGAACGATACCGGCGGCCCTTCCCCATACCAGACAAAACCCTTTTTGTCTGCACGAACCGATCAAAAAACCAGATTGCATTTTTATCCCGATCAAAAGAGAACAACCCTACAAAAGAACGAAACAAATGATACAACACTCATTAAAACCTGAGATTACGGGAACAAGGACCGGGTATGTTATCCGGTTCACCTGTCCTGTCTGCCATACGGAGAATACGATCATCAACAAAACGCCAAGGGATCATTTCAGGGATACACGGGATGCCACGTGCAAACAATGCAGGAAGCGTTGCACGGTCCTGACACCGGGCACGAATGATACACCGGCACTGTCGCATGTGCAGTCGTACTTCGAATGCACAAAATTACAGTAAACCCCGGGCCCCGTCAATCAGTTCGATGGAGTACCGGTGGGGATAGTCAACTTTTTTATATGCCAGCGTTCCCAGGATGTAAAATCCAAAACGGGTCTCCCTGATCCGGTTACTGTATAAAAAATTCAGCATGGCACTGATGGACTGGGAGGATTTGCCGGACAGGTGATGAAATTTTGCAATATCCCGCGCTGTTACGTCAGCCTGCGTGATATTTTTCTTGAGTAAATAATCGCAAATGAGGGATGCACAGTGGTATCGTTGGTTGGAATCTGTCCGCATGTGCCCCATGGTTGCTCCTTTCTCCTTCTGCCTGCAGGTATTTGTTGTATTGGAGGATATAGGTGCGTATCATTTGTTGATGTAAAAAATACCAGGAAATAACATCCCGGAAATTCTGTTCCCGGAGTACAGGGATAAAGGGGGATAAAAAAGCAGTTGAATCACGAATGAGTGCCCTGAACAATACGATACAAAAAAAATCAGGGGTTTTCTTACATTTCACCGTACGGTGTGATTGTGCGGTTCGGTAGTCGAAGAATGCTTTATTGCATTCTTCTCCACCTCGCCTTACGGCTCGGTAGTCGCAGACCTTTGTTCTTCTCCACCTCGCCTTACGGCTCGGTCAAAAAAATTTCCATTTGAAATAAAAAAGTACCGGTTAAATATAGCGGTTTTTACGCAGCCATTCCGTCTGCGGCTTGAGGTACCGGTAAATAATATCACACTTTGCATCCTGGAAGCTCCAGGGAGCAACAATGAGTGTATCCCCTTCCCGTATCCAGGTCCGTTTCTTCATGGTTCCCTTGATCCTGCCCATGCGGATGACCCCGTCAATACACCGCACACGGATGTGGTTTGCCCCCAGCATCAGTTCAGCAAGACCGAACTGCTCTTTGTTCCATTTCTTTGGCAACCGTACACGGACGGCCGGTGTGCCGTCTGCATTCACTGCGCCCGGGTTTGTGGCATCGTGGTTATGTTTCTGAAATCCTCTCATTCAACCAACTTCATACGTATATACCAATGGCGGCTGACACGTTGAAGGTACGTGTGCAGATTTTCTCGTGGTACGGTGCCGTCTCCCGGCACGCGGGGCATTCAGATGAGGAATGAAGAGCGGGTGAGGGTTATTCACCCTACCCGATGCGATCGTTGCAGACAGAGATCACTTTCATACAATCTGACCCTGCAATCGGCGTTTTCCCCTATTCTGCTTTCAGGCTGCCTTTTATCGTGAAGGGGACCGTCTTTCCCACGACACTCTTCAGCTGGAGTGTCGGGACAGGATCCGATGGCTGGTGCAATTCCCGTGTGCTACGTCCGGTTACAGACGATTGCGCTGATATCTGCAGGCAAAAGACTGTTGGAGCAGAGCTGGCTGATAACCGCTGCCGATCCGAGTGCGATGATGAAACACCCGGCAAGCGCTCCTGCAAGGATCGCCAGCAGCACCAGGTACGTATCCATGCTCAGGAGTTTTCCTGCAATTGCACCCCGGAACCCTCCGCTCCCGAGTCCCGGCACCATCACAAAGAGCATGATGGCAAAGAAATAGAGCCTCGCGATCCAGCGGTAGTGTTCGATGACCCGTTGTGTTCTTTGTGTGAGAGTGGCCAGCATGGGTCCAAGGAAGGGGATCCTATACGCCAGATCAAAGTTAAGCGCCATGAACAGGCCGGCTTCAATGTCAATCATCGCGATGGAGAGTGCCATGTAATACCAGGGAATTCCGAGCGCAATCCCCACGGGAATGACGGTCTCCTTTCCGGCGGGGGGCAGGATATAGGCGACCATGAGCCCGATCATCATCAGGAAAAGGGTGTACGGGAGCGTGGCAGCCATGACCGCCACATGCAGTGACAGGACACACACCGGGATGAGGATTGCAACCCTTCGGTACGGCACGGCCTGGAATATCTGCAGCCTGTTCATGATGCCCATGGTTGCACACCCGGCAGAATTCCCGTACGTTCCCGCATGCCCATCATTCCCTACGACTGCCACCCTGGGACCGTGTATCGTCCGGGGAGCAGCACCAGCAGAGGGCAGGGTGTTCCTGCACAAAAAACAAAAAACCCCGCCGCCATGCCCGCCTTGCTCCATCGTTCATCAGTCATTGAACCTGCGGTATAACTCCCTGCTGACGAGATGGAATGCGACAATAAACCCGGCAATGACGATGATGTCTGACGCGACCCCGAACCGTGTGGCACCGGTATACGAGTACCGGATGAGGTCGGCGGCATAGCTGAGCGGGGAGAACAGGCCGGCCGCCTGCCCCCAGCCTGGCATCTGGTCGAACGGGATGAAGATCCCGGAGATGAACATCAGCGGGAGCCGGACGAGGTTGACCATGGACATGATGTCACCCGGGCTCTCGGTGGGATACGAGGCAAAGAGCGTCCCCATCACCGAAAAGCAGAGTGATGTCAGGCAGAGCCCTGCAATAAAGGCGACGGCGTTATGGCAGACCGCCCCGAACAGGAGGTACCCGGCAAGAAACGGGATGAACCCGATCGCAACGCTGTAGACAAACCCGGAGAGCGACTCGCCCAGCACGATCGCGTCCAGTGATATCGGGGCGACGAGGAAGCGGTCGAATGTTTTGACCCGCCGTTCGATCGGGATGGAGACCGGCTCGATGGTGGACGAGCTGAACAGTGCCGTGATCGCGATCAGCCCGGGCAGCAGTGTCTCGGCCGGCGCGTCCCGCCCCGTTGCAAACGCAAGGAACATAAAAAGCGGGAAGAGGATCCCGGCGACGATGATGTTGGGCTTCACATAATAGATCCTGATGTCTTTTCTGGCGATCGCCCATGCAGCCCGCAGGTCGCTGATGACCCGGGCAGGGAGCCCGTCCTGTTCAGTCACTGGCCTGCACCTCCTTTGCCCGCCTGCCGACCCCGGTGATCCTGATAAAGACGTCTTCTAAGGAGGGGCCGAGCGTGCTGACGCTGAGCACGGGGATCCCGTTAATGCTGGTGTATTTTTGGACCTCATCGAGCACCCTGATCGGGTCATGCGTGAGCAGCCGGACCTTGTCCCCCTCCTGCACAAGGTCGTTGACGAGCGGAAGGGCGCGGAGTGCCGCAAGGACGTCCGGCGTGATGCGGCCGAGCCCGACTTCGAGTGATTTTACGCTCTCGAAGGTGCTTTTGAGGCGTTCCGGGGCATCGATGGCGGCAATCCTGCCATGGTTGATGATCGCCACGCGCCGGCAGGTCACGTTCGCCTCCTCGATATTATGGGTGGTGAGAAATACCGTGACGCCCCGGTCCGCCAGGTCCCGGATCACGTCGCGGATGATCAGGTTGCTCTGGATGTCAAGCCCCGACGTCGGTTCGTCCAGAAAAAGGACCTTGGGGTCATTGACAAGCCCCATCGCGATGGTGAGCCGGCGCTTCATCCCTTTTGAGAACCCCCGCACCTTTTCGTCTTTCCGGTCGGACAGGTCAAAAAGGTCGAGCAGCCGTTGTGCCGCGGCGGTCCGTGCGTGGGCAGGGACGCCGTAAAGTTCGGCGTTGAAGATCAGGTTGTCCCATGCCGGAAGATCATCGTATACATTCGAGGTCTCCGGGACAACGCCGAGGTACCGTTTTGCCCGGATCGTGTCGGTCCGGATGTCATGGGAGAGGATGCGTGCCGTGCCGGACGTTGCCCGCGTCATGCCCGTGAGGATCCGGATGGTCGTGGTCTTTCCCGCGCCGTTCGGGCCGAGGTACCCGAAGGTCTCGCCTTCTTCAACGGAAAAACTGACGCCATCAAGTGCGGTCCGCTGCCCGTACTGTTTGACAAGGTTCATCACTTCAATTGCAGCCATGACAATTCACCGGCATATAGGGTGAAGTAGGAGCTAAAATCCTATAAAGGGATATACCCCGGGGGATCCGTTTTTTGAACCGGGGATGTGCCACATCGCATTTCATGCTGGAAATCCCTGACGAATCTTCTGCCGTGTGCTCCCTTTGGCGGGAAGTGATCCTCGAAGAAAAAAAATCCCCCGTCCGCCTGCTCTGAAGTCATTGAACGAAATTCACGTACACAGCAGGTGCGAAAAGCCGGTCTTCGTTCAGCCCGTTTTTTTTGTTGCATGAGTCACACCATGGTGATGCCTGTTTCCCTGTTCAGGTGATGAGAGGTCGGCGTGCATGAGGGATGCAGCCGCAGGAAAAAGAATTAATAATAAATTTTTAATACCTGCGGCAGGATTAATAAATTTTTAATACCCGCGGCACGATTAATAAATTTTTAATACCTGTGGCAGGATTAATAAATTTTTAATACCCGCGGCACGATTAATAAATTTTTAATACCTGCGGCAGGATTAATAAATTTTTAATACCCGCGGCACGATTAATAAATTTTTAATACCTGCGGCAGGATTAATAAATTTTTAATACCCGCGGCACGATTAATAAATTTTTAATACCTGTGGCAGGCTCTATACAACTATGGCGCCAGAAGATCCGGCACCCGCGGATCATCCTGGAACGAACCGTTCTCTGAAGAGAAAAAAACGTGCCGGTAAAAAAATACAAAAGAAACCCGCCCGCAAAAAAACCGGACCAGCCGCACCGGTCACCAGGCCTGAATGCCTCATCATTGGAGGGCAGGGGTCCTGTCCGGAGTGGCATGAACTGCTTTCACACTACCCGATGATCGATTCCATACAGCGGGAAGATTTCCCGGATCACGGCGCCAGTTTTGTCTATCTGGCGCATTTTTACCGCACGGACACTACCGCAGAAGAAGGTTCCCGGGCACAGGAGGCGTTTGAGGATTTTTTTGCTGAGATCGGGTACGAGTACGATTACGCGGGGAATTATGCATCCCGCTGGTTCGAGGGCATTGGCGTAAAGATCAGTTGATCCCGGGACCGGGCAGATTCTGCGGGGTTCCAAGTACCATATATGTTGCCAGTTGTTGGGCTCTCATTATCGCATGTCGTATAACCCTGCAAAAGGGACGCGGACCAGAAGCACAAGGTCTCCTTTGTCTCAAAAAAGTATCTGTGTCACAACGGGATTTTGGTATGAGACTTACTACCTTATGGGCACTCTCTACGGGACCGGTGAGCACCCAAAGGTCGCCTATGGGTCATTCCTGCAATCATGCCCCCTGCCGTGCTCTTCCCCGACCGCAGTGCTCTTTACCTTCAGCGGATAATCACCTCATTCAAAGGATTGACTGCCGGCAGGGGTCATCAGATGTCAACACCAGTGCAGGAAAAAGGTATACAGCCGGACAAGCAGTTCCACACACTTGCGGAAGGCGATCTCTTTCTGGCACTCGGTGCAACAGCACAGGGGCTGACCTCGGAACAGGCACAAGCCCGCCAGGAACTCTACGGGCACAATGACATCTCCCCTGTCAGGAAACGACCGGTTATCCTCCAGTTCCTTGAGCATTTCAAAAACCTGCTCGTCATCATCCTGCTGATTGCCGCGGCAATATCATTGTTTGTCGGTGAATTCACCAATGCAGCGATCATTTTTATTATCGTCCTTATCAGCGTTACTTTGGATTTCTTCCAGGAATACAAAGCGGAAAATGCCGCAGACCTGCTGAAACAAAAAATCATTTCGAAAGCAGCGGTTGTAAGGGACGGGAAGCAGATCGAGCTGCCTATTTCTGAAATGGTCCCGGGCGACCTGATCTTCCTTGCTGCCGGCGACATCGTCCCTGCCGATGCCCGCGTCCTGTCTTCACGGGATTTTTACATCAACCAGTCTGCCCTGACCGGCGAACCGTTCCCGGTTTTCAGGACTGCCGGTACAGAAGATCCCCACACACCGCTTACCGAGGCAGGCAACTACATCTTCCTTGGCACATCGGTGGTCAGCGGCACGGCGACCGCGATCATCACACGGACCGGGATGTCAACCGAGTTTGGCAGGGTGGCAAAACACTTAATCGAACGTCCACCGGAAACGGAGTTCGAACGGGGCTTAAAGCAGTTCAGTTACCTGATGTCAAAATTTATTTTCACCCTTGTCATCTTCGTATTTTTTATCAATGCGCTGTTCCGGCACGGTGTTCTTGAGTCGCTCCTCTTCTCGGTTGCACTCGCGGTGGGCATGACGCCCGAGCTGCTCCCGATGATCCTCTCATTAAACCTGTCCAAGGGTTCGATTGCCATGTCACAGAAGGGTGCGATCGTCAAACACCCGGAATCGATCCAGAATTTCGGGAGCATGGACATACTCTGTACCGATAAGACCGGCACGCTCACAAAGAACCAGATCGCCCTTGTGCGCCACCTGGACACGGAAGGAAACGACAACGAGAATGTCTTACTGTACTCGTACATTAACAGTTACTTTGACACCGGCCTCAAAAGCCCCCTTGACGATGCAATTCTCAAATTCCGTCATATCGATATCGATACCTACCGGAAGATCGATGAGATCCCGTTTGACTTCCTCCGCAAACGGGTCTCTGTGATCGTCTCTTCTGGTTCCGGGCGAATCATCGTATCAAAAGGTGCACCCGAAGAGGTACTCCGCATCTGTTCATCTGCAGAACGCCGGGGTGTTCTTGAACCGCTGACCGATGCCGGGCGGGAGCAGATCAATGCAATCTACCGGGCCCAGAGTGCAGAAGGGTTCAGGACGCTTGCGGTCTGCTACCGTTCCGTACCTTCTGACCAGGCACAATTTTCCACCAATGACGAAAAGGAGATGATCCTTGTCGGACTTATTACTTTCATCGATCCTCCCAAGGAGAGCGCCCGCGAATCATTGCAGCTGCTGGCCCGTTCCGGGATCGAGCTGAAGATCCTGACCGGCGATAACGATCTGGTAGCAAAAAAGACCTGCGAGCTGATCGGCCTTCCCGTCAAAGGTGTCCTGACAAGCGCGGAGATCGAACACATGGACAATGAAACCCTTTCGAGGGTGGTCGAAGATGTGACGATCTTCTCCCGCATGACCCCGGTGCAGAAGAACCGTGTCATGATCGCCCTGAAACACAATGGCCATGTGGTCGGCTACCTGGGCGACGGCATCAATGACGCCCCCTCCATCCGGGAGGCCGATGTCGGCATCTCGGTGGAAAATGCCGTGGATATTGCAAAAGAATCTGCCGATATCATCCTGTTGAAAAACGACCTGCGGATCCTCAATGACGGCGTGCTCGAAGGGAGGAGGACGTTTGGCAACACCATGAAATATATCCTGATGGGGACGAGTTCCAATTTCGGGAACATGTTTTCCGTGGCCGGCGCATCGATGTTCCTCCGGTTTCTCCCGATGCTCCCCATCCAGATCCTCCTGAACAACCTCCTCTACGATATATCGGAGTCCACCATCCCGACCGACAATGTTGATGCGTCGTATATCAGCACACCGAAAAAATGGGACATTGAATTCATCAAGAAATTCATCATGGTATTTGGCCCGATCAGCTCGATCTTTGATTTCATCACGTTTTTTGTCCTGCTGTTCATCTTTGTTGCCGATGCATCGCTCTTCCGGACAGCGTGGTTCATCGAGTCAATCTGCACCCAGACGCTGGTCATATTTGTCATCAGGACCCGTGTCGTCCCGTTCTACCGGAGCAGACCGAGCAGGCTCCTTGTTGCGAGCACGATCCTGATCGTGGTGGTTGCCTGCATCCTGCCGTTCACGGTGATCGGCAGCATCTTCTCGTTTGTCCCGCCGCCGCTCTCATTTTTCGCGGTGCTGGCCGGGCTCGTTGCCGGGTATTTGATCATCGTTGAGCTGGTGAAACGCTGGTTCTACCGGAAATATTCCTCATTTATCGAGCGGAGGACCGCAAAGCCCTCGGGCTCGTAATGCGGAGGAACCGGACTGGTGAATCCGGTCCCATGCCGGGTTTTCTCACTCCTGCGTTACTCGGGTTCTTGGAATCGTGGCGATGCCGGAATGGGTGCAGGAACCGGAACATTGGCGCCCGGCCTCCACGACAGTCCACGGTGTTCTTTTTGAACCGTTCAGCCGTTGAAGTTGTGGAAGTCGTAGCAGTTCTTTATGAACTCCTGTTTCCGGTGCTCGCTTGCGTTGACCGGTGGTCTGAGATACCCTATATCGGGTGTCTGGAGGGCCGGGCAGAACGGGCAGAGGGCTGCATCGACATCGTTTGCCTTCGTCCGGACCGGGCAGTAATAAATTCCGTCGATGACCTCCACCTTGTCCCCGCCGGGGAATGGCATGCCGACAGGATGGCCGGGGAGCCCCTGCACGAACATGCAGAACCCGGCAAGGAGGAACTTCAGGAACCGGAGCCGGTCTTCCCCATCATCCCCCGCCGAACACTGCGCGGCAACCATCGTCCAGTACACCGGGGCACCGTCCGGTACAGGCTCACGCATTGTCAGAAACGCTCCCTGCTGGTTCATGAGCCGGACGTTCTGGTAGGTCCCGTGCAGGTACCCGGTGATGGTCTCCTCGAGGCGTTTCCGGTACGCGGGGTCGATGTTGCGGATCTTCTCTGAGAAGTTCCATTTCATCTGCTGCAGGTCCCGCGGGGAGTATAAGAGCATGAGGGCGGCAATCGCTGTGCCAAGATCGCCCCGGGTCCTTTGAGACCCGAGCAGACCGCATTCGCCCGGGACCTTTGATGATGCGATCGATCGCTCCTTTGAACTTGATGTTCCAGTACCGAACATGGTCGTTCCTTAAACGAGGCGGTCCTTTCCGGATTGGGGATGAGCTCCGGCTCCTACAAAATTTTCGTCTCTTCGGTCGGCTTTGGCACCTTGACGACCAGCACCCGGAAAACTGCCGTACTGTCATTCATCCACCGGTGCGGGACCTTTGCCGGGCTCTCAATCAGCATGTCCTTTGTGCAGCTCGCCCGTTCATTCCCGATCTCGACGGTGCCGGTGCCTTCGAGCGTATAGAAGAAGACATCGACTGGCGTCATATGCTTTTTGAGCGACTCGCCGGGCTGGAGCGTGATGACAACAGCCATTGCATGGGGCGATTCATAGATCTTCCGGGCGTCCACATGGTGGGGGTTTGGGCCCGACACAACCTTGGCAACTTCAGTAATTTTCATGGTCATTTCACCTTCTCAACCGGGATATAGGGAAGTAATGTCAGCAGCTCGGATTTGAGCGTGTCGATCCCGACACGCTCCATGAACCGGGCCGTCCGCTCATGGGGCTTTGCATGGATCCGGTAATATTCGGCACAGCGCTGCGCACAGTCCAGCGCTTCCGGTGCCGCAAGGTTCCGTACGATGAGATCAGCAAACCTCGGCCGGGTCCCTGCGTTGCCGCCAAAAAAGACCGTCCACCCCTTGTTCGTCCCCATGATCCCGATGTCCCGGGTGTGGCTCTCGCCGCAGCAGCGCGGGCAGCCCGAAACCCCGATCTTGATCTTCGCCGGGAATTCCTGATCCCTGAACTGCCCATCGAGGGCCCGGGCAAGGCCGATTGAGTCCTGGTTGCCGTACCTGCACATCTCGGTGCCAAGGCACGCCTGCACGAACTTGACGCACGGGGCGGTCTCGGGTTTTGCGAGCGGGCCCAGCTCGTGAATAACGTTCTGCATATTGCCCGGTTCGATGCCGATGAGCGCGATCCGCTGGCCTGAGGTGATCTTCAACATCGGCACCCGGTACTTCCGCCCGACCTTTGCGATCTTCTCAAGGTCATCCGGTGTGACCATGCCCGCCGGGATGCGGGTAACAACCGCATACGTCCTCCCGTCCCGCTGGAGGATTGCACCTTCTGTTGCTGCCATGTCACTTCCCTCTTCCTGATCTGGTAATAGGGTTTTTTACTATTTTTATCATGCTGGTGCTGATATTCGTTATATGGTGAAGAATAACACCGCCGCATTGGATACACAGGACGGCGCTTTCGTGAACGGGGGCGATGCTCTCTGATGTGGGAAGAGAGGCGGTGCGGGGAGTGGGTGCGGAACGTTGGAAGCGAAAGAGACGCTTGGATTGAGAGAGAAAAAATTCAGGAGAAAATGTATTCAAAATTTTCTCTCTCAAAAAATCATTCGGGGAATGGGGATTTTTTTTATTAAGAAGCAGCAGGGAAAATATACTTGTGCTGGCTTGAAGCAATGATATCCCCGGCATGGTCCAAAAGGCCCGCAAGATATTTTTTTACCCATTCCTCATTCTCGTATTCCTCGAACGGTCGGTATGACCCCTGTATTGTTGCATTCTCGTTATCAAATCGCAGCAATCCTATGGGAGATCCACCCTTTTGTACCAGTTGATTCAATTCTTCAAGCGGATGCCTCTGTGAACTGAATACAAATTTTGTCTCATTCTCAAACCCGACAGCAATTGCGACCAGCCAGGCTTTTTTTGCTTCCGTGAGCATTTCATTGACCAGATCGGAAGTTTTTTTCATTTCTCACTCCAGTAGGGGATTGCAGGTCATCACATAAATAATTCGTTGAAAACGATGACACAATGAACGGGGACCGGGGACATCCTCTCCCTTTACATCTTTGACTGATCGTATGTTTTGTTTGCCACCGGAGCCTTTCTCCTGTCATGACCTTTGCGGTTCCAACGGGGAGGTTTTGGTTTTTTCCGTTCGGGTTCATCAATGGCAGGGGTTCCCGGCACCTGATCAGGTTCTGGTTTTATTGCAAGAAAACAATCGACCGGATTTTTGCCGCCCTCACAGAGTTTCTTTTTATAATCTTCACAATCCCTGCAGCCCGGCACCCGTGTATCCAAAAGCGTGGGAAAGTGCTCCATCCAGAGCTCGGGATCAATCTTTCCCTGTTCAAGGAATCGTTTCACATGGCGTACCGTATATTTCATGATTATTAGTGTACGATGGGTTCTCTTATTTCCTTGTAATAGGGAAAGGAGCGATCAGGAACACACAGGTGGTTTATCGCCGCGTGGTGTGGGCGTACCTGGCTGTTTATCACCATTGCGTTGCAGGGGCGCCGCCGGGTTTCGGCCGGGGTACGGGCCGACGCGGTCGTATCTTCGCAAAGACTTATATTTGCCCGCTGACATATCCCCCATGAACGGGGATTGTATAATACCTGCCGTATCTGCGGGAACCGGAGAGACAGAGTCAGGGGCGACTTTTTGATCGGGAGACCGTCGGGAGACCGGGCCCGGTCACCGGCCTGCAGGATGGACGCAGGATTGGCCCGGTCCTGCACCCAACCGGCCGACCGGTATTCCAGCCCGGAACCCGACGGTACCGCAACCAGCCCGGACAGTGGCCGGTTGACAGGGCAGACAACGTGGAGCGTGAATGCTTTTGGACGAAAAAACCAAGACCGAGATCATTATTCTCACCATCGGAGTCCTTATTGGTGGGAGCCTGTACCTTACCAACTCTCTTTTCCTCTATTACACATCGATGAACAAGGAGAAGAGCGACATCGCCGAGGGGCTCTATCTCGACGTCTCGTCGCTCGAGGACTACCTCGTCGCCGCAGACCGGGAATTCCTCGCGAACCCCGGTGACAGGTATATCTTTGTCCAGGGCACCCCGTTCTACCCGGACAACGGCCTGTACTTCGCCTACCAGCGGGACATCTCAAGGATGGACCGGAAGATCGCACTTGATACGTTCACGTTCTATAATCACCTGCTGTCGGCGGAGCGGGACCGGAACCAGATCTTCGAGATCCAGCGGCTGGGGGACCTGCGTGAACTCACCAAGGCAGAGCTGAGACGGCAGCAGATCCTGACCCAGAGTGCCGCCCGCGAAGTGAACGCGTCGGTGAGCCTTCTGCCCGCCCTGAAAAAGAAGCTGGACGCTGCGACCTGAGATGAATCGCGATTCTCCCCCGTTCTGTCGTGGTACGAGCCATGCCCTCCTGTAGAGGGTGGCCACGATGAATTTTCCATCGATCCGGCGTTTGTATCTGCAGTACAGGAAAAATATCGTACATGACCTTGGGGTGCAAGAACCCCTGGTTTCGGGATCGGGGAGTTCCGTCATCGGGTACCGTCGTGGGTTTGGCGATGAGCGGGGAGGTTTTAGAATCCGCGGTATGCAACATTCCGGTGCCGGATATAAAACACGATCACTTCGCGGGATTCGTTCAGACCTGAAAAAACCGATTATTCCGGTTTCGCATACAATTATCATCACAAAACCCGATAGATCGTACCTGAGCATGAAGACACTCATTGAAGTCCACAGGGAAGGAAAATATTTCGTGGCCGTCGATCTCCTCACGAATGTTGCCGACCAGGGCTTGTCAGAAGATGAGGCTGTGCAGAACCTCAAGAAAGGGCTTGAGGAGCATTTCCAGCTCTTAATCGAACTGACACCCCGGAACCACAAGCTGACCTACCTGGACATTGAAGTGGATAATCTTGTCAAAAAGTCCTCTGCTGTCAGCTCTTGAAATTATTAAAATTCTCTCCATTTTTGGTTTTACACCGGTACGGCAGACCGGCAGCCATATTCATCTCCTGCATCCCGGGAGCCGGCGGCTCGTCACAGTCCCCAACCATCCCGAGATTGCTGCAGGCACATTGCTTTCAATTCTCAAGCAGGCAAATATCGAGAAGGATGAATTCCTGAAACATGTGAAGTGATGTAGGGCATTTTTCTGATTTATGCATGCAGGGGGTACCTGCGTCCGACACGGCTTTATGAGGGTGGATTACGGCGGGGAGGGAGAACTGAGTGGGGAGGGGGGGATTTGAGATGAGATCCCCCCTACCATTCCGGAAAAAATCTGCAGGTGACCGCCCCCAGCCGGGCCGGGAAAAATCCCGGGTTCCTCATGTGCGGGATGCCCACTGCGGTACACTTTCCGGTGATGAATATGGCGTGGCACTGGCCGGATGGCGAGGGAAAAAGGGGCGGGGGGTTTTTCTTTTTTTGTGAGGTATGAAAAAAATTACATCGATGGTTCAAACGATGTATTGACATACGCAATATCATTGTTGTACCATGTCAGATATAACGATGAATTGGCGATTTCCTCATTTTCATGGAATGTATAGAGATGTACATCAATTTTCACGGGTTTTTTATTCTGTTGTGGATCATTTGCAGAATATGTCCAGTAAATGTACCGTGAAGTATCATCATACACCGGATTTCCCGCTATTATTACTTCATCGGTTGAAGGAATGACCCTGATGAAATACCCATACGTTGCAGACCAGGTGTGCCTGCTTGCCTGTAATTCACGGCCGGATACATTCGTGATCTCCAGCCGCAATCCTTGTGCCGATGAGATCTGAGGGGAGAAATACTGCTGGTCCGCCCGGATTTTCATATCCCCTGAAAAATTATCCGTAGCATCAAAAAACCGGGAGATCGCCAGGGGGACAAGGACAAGAAATCCTATCAATACGATGGTGAATACAACCGTACTCAGCCGCGGGAATTTTCCCATTCCCGGGATTATCCCGATAATTTTTTTCGTAATATTCCACCCTAAACATGAAAAGATGACGAGCGGAATACAGGTAAGCCCTGTAATTGCCGCAAACAGCCATGAATATTTATTCGGTATCAATGGCATTAACAGGATGAAAAACAGTGTTAAGCCAAACCACATCGGCACTAAACACAAGAGCAGGATGAAGCGCTGGGAATCACCCTCATACCAGGTAATGAGCGTCTTGGACAGAAGAGTGATCTTTTTCTGGACATTCTCGGTATCCCTTCCCTGGATTACCAGGCCAAATATCATTAAAAAACAGATAGTCAGGAATATCGCCCCGAAAAAAATGATGATGGAAAGGAACAAGGGGAGGAGACTCTCCGTGTCGGTTATCCAGGAAGCCCCAAGAATCCGGGTCCCCATATTGGGTATAAGGGAAATCATGGTTCCGGTTATACCGATCATGGTGAAAAAACGAAAATTTTCCCATAAAAAATTCCGGATCGTAAAGGGGGGTTTTACCCGTTTTTTACATGAGGGGCACTCACTATCAAGGGAAGATAATTCCCTGCCGCAATCTGGACAATTTTTCATTATGCAATGTGTAACACGTTAAATTTTATAAATGATTTTATGTAAACGGGAATTTTACGTCGGATTTTTATCGTGCCGGGACACTCTTCATTGTCAGCGTTGCCCGGCCCGCGACCCCAGGCCGCGATGCGTCGAAGCGGGGCCGGTGGAGAAGCTGGTGTGAACAGGGGGATGCTTGCTCGGAATGTGACCCGGGGCGTAAAAAATCAGGGTATGGGTCTTGGTGGTTTCATCAGGGTGAACGCAATGACAGTACCGGCCACTGCAAGCGCGAGCACATAGGGGAACACCCCGATATAGGATCCCGTTGATGTCTTGATGAACCCTGCAAGCTGCGGCCCGGCAATCGCGCCGGCGCCATACGCGAGGTAGACGACTCCGTAACACCTCGGGTAGTCGCAGGTGCCAAAATACCTGCCGGTGGTTGTCGGTGCGATGGCCAGCCAGCCTCCAAGACATCCCCAGAGTACGGCAAAGGCGAGGATGTACACCGGTGCTGTCGGGATCTGCCACATGAGAAGTGATGCGAATGCGATCAGGATGAACGATACCATGGCAGCATTCCGGGGCGTAATTTTATCGGTGAGTGCACCAAAGACGGGACGCCCACTGCCGTTGAAGATCGCAAAGAACCCTACGAGGAATGTGGCAAGCCCTGCCTCAATGCCCACATCAGTGCCGACCGGTTTTGCGATCGAGATTGCCATGAGGCCGGCAAGGCTGCCGATGAAGTAACACGCCCAGAGCCCGTAGAACGCGGATGTCCGCAGCATATGTGACCGGGTGAATTCGCAGGATTTTTCCTCACCGGGTTTCAAAGCAGGGGGCATCCACCCTGCCGGGACCCAGCCGGGAGCCGGGAATTTCAATGGCA
>Ga0315279_10005524_pt1 | contig 16358 bp, 13 predicted proteins | sample YL17G06_20_MG_FD_203694 | JGI IMG/M metagenome (GOLD analysis project Ga0315279, IMG submission 203694) | Sediment microbial communities from Yellowstone Lake, YNP, Wyoming, USA - YL17G06_20 | ecosystem: Environmental > Aquatic > Freshwater > Lake > Sediment | place: USA: Wyoming | collected...
CGTCCCTTGAGATCCATTTCCACATCCAGATTGCCTTCCACGGTCTCGTTAATCTGAAGATCTTTTAACATCTTCCCCAAATCCAGCTTATCGATTTTGATGAGGGTCGTTAGCGCAGCGACCTTGCCCTCGGAGTCCAGATCAACAAAACCATCCAACGCCCCTCCGCCAACGACAGCCTTGAGGGGTCTGATAACCAGATGTCCGTCTTTTAGAGTGAGGTCCACACTGAGATCATTCATGACTAGCTTGGGCAGAAGAACCTGGTTAGCACGGTATTTGACCGCCGCGTCAACTTGTTTCAAACCCTCCAGGGAAAGTGGATCGTTCGGGAACACCCGTTCTCGTTTTGACGCTGCCTTGGGAGCTTCCTTCCCAGGTTTTCCGGCTGGTTTCGTTGCCTCACCCCCTTCTCCCATGAGGGGACGAAGGTCCATTTTCTTGGAGGCAAGGGTGGCTGAAATGATCGGTCGACTCCCGGCCAGATTCGCTTCCATGGATCCGCTCAAATCGCTTTCACCAAGATTCACCTTGAGATCAGAAACTTTGTAGGCTTTTGGAGCGACATCCGTAATTCGCCCGGAAATATCGTAGGGACCTTTCACAGGCAAGGGCTTCCCTGTCAGTTTGCCAAAATCCGCTAATTCCTTTCCCTTGAGGCCAAGCTTCAGGTCCATGCCGCGTTGCGTCTTGACATCTTTTATTGAGCCGTCGACCGTGAGAACGGCATTAACGATCTTTGCGGTCACATTGAGCGGCCAGGGTGTCCCAGGTTTGGTGAAGGCAGCCAAGGGGCCCAAGCTTCCATCCACCTCAAAAGGTTCTTTGTTGTAATCTCCCTTTATTTGCAGTTTCATTGGACTCTCTAAACTGGGTATCGCGGCATTCAGACTCTCCAAGCCAACAGCGTAGGTTTTGCCCGTTCGACCGTCCTTGTAAGTCATGAGACCCTTCACGATTCGCAGCTCCTTAATCGTCAGGGCAGGAAGCTTCATCTCACCTTTCGGTGGCGGTGCTTCCTTCGGCTTTTCCGCAACAGGCTTTTTCTCGAATTCAAGGTTTGACTTGCCCGCGCGGTCGGTTTCGACCAGGATGTCGGGTTCCATCAGGATCAATCGTGAAAGCTCGATGTTCTTGGAAAGGAGTGGAAGAAGCGCCACCTGAACCTCGAACCGCTTGATTTGGGCCATATCCGGTCTTGAACCCCACGGTGCATTCTGAAATTTCACCCCCTCGACGACCAGTGCCGGCCTCAGGCTGATCTTCAGTTTGATATCTCCTTCAAGCTTGAGCTCTCGGCCCGTCGCCTCTTTGGCTAGCCGAGTGATCTGAGGCTTGAGTGAGTTGAAATCATAACTCGAGATGATGACGTAAAGGGCGATAACGACGGCAATGACCAAACCAACGACAATGCCAATAATCCATTTCCAGCGCATAGCAGTTCCTCCTCTTTCCAGACAATGTTTTTCTCCGCTGCCAAAATACTTACGATCAGGATGGGCCTTGGTTTACCCCTGTGCCAAGATTTCGTTTACCCGGTCGCGATAGCTCTGGCTTTGTCCATCCGCAGGGATGACCTCTATCGCGGCTGGAGAAGAAGCCCCCAGACCGAGCTCCACAGCCCTTGCAATCTGTTCCTGTTCGAAGATCTTTTTACCCATGATGGCCTGATTGCTCCCGAGATGTTTCAGTGTCGCGACACCGACCGCGTCGATGGCGACCCGGTCTGTGGAGGCCAGAAAAACGTCTCCCTTGGCCCTCGTTCCCGTGGCAGGGCCTCCGTCCACAAAGGCATCGATTCCATCGAGGACAACCAGGGCAGGTTTGAAGGGTTCATTGATCTCTGCAATCAATTTTCGTTGATGAGGAGACCCGTGGAGCTCGCGCATGTAGTCATATCCATGCCGAGAGGTGGGAACTACTCCCACGTGGAGCTTCAGCGACAGCGTAAAGATCCCGCCGTATTGATGAGTCTTCAGGCAACACGTCGAGACCAGGCATTCTGACTCCACAATCGGCCGTGCGATTCGAAAGCCCTTCGACCAGTGGGTGTCCTTGGGTTTGAAAGCAATCCAGTCTTTTTCGGTAAGCGTATCGAAATCGATGACCTTGACATGCAGTTTTTCCAAGAGAGGCAAAACCCCTTTTCCCTTCATCACCTCTCGAGTGGGTGGGTAGCTTCGCTCTCCAAGGGTTACGCTCTTAGCCCCCATTTTCCAAATCTCTTCCACCAGTGCGACTAACGTGTCGTTATGAGTGGACCCTGGGGTATCATCAGCCGTGTTGAAGTTGGGTTTGATCAAGACGTCTTGTCCCTTGACAGGATTTATTTGGAGTCCACTCAAGGATGCCTGTACCCCGCGTTTCCGGTCGTCTGTCTTCACAAATGCAACGGGACTTGTTGAGCTCGCCATCACCTTGCCTCCATCCATTCCGAGAACCAACGCACCCCCGGCCACTACCGAGTATTTCAGGAACTCCCGACGGTCCAGCTCTGTCGATCTGTTCTTACTCATGCTCTCTCCAGACGACTTTGAGGCTGGAAATCAGAAAAGCCGAATGATTTTGGTATATAAATAAATCATGTATCCCAGCATCCTGTATGTCAAGGAAGTTGTCATTTCCTCCCTGCCCTCTTGCCCATCCAATTCGACTGGAATCCTCCCTAAGTTTACAATGGACAAGACGAAGTGCAAGGTGAAGAACATTCTGAAGGATGAATTGGGAAACATCCTGGGAAGCGATGTGAGTAACAAGGTTTTCAGGATTAAGATCGGATCTGTCGAATGAAGCACGAGGGGGGTTGGGACACTAGACTCTCCCAACCCCTCTTTTCTTTGAAGAACAAAGGACTCTCAGGATGAAATCTTGTTTAACTCCTTCTCCTCAATATGAAAGCTGTGCTGATCGGTTGGAAACTCTCCCCTTGAGACCTCTTCGCGGAAGGATCCAAAGGCCTTGAGCATCGATTCGCTTAGATTGACGTAGCGTTTGACGAATTTGGGAGTAAATCGATCGAAGAGGCCCAGCATATCATGGACCACCAGTACCTGCCCGTCACAGTGGATGCCTGCCCCAATTCCGATCGTGGGAACGGTCAACCGCTCGGTGATGCGCTTGGCAATGGGTGCGGGAATCGCCTCCAGGATAACGGAAAAGGCCCCGGCCTCCTCGAGCATCAAAGCATCATCAATGATCTTTTGGGCTGCCTTGGCGTCTTTTCCCTGAACCTTGAACCCTCCAAGCATTGAGATCGTCTGCGGTGTGAGTCCAAGATGACCCATGACGGGAATACCGGCTTTCACAATGGCCTTTACAATATCCTTCACGCTGGCTCCCCCCTCCAGCTTCACGGCATCTGCTCTCCCCTCTTTCATAAATCGGCCCGCGTTTAAGATGGCATCTCTCTCCGAGGTGTTGTAAGACATGAAGGGCATGTCTCCAATCACAAGCGCAACCTTTGCACCACGGGTCACTGCCTTGGTGTGGTGGATCATTTCATCCATGGTGACAGGAAGTGTGTTCTCGTAGCCGAGAACCGTCATCCCAACGGAGTCTCCAACGAGGATGATGTCGATTCCCGCACGATCCTCAAGAAGAGCTGTTGGGTAGTCATAAGCCGTCAGCATGGTAATCTTCTTTCCCGCGGCCTTCAGGGCTTGAATGTCGACTGGTGTGATCTTTTTCCGTTCCACGTCACTCTCCTGGGAGTTCCACCTCAGAATTTCATTCCATGCGGCGACTGGAGAAACTTAATCTCGTTCGCCTTGACCAAATCCGTGACCATTTGATTAAAAGGCGCAGGGAGGCCTAACAGCCCTGCTTCTCTGATCACGGCTCCATTAATCGCATCGATCTCGGTTCTCCGTCGGTAGTCGAAGTCTTGACCCATGGAAGACCGGTTATTTCGTGTGGCTTCGGAGACGCTCCTCACGAGGTCCATCGGATTTCCTGGGATACGGATCCCTTTCTTTTTTGCAACCTCAGCAGCTTCTGAAACCAAGGCTTCCATGAGCCTGAGAGTCTCCGGATGATCGAGTAACTCGCCATTCTTCATCTCCGTCAAGGCGGTCAGGGCATTGATCCCGACGTTGACCAAGAGCTTCTCCCAAATCAGATCATGGATATTCGGGGACACCTCGGTCTCGATCCCTGCCTCCTGAAATGTCTTGGCAATCTGACTCGCCCGGTCCGTCACCTTGTGATCCAATTCTCCAATAAACGTTTTTGCCCATCCTGCATGACGGATGTGGCCGGGCCCCATCAGGGTTGCCCCCTGTCCAGTCACTCCAAGCATCACCTTCTTGGGGCTGACCTGCTTGCATATCGCTTCCTCATTTCCGAGTCCGTTCTGAAGCGTGAGGAAGACGGTATCGGATTGTTCGAGGCTGAGGGCATCTGAAACTGCTTTCTCCGTGTGATAGGTCTTGACAAAGAAGATCACCAGGTCTGCTTTCCCGATGGATTTCACCTCCGTGGTCGCGTTCGCCCCAATGATCTGGATTTTCCCTTCCTTCTCATAGGTGAGGCCCACGGCATTGAGGAGATCCACGGTTTCTCTCCGGATATCGACAAGCCACACCTCCTCCCCGGAATAGGCCAGAAGCCCACCGAAGAGGCTTCCCATAGCTCCAGCACCCATCATCACGATTTTCATGTGCTCTCCCTTCAACGGTGGTTGTTGAAAAATTAACAGAGCCCTCTCAAGAATTCAAGTGAACCCAAACCGCTGTCCTTAAACGCGAGCAGAAGATAGAAGAAATCATAGAGCGCGAATCAGAAGTAAGATGCTGAGACCTACCATGGTAAGAGACGTTATCCAGGCAATGGCATTCATGAGGAATCCGTTGGTATGGCCCATCATCAACTTCTTGTCATTGATCAGAAGGAGCATGAAGATGAGAACAAAAGGCAAGACGATGCCATTGATCACCTGAGAGAAATACATGATGGGAATGAGCGGAAGGCCGGGATAAAGGATCAGGCCTGCTCCCAAGAAAATGATCACAGAGTAGAAGCCATAGAACTCTGGAGCCTCCACGAACTTTTTGTCGATCCCTACTTCCCATCCCAAGCCTTCACAGATGAGATAGGTCGTCGACAAAGGTAAGATCGAGGCAGAAAAGAGAGAGGCGTTGACCAGGCCAAAGGCAAAGAGATAGGTACAATACTTACCTGCGAGGGGTTTGAGCGAGAGGGCGGCATCTTTGGCGGTCTCGATCTGGACCCCCTGTTTGAAGAGGGTTTCCGCACAGACGAGAATGATGAAGAAGGCCACAATATGGACGATGATTGACCCGAGAACCACGTCGAACCGGGCGAACTTGTATTCCTCCATCTTGATCCCCTTCTCTACGATGGAGGCCTGAAGATAGAATTGCATCCATGGAGCAATGGTCGTTCCTACCAAGCCGATCACCATGGTCATCTCGGTGGGATTGAGGGCCATCTGCGGATGCAAGAACTGCTCAGCCACATATCCCCAATTCGGTTTCACGATGATGCCTGTGATGACGTAAGACACGTAAAACATGCAGGCGACCAGAAAGACCTTTTCCACAGACTTGTACGTGCCTTTCACGACCATCCACCACACGAGGAAAGCACTGAGAGGGACGGAAATGAATCGGTTCACACCAAAGATCTCCATCCCTGCGGCCACTCCAGCGAATTCCGAAACAACGTTTCCCATGTTCGTTAAAAACATGCCGATCATGAGGTAGAAGGTGATCTTCGCGCCAAACTTTTCTCGAATCAGGTCCGACAGCCCTTTTCCCGTAACCACTCCCATGCGGGCGCACATCTCCTGGATGACGATCAGGGCAATCATGATGGGGATCAGGAACCAGACGAGTTTGAGTCCAAAGGTGGCTCCAGCGAGGGAGTAGGTGGTGATTCCGCCGGCGTCGTTATCCACATTGGAGGTAATGATGCCGGGCCCCATGAGGATGAAGAAGAGCCCCACCGTCCTCCACAAGGATTGTTTCGACGCGGAAATGAGTTTTTGGTAGTCCACCATGGTGATCCGGTTTCTTGACGGACGAACGACACGCCCCTTCGAAAATAGGTCTGGGTCTTTTGATCAGGGTTCGGGAACTCGGCCCATGCCTCTGACCGGCAAGGTCCCCTTTCCCCTGCCCTCAGGGTGGGGTCCCTGCCTGCCGGCAGGCAGGAAGGGGCTCAATACAAAAAGAAATTACCCTTCCGGGAAGCGTCGCCCTTTAGGGCGGCAAGCTCCACTCCTTCCTCCTCAGTCCGCTCGTTCTGGCAGGGAGCAAACGATGTGGGAGGGACTAGTGGTGCACCAAGTAACCATCGCTATATGTGAGAGAACGCTTGAATCGATTGTTAGCCGTCGAACCCTGCACCGCATGGTGTTCAGGGCAAGGAGACTATCAAACACAGTTCTATACTTTTTGAGGTGCACCACTAGCCGGCATCCGGGGCTAGGACCTCGAGGACACTCCGAAAGCCAATGACCCCTTTGAGGTGGTTTTCTTCGTCCACAACCGGCAGGGCTCTAAATCCGTACTTGGCGAACATGTCGACCACCTCTTTTTCGTGTTCATCCGGCTTGATGCTCACCACTCTCTGGGATTGAATTTCCGAAAGGGTCTGATGGGGTTGGGCCGTGAAGAGGTCTCGAATGCTCACGACTCCTCGGAGGAGCTCCTCCTCGTCGGTCACAAAGATATAATCGAAGATCTCTAAGTTTGGAGCTTCTGTTTTGAGCCGGGCCATGGCCGTTTCGACGAGGAGGGTCGGCGGCAGACTAAGAAAGGCTGTGGTCATCAGTCCCCCCGCGGTCTTCTCATCGTGAACGAGCAGTTCTCGCAAGTCCTCAGCCTTCTCTTTCTCCATCCCTTCCAAAATTTCTTCGGCCTTTTCATCTGTAAGGTCCCCTAAGAGGTCGGCGGCCTCACTGGGTGACATCTCCTCCACAATATCCGAGGCTTTCTCGACAGAAATCTCTTCAATAAGTGATTTCTGGATCTTGGGATCAATCTCTTCCAAAGCATCGGCGGCGGTTTCGGTGTCCAGGGCGTGGAACATGGCAGATCGCTCTCGGCCACTGAGGTCTTCGATGATATCGGCCAGATCGGCAGGATGGAGGTGAGAAAGCTTCTTCTGCGACACACTCAACTGCAGGAGATCCGAACCCGACGGGAGCTGAACATATTTCCACGAGATGAATTGGTTCGGAAGCTTATAGGAAAAGAGCCAATGGAGGACCCGATCCATCAGTCCTTCCCATCCGACCCTACGCATCAATCCCCGAAATCCCACGTCCACATGACAAAGCCTTAAACTAGATTCCACCCGCAGCAATTGAAGATCGTTCACCCGGACCACCTTGGCTCCGAAGGTGTCGACGATCTGTTTGTCCATCACCTCTTCTTTGAGAAAGGCCACCTCTTTTCCTGGAAACGTTGCTTTCACCGCCTGGAGGTCTTCTCCATTCACGGTGATCCGGGGCTCCAGGCTTCTGATCTTTCTCCAAGGGAGGAAAAGTCTCTTCTCCTTTCCTCCGCCCCGAACGAGGAGTCCGACAATCATCGGATAAGGGTCCGCCCTCTCGGCCACCAGATCGACGAGCTTTCCCACTTTCTGGCCAGAGGGAGTGAAGATCGCCCTGTTCAGGAAGTCACTAAAGAAATAGAAATCTTTCAGGTTCTGATCCATTCGTTATCTCGAGGTGATTGCTGTCCAGCCGAGAATGGCTAAGCGAAGCTTCCCCGCCCCGAAGGGCGGCGCTTCCCGGAGAGGTACTTCCCTTTATATTGTGCCCCTTCACCCCGCCCTAAAGGGCGGGACTTGCGGGTCACTTGCCGGTCAATGGTTTTCTGTCCGTCACGGGCAAGTCGGCTGGATGTCCCGCCTTCCTGCCGTTAGGCAGGGGCGAGGAGGAAAGCCGACCCTGTAATCATATTTACATTTCCCGGAAGCCCCCGCCGTGTGCCTGCCTGCGCGAAGCCCCGCCTCCAGAAGCCTTGCGGAGGGCAGGCGCTTCGGCGAAGGCAGGGGCGGGGAGCTTCACTTCAGACCGACTTGGGACGGGCGTTGGGACTCGATTGTTTGCCGGAATCCGCATTTTACACTATGGGCGAGGATGGATGAAATAGTCTTCCAATTTTGTTTTATAACGGTTTCCGGGAGGTGTGTCAAACAGAAAGTGACTGGGTCTCGCCTTCTGCCATCTCCCCCAGAGTCTTCTCAATTCGCTGTAGGAGAGCGTGGGTCAGAACCTCCTGCGACTGGATTCGAACCAGCATACATTTGAGGGTCGAAAAATGGTCACTCTTCATCGAACGCTGGAGGATGTTCTCTATCTCTGATGGATCGATCTCTCTCAGGTGGGTGAGTACGCCCCGGAGTTCCTCTTTGTTGTACCGTTCGAGGACATCTTGTTCTCTCAACTGGATTTGTGCTTGAAGTTCATCGAGAGCAAGGGGATCTCCTTTGATGACAAAAAGGGTGAGGTTCAGCCCACCGGCCACAGCCTCCTTGGGAATCTCGCGCCGTTCCCCATTGGCCACAGGAGAGGGAGCCTCTTGGCCCAAGTCTTTCATCATTTCGACTTCCTGGAGAAACATGGCTTCGTTTTCATTCGATTGAAACCACTGGAAAGGTGGCTGCTCGCTCGCTTTCGGAGGATGCTCCCGCTCTTTATGGACACCTTTGAGCTTGGCCCGTTCCTTGACTTGGATCTGCAGTAGGGTGTATTCGAATTTTGAATAGCAGGTCTTCGCGAGGAAGCCGATCTCTGTTAGTTCTTTGTCCCGTGTGGGATTGGCCCGAACATACTGGCGGTACTTTCCTTTCAAGAGCTGTTGAATCGCTTTGGCTTCTGTCAATCGTTCTCGAATCTCCTTATAGATCTCGCGAAGATCGGTGACGACGTCCCGGGGTACATTCTTTTCGGGAGAGACGAGAAGACACTTCTCCCGAAAGTCTTCCATTGTTTTCTTGAGATCATACCGAGTGTTCTCGATGCTTTTGTCGAGACTCTCGGCATACTTTTTTACTCGATCTTGCGGCTCCATGGCTTGTCTCCCACTTCGTCCTTCGTTGCCTCACCGTGGGCCCCAGAAGAAACCCAAACGGCTCACCCCTGGGAAGGCTCTCCCCTCCTCTCCAAAGCGAGCAGATGTCGTCGAATCGGCTCATCGGCCGCTGGCATGGACAATGTCAGCACTTCTTGCACCTCCATCCACCGGAGGTCCCGGCACTCCATGGGTTTGGGAATTCCCCTTTCGATGATACACTCATACACCAGAAGAAGGATGGGAAACTCAGGATACACATGATAGACCACCTCGAAGAGGTTGCCGACTCTCGCTTCAACTCCCAGCTCTTCTCTCAATTCCCTCTGGAGCGCTTCTCTCGGCTCTTCGTTTGCTCTGACCTTTCCTCCTGGAAACTCCCAGAGAAGTCGGTGGAAGGAAGCTTCTCTTCTCTGGGTGACAAGTATTTTTCCTTTTTCGAAGATCACGGCAGCCGTCACAATGAGGGCTTGCGTCTTATGCTTCGACACGATCCCTCCCTGCCCTCTTGGCCCGGTAGAGGGCATTGTCCGCTTCGCGGATAAAGTCATCCGGAGTCGTAAAAGAAGGAGAAAAGGTTGCCACCCCGATGCTCACCGTCAATCGACCATTCGGCTGTGCCCGTCCATTGGGGAAAGGGGTCTCTGCCACATTCTTCCGAACCCTCTCTGCTATGTCCATGGCATCTTTCGGGCTCGCATTGATCAAGATCGCGGCAAATTCTTCCCCTCCAAACCGAGCCACGATATCCGTCTGCCGGACTCCTCGTTCGATCAGAATGGCGATGGCTTTCAAGATTTGATCACCGTCGAGATGTCCATTGGTATCATTGTAGTGTTTGAAATAGTCGATATCGATCATGAGCAGCGAGACGGGATAGGGGTAACGTTTCTGACGCTCTACCTCTAACGTCAGCAGTTGAATGAAGAAACGGCGATTGCAGATTCCGGTCAGCTCATCGGTATACGAAAGACGCTCCACTTCTTCCTTCATCTCCCTCAGCTCTTTCAATTTCTCCTTATAGTGGTCTTTCATCACTTGGAGTTCCCGCGAGTATTGATCCCTCTCTCGTACCTTTTCGGTGAACTCCTTTTTGGTCAGTTCCCACTCCTCTTCCACCCTGACCCTCTCTCTCAGATCCTTCAGGGTCACGAAGCCTCTTCCACTCCTGATCACTCCCACGAAGTCCACGGGAATGGTCTCACCTGAGCGACCCACCATCTGGCTCTTCAGACGGATCTCTCTGTCCTGCTCACTCTCTTCGAATTCTCTCTTGAGCCGGGGCTGATCTGCCGGAGAGATCATCTGAAAGAAGTTCATCTTCTCAAATTCATCAGCAGAATATCCTAGGGTCTCCATTCCTTTGACATTGAACAAGAGAATGGCTCCCCGACGATCGAGAATGAAGAAAGGATCCTGTATCGTGTCGAGTATGGACCTCACGAGAGGATTCTCCTTTATTTGAATCTTCGGTTTCATCAAAACTCCTGATCGCGCGCGGTCATGAGATCTCCTGGACTTTCCGCTCCATCGCCTTCAGCATGGCATGATCGTAGGGACGTGTTTTCTTCAGCCAGGGATCGAGGGGGTTCTCAGGATTGAAATTCTGAAGAATGAGCCGTGAGCCCACTTTTAACTGGTGGCCCAACGTCTGGATATCTTCTTCCTGGTGGAGCCCAGGAACCACGGTCATGCGGAACTCGTGCTCCACCCTGCTCCCTTTCAAGAGTTCGATGGATCTCCAGAGAAGGTCGAGCTCGACGGAACACCCGGTCAATCGCCGGTAGCTCAAGGGATCGAGGGGGGCTTTCACGTCCATGGAAACGAAATCGATCGCTCCCGAATCCGTCAGCTCATCGAGCATCTCCGGGTTTGATCCATTCGTGTCGAGCTTCACCAAAAACCCATGCTCTTTGACCTCGCGAATCAGAGAGGGAAGATCTCTGTGAAGCGTCGGCTCTCCACCCGTAATACACACTCCGTCGATCCAACCGCGAAAGGAGAGAAGGCGACTTAGAATCTCGTCGAGCGGAATGGAGGCATACTGTTCAGGATGGATCACGAGACCATGGTTGTGGCAATAGGGGCAACGGAAGTTACAGTGGGGAAGGAAAAGGACAGCGCAGAGTTTCCCAGGCCAATCCACAAAAGAGGTTTCCAGAAATCCTTTGACGTCGATCATGACGGATCGGCATAGGACCGAGCGCAAATCAAGGTTAGGCAAGGGTGTTGGACAGATACTGCTTCACCTCCTGAAGGGTGGGCACCTCTCCTCTCCAACTGATCACCTCTCGCTCTTCCTCATCCTCGATGATGATGGAGGGTGTCGAAAGGACGCTGTAGAAGGAGGCCTCTGCCAGACCATCAAGGGTATCGAGGTCGTAATGGTTCACTGGAAACCCTTCCTGCTTAAGAGCCATGCCAATCTCTTTGACGGCCGGGCATTTGGGGCATTTCGCTTTCAAGAAAATCTTGACTGATCCCATAGCATCTCCTTCAAGAAAGAATGTGATTCATGAACAGTTGAAAATCTCAAGAGGTTTCAGATCATCAGACGGCTTGGGTCCCCAAGGGTCTCATCCTTTTCACAGCCTCTCTCTCCTCTTTGAAGAAGGCCTGATTCCGATACCGATTCCGAAGTTCCCCGAGTTTCCCTTTGTTCCAGCTCGAGATCTTCGTAAAGTAACCTGTGATCCGCGTAATTCCATCCACGTCTCCTGATCCACAATAGCGACACGAACCCTGGAGTCCTCGGCTTGTCCGATGGCAGGCATTGCAGGTAGTGAATTCGGGTGAGAAGGCAATCTGGTCATTTTGGGTCTGTTGAAACGTCTTGATCACAAAATTGGCCAAAGAGGACTTCGACGGTCTGGCCTCGCCTAACCAGAGATGAGTGAGGGCACCCGCTTCAATCAAGGGATGGAAGAGTCCCTCTTGTCGGACCCGCTCAATGGGGTTCACAACAGCAGCATTGTTCAGATGGGTCGAATTCGTGTAGTACACCTCGCCTCTTGAAATGTCCCCCTTGACGATGTGGCCCGATTGGGGTGAGTGGAATTTGAGATCCAGTTTGGCGAAGCGATAGGCCGTCGATTCCGCGGGTGTCTGCTCAAGGACGAAACGCATCCCCTGGCGCTGACTGAACTTTTCTATCAGAAGCTTCATATGGGCGATCACCTTCAGTCCAAATTTAAAGGCTTCCCTGGACTGGTGCATCTCCTGGCCCGTATGGATCTGAACAAGCTCATTGAGTCCCACCATGCCAATAAGAAAACTGGCACGTCCCATCCGGAGATAAGGCGACCCATCGCGATCCATGGCGAGCAAGGCCAACGGTCCACGTTCACCCAAGGAAAGAAGCTTCTCGATAAAGGCTTTCTTCTCCAGATGGGCCTTGACGGCCATTTCCAAAAGATCAGAGATTCCCGAGAAGAGCCGTGTGTCGTCGCCCTGGGCAAGGTAGGCAATCCTCGGTAGATTCAGGGTGACGTTCTGAAGAGCGCAATAGCGCATCTTCCAGGGTTGCCGGGCATCGTCCAGGTCGGTCTCATCGAGCTTAAAGCTGAGGCGGCAGCACTCTGAAATCTTGGCCGTCTCGCCCCGGTCAAAGACGAAATAAGTGTTCCCTTTTTCCGACGCCACCTCACAGATATGGTCGAGAAAATCGACGTGGCCTTCGGTTTTGAAAAATTTCTCCGTAATATGAACCATCGGTTTTGGGAAGAAGAACGGTCTCCCTGAGCCATCTCCATCCATGTACACATTAAATAGGGCCCAGGCGAACCGTTGGGCTTCTTTTACATAATCGTTATAGGTTTTCCCCGTAAATTCACCCCCAGGGCCAATGGCAGGCACATCCTCGAAATGTCTTGGAACTTCCCAATAGAGGTTGAGATCCGTAAAGATCGCCTGCCCTCCCCGTGCCACGGCCTGCTGGGAGAATTCGAAGATCATCATCTGGGCCAACTGTTCCAAATCTTGATCCGACAGACCCACAAGGTACGGTGCAAAGAAAAGATTGACCGAGTCCCATCCGATGGCCCCTGCGAAGTTGCTCTGGAGGGCTGCGGCAAATTTTACCATGTGAGCCAGCAAGACTTCTGGGTGCTTCGATGGCTTCGCCATGGCAATGGAGTTGGGAAGGCTCAACCCAAAGCGTTTGATGTATTCTAGGGACTGACCACTGCAGTAAGGCCGATCCACAAAACCAAGGTCATGAAGATGGAGGTCTCCCCGCATGTGAGCGTCGGCCACCTCCTGGGAAAAAACAGAGAGCAAGGCGTACTCTTTCTTTATTGTTTCGGCCAGCGTGAGATTCGTCGCCTCAGGACCGTGGGGGACATTGGCGTTCTCTTTATTGGGATGGAGGATGAGTTGATCCACATCGTAGAGCGGCATTCCAAGACGGGTGTGCATCTTCCGTGCCTGCTCAAGACCTTTTTCGATGAGCTTGGCGTCCACTAACTCTCGTACGAGAGGGGCTGTGATCATTCGGATCTGGGAGCGAGCGATGAGCTCTTCCACTTCCCGGGCGATCTCCTGAGCGGTATCTAAATCTACGTAGGTCTCTCGAACGAGGGCATCGACGATCCTGCGCCGATCCCATCCCTGCATTGACTCGTCCGAGGTTCTGACGAAGAGAGCCATGTCCGTTGTTTCTGAATCCGCTCTGAATTCCTGATGCTCACCCTTCAGTTCAACAATGGTCGCCATCTCTCTCCCCTGTCCCATTTCGGGCTAAATTGAAACACCACTACCGCCATATTTAGTATGCCTAATGATACTTACACCAACATTTAGTAGATTGTCAAGAAGGAACTCAAGTTTGTGAAAAATTCTTCAAGAACGAGGGGTTACGGATTACTATGCCATTCCCTCAGTAATCCCTCAGAGGGTGAGAAGAAGACTCGTTCGAAGGCAAGGCTTATTGGAAGGGCATCAGAGGTGTTTCTAACAGTCGTTTGATGATCCCAAAAACACCTTCACCGAAAGCCTTCAATGGCACAGCTTCAATTTTTGGATCATCCAGACTTCCTTTGACCTCATAAAGATACGAGACAAAGGCTTTGTCTTTTCCCGTAAGGATGTAGCCTGCAATCGGGACGTGGCTCAGCACGGTATCAAGCGTCACTAAAGGATGGACCCCTACCTTGGCATCGATGACGTTCTTGCCCAGGTCCACTTTTCCGATGGCCGTGATTCTCATGGCATCGCTATCCACAAGAAAATCGTCAGTCGAGGCAACGCCCTTCTCGACTCTAATATTGGCTGTGATCCGCTGATACGGAAGCCCCCGTGTCATGAGGTCTGGAAGTCTTCCCTGAAACAGCTGAGAGACATTCAAGAGGGAAAATATCTTTGCCAAAATATTGCCCCGCTCGATGGTGCCCTTTTCCATTTCCAACCGTAGGTGCCCCTCCAGGGATTCCTTTATCTTCTGGAAGTCCATCCCCTCCCCTCGCAACTCGACCTTTGGAAAATGGATTTTACCCGTCAGCAGAGCCTTCTCATCATCCCCCTTGGAGAAGAGGGCTCGGATCAATTCTCCCGAATCCATGTTGGCGAGGCGTGGGCTCATCTCAAATCGCACTCCTTGGTCTGTCGGCTCGATCCATCCTTCAACCCAGAGATCTCCTCCGTGAGACTTAAAATGGATCGGACGAATGATCAGTTTCTCGTTTGCTGTGTTCGCTTCCACTTTCAAGTCCTGAAAAAAAATGTTTCGCCACGTCCCTTGATCGCCCTGGATCTTCACGTGGAGATCCCACTGACGGAGCCAATCCCTCAATCCCTCCAAGGAAATGGGTGCTTTCTCTTCCCCTCTGGGGAGCAAGGGGTCAAGATTCAGATTGGAGGAAACAATTCGCAAAGTGAGTTGACGTCTTCCCTCCTTGGAACCCGCCCTGACAGGAGACCGGGAGAGTTCTGCCGATCCCTGGAGAGGCGAATCTCCCAATGTCCCATCGAATCCGAGGAGGCGAAATTGATCACGGGAAACGAGCAGTAACCCGTTGCATTGGGCGAAAGAGACCGGAATCGTTCGGTGTCGAAGAGACACCCCTTTGAATTTCACTTCCCCCTCTCTGAGCAGGTGAATTCCGTCGCCCCCTCTTCCGAACCATTTCAGCCGAAACTCCGCACTTCCCCCTGCTTCCTGAATTCCCTCCATCTGAGATCGAACGAGATCAGGAATCAGAGGGGCCCGGAGAAGCTGAGATAGATAGTTCAAATCAACTGAGCCCTCGGAGGAGAGATTGACCTGGTTTGTTCTCACCGACCCATCGAGCATGAAGGAAGAACTCCCCGATTGAAATCTCAACTGTGAAAAAACCACGCCTCCGTCAGAGAACTTGAACGTTCCCTCACGGAGGGCGAGCGGAGAAGGCACCCCTTTCGGATGATAGGACGCGCCTTTCGGGATCCATTCTCCTTCGTAACGGAATGCGGGCGTCTCCTTGATCGTGTGCCCCTCGAAGATGATTTCACTTCTCCCGGATAAACCCTCGAGGTCTTCAGCTTTCTTTCGAAACGCTTCTGGAAAAAGCGAGGACTTGAAGAGACGAAGGGAGCTCTTGAGATCAACCCTGCCTCTGGCTTTGATGTCAAACCCGGTCGGTTCGCTCCATTGCCATAATCCATTCGTGAGAAGAGAACTGTTTTCGAATTCGACCTCGGTTCCTGACCATTGCAGACCATCATTTGAGAGCTTCACCGTTCCCCCTCCAAGGAAAATAGGAAACGGCAGGTCTTTGTGCGCGTAACGGGCCTTTGAGAGTTCGCACGTTCCCTGGTAGAGAAAACGGAAAGGAACCCTGAGATCACCCTCCAGCGTCAGTTCGACCCTTGCACGGCCTGAAAGGGATTCACGGGAGGCCAAGAGATCTGAATCAGCCGCAGGGAGTGAGTGAAGGAAGCTTTCCAGGTCCACCACCCGTGGAATGTCTTCCATCTCGATATCGCCTTTGACGTTGACTTGGAGCCTAGACCCATGAAGCAGTCGATAGATAAATCCATTGGCCTTCTCAATGGTGGAACGAAAGATCTTCCCCTGCACTCCTTTCAGCTGGAGATGGCCATTCTTGAAAAGGAAATGGCCTGTCAGGTGTTCAAGGGCAGGAACGGCCCAGGGCAGTTGGAGATGGGTGCCGTCCGTCTTCATCTCAACGCTGAGGACATGAGCGTTGGCCAATGCGTCGCAGTGATCGATCTCCTCCATCTTTCCCGAAAGTTTGACCGAGAGGATCTGGACTTTTCCTTTCCCTTCGGCACGAAAGAGGGCGTCTGACACTTCGGGTGTAATAATCCGGTATGGAA
>Ga0315279_10005526_pt1 | contig 16354 bp, 13 predicted proteins | sample YL17G06_20_MG_FD_203694 | JGI IMG/M metagenome (GOLD analysis project Ga0315279, IMG submission 203694) | Sediment microbial communities from Yellowstone Lake, YNP, Wyoming, USA - YL17G06_20 | ecosystem: Environmental > Aquatic > Freshwater > Lake > Sediment | place: USA: Wyoming | collected...
AGTCCTATCTGCAATTTTATTGGGCTGCCGGGCTCACTTGCGGCCATGGCTGTGCCGCCTTAACGCCCTCAGCATTGCCGGAGCACTAAAAATTAAAACAATCGGCAAGAGGGGCTGAACTGTTACAATAAAACACGAGTGCTTTTCGCCACCATTCGTCCATACAGACGGTCTTGATAAAAGTCACATCTTGGATAGCGCGACCCGCAAAAAACTCCTGGAAAATAAAATGACGAAACGACACCTCACCGCTGTCCAAGCGGAGCAGCCCCGACCGGTACACTAGTTCTTCAGATAAAATGTCGATATCTGCTTCGTAACCCAATCCCTTTAATTCGCCTTCAATAATCTCATTGAACTGTTCGAGCGGATATGCATTGACACGCTCACGATGCATTCTTAAAGCCATTGTCTTTAAGAGAAAATCTTTCAAAGGCGCCTGATACTGCTGAGACATACCTTTTCGTTGATCCCAGCGTCCTAGCATCAGCTCGGTGAATTTCTTGAACAACTCGGTGATGTTTGCGGGAACATCACGCCTTCTATAATCGGAAGTGGCGGCGAATACTGTTACTAGCATTGGATTAAGCTCGATGCCGTGAACATCCTGCAATCGCCGCATGAGCTCTTGAGTCGCCTCAGCCGGCAACGATCGCCCGCTTGTCAAGCGTGTAATCAGTTTGCGCGTCTGCCGCACGTTGATCGGGCTGAGCTTAAATTCGGCATAAGGCTGAATTAATGGCATGTTGAGAATTGATTGATATGGACGCGCAGTAAGGATGACGCGACAGCATGGATAGGTGTTGTGAAAATCCAATATGCGCTGCAGGACATTAACACGATTGTCTTGTGCTGGCACCTCGTCCAATGCATCTATCAAAAGAAGTACATATCCCTTCACCAAATCATCAATGCTAAATGCCGGGGTCTGCGAGTTGGAAAGCTGAGCTGTGGCTGCTGCCGCAATATCCACCAGACGGTCAGGGGTTTTGATGAGAGCGGAACAACGCAGGTACACGGGAATGTTATCTGCGCTTGTCGCTGAAATTGCCTTGCGGGCTAGCATATAACCGATTCGACGCAAAGCTATGGTCTTTCCTCCCCCAGCTTCCCCCGACAGTAGAATTAGCCTTCGTTTGTGCAAGGCCAGGCCGGTGACCGGTAATTCCTCAAAGTGAGGCACTTGTTCAACGCGACCAGAGCGTTTGCGAATTTTCGATGTTAAGCGATTTGCAAATAGGGGAACATACAGGTCGTCAGTAATTGGCGCCTTATCTTCATTAGTGACTCCCAACTCGGATAGGGGAATTGCGTCAGCAAGCTCCATCAGATTTTGCTGTAATTTGCGCAGGTACGGGAATTTATCAGCATCAATGCCATACCAAAGCTCTGGGTACAGTTTGTCGATGAGCGGGATGAGGTCATTGGAATCCATAAAAGTAATTCTCGGATCGCCAACTTCCTCGAAGATGTATTTTTTTGCACTGGAATTTATAGCTCCACTCGCACACAGAATAACGCGGGTGGGTTTCAGCTTTAGTTTTTGGGCGGGAAGGATGACATCTGTAGCCAGGGCTGTTTGGAGCTGTGTAATAGCGGTGACTACATTTGAATCTTGCTTGCTCGACATGTTGAGTTTTCCACGCTTGGTCTGAACTGCATACACCTCGGTTATACCAAGAAGGTCCTTCGTGGTGAAAACGCAGTCTTTCCCTTCCTCATCGGAACCGCATAAATCTCGACCGTCTTCGAACGCTTTGCGGAAGAAAAGTGGGCGGACAACGCGATCTCTGAAATCATCCTCCGAGTAGGCCAAAAGAAAACGCTCTTTCCTGAAACGAGAAATTGCTGCTGGGCTCAATCCTGTGGAGTCAAGCTTAGGTTCTGTCTTCTTCATCCCAAAACTCCTTTCTGTCGAAGTGGAGCCCTGTCGCATGGCGAACGGAACAACACAATCTGCTTTCTAGGCAACCAGCGTCCCACACTCTGATGCCAGGATAGCTCTGTTAGATCGCACCAACAATCAAAAACATTTGGTAGAAAACCTTGATCCTAGGAGTGTTAATTACTGTCTGATGAGCCGTCACAATTATGGTCAAAGCCCAATTATTTGGAGGCTGGGCACTAGATAGAACGGGAGTTGCCAGCCTGCTTTGGTGAAACATGAAAGTCCGATTGACACTCGCCTGGCAAAGGGCCTACCCTCTCGGGCATGCTTTATTCCATTGTAATAGCAGCACTTCTGCCGATGCGAGATTGAATCCATGCCGCTGTTAGATATTTGGAAGAGCAACCGAGACGCAGTTCTCAAGTTCACGATCGAGCAAGTTGTCAAAAGCACGGGGACTGTGCTGGGCGATTTCGTGCTTCAATTCGTTCTCGATGTCCACGCACTCATCATCCTGGACGCCATCATTCCCCTGCCCGACCTGCCCGGCTTCCTCATCCAGAGCCATGACCTCCATGGGCAGCTGCCCGATGCCCGCATCAAAGACACCAGAGACCGCCTTGAGGTGCTAGATGCTGTTTCAAGGGAGGCCTCCAAATTGTCAGCCGTCACAAAGGACCGCCAAGAGCTTTCTGAGATTTTCCCAGGGTGCCAATTCCTTCCTCACACTCTCCTGGATTCTGGAGCGCTCGTGGGCTTGTCTTTCAGCGGGCACACAGTCCTAGCCGAAGCGCGCAGCTTTTGGGAAGGGTATCATAAGCTAATGCGGATGTCTTGCAGGCAGGTCTTCTAAATATCCTTCTCGCAAGATAGAAAACTGCGTGCACAGAAGCGTCTGTGCCCGTTACCTATCTGCTACCTTTTGCGATTTTGAGGGTCTCAATAGATGATGTAAACTATTGATTATATTGGTGGAGCTGGCGGGGATCGAACCCGCGACCTCCTGACTGCCAGTCAGGCACTCTCCCAGCTGAGCTACAGCCCCACGGCGCATAACTCTACACGCCACACTCACTTGAGTCAAGCCAGCATCCCTTAGAGAGGATGGAACAGGCAGGCAATCTAAGGTTAAAAGTGACGAATGAAAACAACCGCAGATCCTTTGCTCTCTTCCGGAATTGGTCCTAGAATGGATGCTTTGATGTGCAGGAGAGGCAAAAACTGATGCGGAGCACTTCAGTGAGCTGTCTTCGAAATAGCTTCCTGAGCGCTTGTATTCTATGGCTCGCGATTGAAATACCTTTGGCTGCGGCTCAGACTCCCGCCGGCCAGAACCCGGCGGCCCCAGCCCCGGCCGAGAAGATCGATTCCGCAACCATAGCCGCAAAAATGGCCGAGCACAACCGCATGCGGGACCGCACCCTGCACAATTACGCCGCCGCCCGCGTCTACAAGGTAGAGAACAAGCGCGTCAATAAATCCGCCATGGTCAAAACAACCATGGTCTTCGTGCAGCCTGACGAGAAGCTCTTCGAAGTGCATTCCTACTCAGGCATGGGCTTCCTGCGCAAGGGCGTCCTCAACCGCCTCATCGAAACCGAAAGGGAGAACTCCCGCGGAAATCTAAAAGCAAAAATAGCCATGTCCGCCGAGAACTATGACTTCGAAGATATCCGCAGCGAGACGGTCAACGACAGGCTTCAATACGTGCTGCGCGCCAAGGCGCGGCGCAAAGACAAACTGCTGTTCAACGGCACCATCTGGGTAGACGCGGAGGACTTCGCCGTCACGCGTATTGAAGGCCGTCCGGCGAAGAATCCCTCCTTCTGGACCCGCAAGGTGGACTTTATCCAAGAGTATAAAAAGCAGGGGCCGTACTGGTTTCCGGCGCTCAACACCTCCGTGACACAGGTCTTCATCTTCGGCAGGACAACCACCGAAATCGAGCACACAAACTACCAGGTAAACCGGCCGGAACTGTTCGAGAAGGCAGCCGAGATCCGCAAACGGGGTGAAAAACTCGAGGTGCAAATCGATGCGAAGGACCGGCAGCCGCCGGAGAAGCCACAACCTTAGCCCTGGAAACAAAAAGCCTCACACCACAAAAACACGAGGATCTTGTAGACCCCGAGTCTGGATCGCGGCTGGCCGGGCCTCCTCCATCTCCTTCCGGTACTGCTTCAGGAAGCAGTCGATCGTCTCCACGCGGATCTTGATGGCGCCGGACGGGCGGTTCTCATCAATGTCCTTGAATGCGAAGTAAGGCGTGCCCGAGCTCTCGATGATTCTTTCCACCGTCGAATAGATCGGCGCATCATGGCCGCACTTGAAGTTGGAAAGCTCAACAGCGACCAGGTTCGGATGGCGCGCCGTGAACTTGGCAGCCCACAGCATCAGCGAGCCGCTGGCGGACGTCGTGCTCTTCCACACGTCACTGATGTCGAGAGGATGGCTCGTCCTGCCCGCCGACGTCGACGATCACATCCGGATTGTCGAAGAAGTGTCTGGCCGACTTTGTGTGCGCGACGGTCTCCACCAGGGCGACATCGGCCTGAATCACGTCGTGGAGGTAGTCCTTCGCGTAACCGGTCGTAGCCCTGCCCAACACTTCAAGCCGGGCCCTCTGTCCTTCCACCTGCGAGCGCAGTTTCTCGAAGATCTCGATCGTGTCCTGAATGGGATTCCCTCTCGAGATCCGGTAGGCCTTACACAGGACTTCGCCTTCTTCGGACAAAAGAACGCCCTTGGTCGAAGTAGAGCCGCCGGACGGGACCCCCTCGAGACTGGTGGGTGGAAAGGGTCCCGTCTCGCAGCCCGGACCTACTCAGGGTCGGTTTTGCGGGTTTACCAGTACTTTAGGATTAGAGCCCGGGACTTTTGCACGCCCTCGATCGGATCACCGCCCCCTTCATACTCAATGGAGATAGAACCCTTGTAGTTAATCTTCTTGAAGATTTCGAGCACGCGGGGGAAGTCATAGCTTTTTGCTTCTCCCTGGGCATCGAACTCGTTGATTTTGACGTGAGTTGTGAAGGCGTAGGGCGCGACCTTCGCGATCTCTTCGTAGCACACATCCGCTGGGAAGTTGCCGAAGTCCACTAGCGCTCCGACCCATTTCGAATCGGTCGCTTTGATGATCTTCACAATGTTGTCTGCGGTTTTCGAGACTCCGCCATGGTTCTCGATGGACATCTTGATGTTCAGTTCGCGCGCAACCGGCAGGAGTTCTTTGAACGCCTCGACAACGCGTTCGACCCCAACGGTGTCGTCCGCGTTTTCCTGGCGCCCTGTGGCGCCAACGTTGATACGCACCAGCGGGGCTCCGAGCCTGTGCGCTGCCCGCATCTTCTGCTTGTCCATTTCGATCTGCTGCTGCCTCCGGGCCGTGTCAGCACCTGCCAGGTTGCCCTCGATGACGTAGCAGGTCACAACGCGGTCCGCCTTCTTCACGGCTGCAACAATCTGGTCAAGATAGGCGTCGTCGAGCTTTTTGAAGAACATGTCGTTGTAGGAGATTCCCTTGATGCCCTGTTCTTTGTAGAACTGAGGCACGCCGATGAGATCCAGCTTGCCGGAGTTGATAAGCTCGCGAAAACTATAAGTTTCGCAGGAAAGGATATTGCCGCCGCGGAGAGCAGGATCCTCCGCGAAGGCCAGCGTAGCAACCATAAGAGCCAGAAACGCAACATTGAATCGCATAATGAAGTCCTCGAGATAGGTTTTCAGTTGCCCAATCTACTCTGGATCATTATTGATTTCCAGCAAATGAAAAGACAACACGAAGAGACGAAGGACACAAAGACAGACAAAGAAGAAGGCCTTTGTGATCCTTCGTGCTCTTTGTGTCTTCGTGTTGTCTTTTGGGAGGTGGACTATTGAATCACGGAGATCAGAATGAATAAACTTTCACCAAGGTCGGTATGAAGTGATGTTCTTGGTTTGGGAGGGGCTCTATGCCGGCGGCGGACCGGATCAGAATAATGGACGATAAACTGGTCTATCGCGAACTCGCCTTTCAGAAAAACCTGGATGATTTCAAAGCAAAATACCTCTCGTTATGGCAAAGCGCGGCGACTGAGCAACCCGTGCTTGGAAAACGATTTAAGCCGTGCGAGCAGGAACTAAATGAGCGCGAGACGGACCAGCTTGTTCAATACGTCGAAGAACAACTCAACTGTTACCCCGAATCGCCCTCGGACCAGGAGGTTTGGCGCGCCGGGCTAAGAGAGCGAATCAAACGCTTCGGGCGGGATTGCTTCCGCTTTCCAGACCACTATTTGAATATCCTGCTCTCCGACGCATACCTCCGCGTCACCTCAACGTTTGCCCGCGAGGCCAAATCGTTCAACGGGAAACTCGAGTTGGATGCCCTTTCCCAGGCGATGCGGAATGTCTGGGTTATGAACTGCCTGCAGATGTTTCTCGGCAAGGGGATTTCGCTGTCGCCTTCGATCTTCGCCTACAGCATGCTTTATCCCTACACGGACAACGTGCTCGACGATGCTGAGATCTCCAAGGATTCGAAGCGGGAGATATGCCGCAGGCTCGGTCTCCGACTTGCCGGCGTCGCGCTTGAGCCCACAGGCCGGCACGAACGGGACATTTATCGGCTCGTCGCGATGATCGAGGATCAGTATGAACGTGCCGAATTCCCCGAGGTGTTCTGGGTCCTGCTTGCCATTCATCGCGGCCAGGTAAGGAGCCTCACCCAGCAAGGCTCCAACCAACCGCCCGAGGAAGATCGAATTCTGAATGTCAGCGTCGAGAAGGGAGGAGCGTCTGTCCTGGCCGACGGATACCTGGTTGCGGGGAAGCTCAGCCGCGTGGAGGCGGAATTCTTCTTCGGCTTCGGCGTCGTGCTGCAACTGTTCGACGACGTTCAGGACGTTGCGCAGGATCTCGAAGCGAAACGCTGGACCCTCTTCTCTCGAAACGCGCGCATTTCGCCTTTGGACTGCATTGCGAATCGCCTGCACGATTTTCTGCTGAAGGTCCTGCGCTCCGCGCCCCGCTTCCCGATTTCCTTCCAGCCGGTGCTCAAGGACCTCATCCAAAGGAACTGCGGCTTCCTGCTGCTCCAGGCGGTTTCGCAAAACCAGGATCTTTTCAGCCGCGAGTACCTGCGCAAGCTTGAGCCTTATTCTCCGGTTCGTTTCGGCTACCTGAAATCACTGCATGCATTGCTTGCGAAAAAGCACGAGGCCTTCAAGCAGGCCGTCCTCGACCGGCGGAACCTCCCCTCCTTCTACCACATCCTCTCATAATCGTCAGGCCTTGGAGGGCGGCAGCTTGCTGCCGCCTTGGTCGAAAGGCGCAAGCAAGCTTGCGCACTCCACAGTTAACAGTCGTCACGGGTCCACTGGTTGTCCACCAGCCGCCAGATCTTGCGCAGATTGACATTCCGCAGTTCCACGGGAAGCGCTTCCTGGGGGAAATTCTGGTAGCAGATGGGGCGGGCAAAGCGTTTGATGGCGGCGGTTCCCACCGATGTGGAGCGCACATCCGTCGTGGCGGGATAAGGCCCGCCATGATGCATCGAGGGGCAGACTTCCACGCCGGTTGGGAAGCCGTTGAAAATCAGGCGCCCCACTTTTTCTTCCAGAATGGTAATCAGGCTCTTGAATTCGGCCAAGTCCTCGGCTGTAGCGTGAATCGCAGCCGTCAGATGGCCCTGCAGTCCCCGGGCAACTTCCTCTAGTTCTTCCCGGCTGGTGCAGCGTACGATCACCGTCGCCGGGCCGAAGACCTCTTCGCTCAGCTCGGGGCTGCTGAGGAAAGTCTTCGCGGTGGTGGAAAAGACGGCAGCTGCTGCTTCGGTCTTATGGGAATCCGGGCGCGCGGAGGATCGGGTTGCCGCCACGCCCGGAACACGACTCAGCTTGTCGATTCCGGCCTCGAAGGCTCGGAGAATACCCGGATATAGCATCGTGGCCGGGCGAGAGCCGGCGAACAATCGGGTGATCACCTCCATGAAGCGCCCCATGGTGGAATCATCTAGTCCCACAACCAATCCCGGGCAGGTGCAGAACTGGCCGACTCCCAAGTTAACGGACTGTTTGAGACCCTCCGCGAAAGCCTCGCACCGCTCGCGCAGCGCCCCTGGAAGGACGAAGACCGGATTCACGCTCCCCATCTCGGCGTAAACAGGGATGGGGTTGGGCCGTTGCACTGCGGCGTCGAAGAGTGCGCGCCCAGCCCTTTGGGAGCCGGTGAAACCCACCGCGCGGGTCAGCGGATGACGCACCAGCAGCAATCCTGTTTCTGGACTGGCTCCATGAATCATCGAGAAAACGCCGGCCGGCATACCAGCCTTCCCGGAGGCCTTCGCGATGGCGCGCGCGACTAGCTCCGAGGTTCCTGGGTGAGCCGGGTGCACCTTGACGACGACGGGATTCCCGGCCGCGAGCGCCGACACCGTGTCGCTGCCGGCAACCGAGAAAGCTAGAGGGAAGTTGCTGGCACCGAACACTGCGACCGGGCCGATCGGAATGAGCATGCGGCGCAGATCGGGTTTTGGCACCGGCCTCCGCTCCGGCTGTGCACGGTCGATCGACGCTTCCACCCAGGAACCTTCCCTCACCAGGCCTGCAAACATGCGGAGCTGGTTGAGCGTGCGCGCCCTTTCGCCCGTTAGCCGGTCCGGTGGCAGAGCCGTTTCCGCGTGAGCGATTTCAATCAGCTGATCTCCGAGCCCGGCTATCTCTTCAGCGATCTTCTCCAGGAATGCCGCGATTTCCTCAGCCGAACGCCGCCGATAATAGAGAAAGGCCTGGTGGGCCAGCTCGAGCGCGCGGCGAATTTCCTCGCTGGTGGCTTCATAGAACGGAGTTTCCAGGTGCTTCCCCATTGACGGATTGAAAGCCTGGTAAGTCTGAACACCGAGATGTGAAACCTCTCTTCCCAGTATGTTCTTGCCGTGCAGATCCATGAATATGCCTCACTATGCTGCTCGATGAAGAAAGTGCTAGCCGAAGATGTAGGAGCACGGCGCACCGTGCACCTACCGATTACAAAATCTCACCGGACCCGGTTTATCAAGGTCCCAATTGGCCCGATCGTGATGCAAACCTCGTCCCCCTCGTGGAGAGTAAAAGTATCCGGCGGAATAATTCCCGTGCCGGTCAGAAGAAAGCAGCCGTGCGGAAAACTGCTTTCTCGATACAGGTACTCGACCAGCGTCTGCGGACTCCGCTTCATAGAGGCCAGCGACGTCTTGCCCGCAAACGCAGTCTCGCCCTGACGCGTGATGAGCAGTTCAATCTCGGTGGTGCTTTCCAAAGCCCGGTCGGTGACGAGTATACCCGGACCCAGTGCGCAGCTCTTATCGTAAATCTTTGCTTGCGGCAGATAGAGCGGGTTTTCCCCTTCGATGTCCCTCGAACTCATGTCGTTGCCTATGGTGTAGCCGACGATCTTCCCTGAAGAAGCAATTACGAGCGTGAGTTCGGGTTCCGGGACGTTCCAGCGCGCGTCGCGGCGAATGCGAACCTCTTGGCCGTGCCCGGCGACGCGGTGCGGCGTGGCTTTGAAAAACAGTTCAGGCCGCTCGGCACGGTAGACCCTGTCGTAGAAGTCGCCGCCGCCGGAAGCTTTTGATTCATCCATGCGCGCACTTCGGCTGCGCAGGTAGGTGACTCCGGCACCCCAGACTTCCTGGCTGCCAATCGGAGCCAGCAGGTCTTCCGGCGCGAAGGCAGGAACCGGCTCGAGAGATCGTGCCACCATTCTTCCCTCGAGGAAGGTCGATAGATCATCTCGGTTCAGCAGATCATCCCATCCCACTCCGTGGAGTGAATAGAATTTGCTATCATCCTCAAGTACGGCACCCTGCTTCACCCTGTAAAGTCTCATGATTCTTCTCTAGCGATTACGGATTGCGGATTATAAAACCGGCATTTCGCAATCTGCAATTCGCAATCCGCAATTGCTTTAGGGATGATACTCCCGCTCCAGATGAGATTTGATGTCTTCCTCGCTGAACCAGACGCGCTTGTAGCTGTGCTCCGCGAACAGGCGTATCTGGTCACTGCTATGCTTCGATGAGGAGCGTGTGGTCTCACCGTACGCAAGAACCGAATAAGCCACTATCGGTTTAGTGAGCTCAACCGCAAGCACCCAAGCGTCGCCGAATCCCACCGGCGGTTCGTCCGTTTTTATTTGCCCTGCGACGCGCTTGCCGTCCTGCGCCTGGCTGAATCGCAGCACGCGGAAGAGGCCATAGCTGCCGCTCGCTCCATCGCCCGGCAGATCGAGCGCGCCAAAACGGAAGCGGTGCACCTCTCCCCAGGCAACAGCTTCCGTACCGTAGTTCTGACGCGTCCAGCGAACTGCTTCCTCAAAGTGCTTCACGGCAAGCGCGGAATCTGCAAGCCCATATGGGGTCTTCGCCGGATTTTTCGCGTCCCACGGGACCGCGAATGGTTGGGCTTTGGCCGCGCTGTAAGTGTCCCAGAAATGCTGGAAGGGGACACCGCCTTTGCTCTGAGCCGACACCTGGTTGTCCCAGGCCTCCAGGAGCGACAGCCCGCTCTTCAATTCCTCCGAGGGATTCACCGCCCGGCGCAGTGCCTGCAAGAGGTCCGGCTTGACCCGGTCGGCAAGCAGCATTCGCGTGTTAAACTTGAGGCGCTTAACGTCTTCCAGGGAGAATTTGTCCCGGCTTTCGAGCATCTCGAGTGCCATCTGGGGACGCAGCGCGAGGTCTCGCACGAGCTCGAGATAAGAAGGATAGCCTTTGGAATCGATCGGGTTCCGGAGGGATGCATACCAGGGCGGATTGTTGCAGTTCTGGATGTAGCCTCCACTAGGATTGAGCAAACGTGGCAGCCTGGCGAACTTCACCAGCTTCTTCCAGACATATTTGTCCGTGTCTCCCGGCACGTCCAACTCATAGCTCGTTCCATCATCGAGTCTTTTCGGCACGCGGGCATTCCAGACGTAGAGGATGTTCCCCTCTGCGTCCGCGTAAGTAAAGTTGGAGGTGGGGACATAGTTGCGCTTCATGACCGACAGGAACTCTTTGATGTTTCGGGTCTTGCTCAACAGGTAGAAGCCTTCGTGATAGCGAAAGGCGTCGATGGCGGTGGAGCGTACAGCAAAGGCTCTATCCGGCGTGCGGCAAAGTACTATCCCCAGGTGTGATTCCCAGTACTCCCGCTTTTCGGTCCGCAGTGTTCCGTCGGCGGCCTTGATCTCGACGGAGATCTCCCTCTTCTTCAAGGGCAGGGACTGGCCGCGGAACAGGTAGTGATCAGGTTTGCCAGGATCGAGCTTGAGCGCGAACACGTCGGTCAGATCCGGAGCGTTATTCGTCGTGACCCAGCCAAGATGCTCATTAAATCCCGCGCGCAAAACGGGAATGCCCACAAGGGTCGATCCGAAGAAATTGATTCTTCCGGGGACCGTGATTTGGGCTTCCCAGTAAAGGGAGTTCCAATTGAGATGAGGGTTGCCGAGGAGGATGGGCTTACCCGAAATCGTTCGGGAGCCGGACAGGGCAAAAGCGTTGGATCCCGGAAGGTCCTTCGCTTCCCAATCCGAAGTATCAGGTGTCGCACGCATCATCAACGAAATCTGAGGCGTGACAGGCGGGGGCCCGCCGCTGGGTGGATACTTTTTCCGAAGTTCCCTCGCGGTGCTCTGGGAGAATGCCTCCGATATTGCACCCGCCCGCCGGTGCGCCATCACATCCACGCCGTTGAAAGCTGGAATCCAATCCGGCAGCTCCTTCCGATGCTGGTCAACGTAGCGGTTGATGCCCGCCGCGAAGGCGTTCACCATCTTTCTATAGAGTGGGCTGACGTGGTCAAGGTCCTGCCTGCTTACCTCCAAGTTGTCGTACAGCTTCACCAGGAAGTCGCTGTCCGTGCCGGTTCCGAGGTACTTCGCGGATTCTCCGCGGGCCGCGACATATCGGCGAGCGATCTCCACACAGTGATCCTCCGCCTGTGCGTAGCCCAGGCCGAAGGCCGCAGCTTCTTCCGTTTTGGCATGGATGTGCGGAAGCCCATAGCTGTCCCGCCAGATGATCACCTGATCGGCAAGCGACTCGGCAGCAGCTGCCGTGATTAGAGGAGCGGCCGATATGAAGCCCACCAGGAAGAGACCGCCGATCCAATAATTGCGAAAGACAATTGCCTTCATAGTTTTCTCCAACATACTGCCCATATTACCATCCATTGGCGATTGACGATTGACGATCTAAGGACAGCTCCAATCGTCAATCGCAAATCGTCGATCGTAGGTAGGATCATTTCTGTGTTCTCTGCCACTCGGTGGTGACACAAGGTGCCCGGATGAATTAAGCTAGGGCGCTAATACAGGAGGAATGAAGTGAAGAGAATCGTTCTTTTAAGACATGGCGAAAGCACCTGGAACAAAGAGAACCGTTTCACCGGTTGGACCGACGTCGGTCTGAGCGACAAAGGGATGCAGGAGGCATTGGAAGCCGGGCGTCTTTTGCTGAAAGATGGGTACGTTTTTGACGTTGCCATCACTTCCGTGCTCAAGCGCGCAATCAAGACCCTCTGGATCGTTCTGGAAGAGATGGACCAGATGTGGATTCCGGTCTACAACACCTGGCGCTTCAATGAACGGCATTACGGGGCGCTCCAGGGTCTGAACAAGTTGGAAATGGTTGATCGCTTCGGAGCCGAGCAGGTCCATCTCTGGCGTCGCAGCTACGACGTCCGTCCGCCGGCCCTCACGCCGGATGACGAGCGGTATCCGGGTCGCGATCCCCGCTATGCTTCCTTGAAAAAAGAAGAGGTGCCCTTCACGGAGTGTCTCAAGGACACAGTGGCGCGTGCTCTTCCTTACTGGCATGAGACGCTTGCCCCAATGGTCATGGAAGGGAAACGTGTCATCGTTTCATCGCACGGCAACAGCCTGCGCGCACTGGTGAAGTACCTCGACAACATACCGGACGAGGAGATCGTCGGGCTCAACATTCCCACAGGCATTCCGCTGGTTTACGAGCTCAACGACGATCTCACGCCCATACGGCACTACTACCTTGGCGATCCCGAAGCAGTGGCGCGGGCGGCCAAAGCCGTCGCCGACCAGACCGCCAAGAAATGAATCTCTGTCCCCTCCGTGTCTCTGTGGTGCTTTTTAAGGACACCACAGAGGCACAGAGAAACTGGAGGAATGGGTCATGACGCGAACCGCAATTGCCTTCATGATGATCATCTTTGTGTCCGGCATGTTTGCCTGGAGCATGCCGCCGCTACAGCAACCGGATAAGACGGATTACATGACCGAACCGCAGGTGCAGCGCGACATGCGCATGGAGTGGTGGCGCAACGCGCGGTTCGGCATGTTTATCCATTGGGGGTTGTACGCCGTGCCGGCCGGCGTGTGGAAGGATCAGAAAATCCCGGGCATCGGCGAATGGATTATGGCCAGTGCCAATATTCCCGTAGCAGAATACGCGCCGCTGGCCAAGCAGTTCAATCCCGTTAAATTCGACGCTGCCCGGTGGGTCAGCATCGCCAAAAATGCCGGGATGAAATACATCGTGATTACCTCGAAGCACCATGACGGTTTCTCGCTCTGGGGCTCGAACGTCTCGGACTACGATGTTGTGGACTCGACTCCCTACGGGAAAGACATCCTCGCAGCGCTGACGAAGGAGTGCCGGAGGCAGGGAATCAAGATGTGTTTTTACCATTCGATTCTCGATTGGCACCATCCCGCCCAGTACGTGGACCCGAATGCCAAAGACGCGAGGGCCGGACACGCGAACAACAAGATCCATCCGGAGCGCAAGGCGGAGTATGTCCGCTATATGAAAGCCCAGCTCAAGGAACTCATCGTGAGCTACGATCCCGCCGTGCTGTGGTTCGATGGAGAGTGGGTTGATTGGTGGACGGAACCGGATGGGAAAGACCTGTACGACTACGTCCGCTCGCTGAAGAATGACATCATCGTCAACAATCGCGTGGGAAAGGGACGCAAGGGCATGCAGGGCCTCAACAAGGGGCCGGGCTACGCAGGCGACTTTGGAACTCCGGAGCAGGAGATACCGGCTACGGGACAGCCCGGCGTGGACTGGGAAAGCTGCATGACCATGAACGACACGTGGGGCTTCAAGTCGTTCGACGCCAACTGGAAGTCCGCCGAGCAGCTTGTGCATAATCTCGTCGACATCGTCTCGAAAGGAGGAAACTACCTGCTGAATGTCGGGCCCATGGCCGAAGGATTGATTCCGGAAGCCAGCGTTCAGAGGCTGGCTGAAATCGGCATGTGGATGGATGTGAATGCCGAGGCGATCTATGGGACGACAGCCAGCCCGTTCGCGCAGCCCAAGTGGGGACGCTTTACGAAAAAGCCCGGATTTCTTTTTGCCCACGTGTTCGACTGGCCCAAGGACGGTCTGCTCCGGATTCCAGCGCTGAAGCAAAATATCTCCAAGGCATTCCTGCTGACAGCCGGCAGCAGCCAGACTCTGCAGGTCAAGCAATCGGATTCGGGGATTGTTGTGTCGTTGCCGGATAAGGCTCCCAGCACGATCGACTCTGTGGTCAAGCTCGAACTGGCATCGTGCTGGTGAAACAACACTAATCAATTGCGGATTGTGGATTGCGGATTGCGGATTGAAAAAAACCATAAGCAATCCGCAATTGGCTGTTGCCTTCGTGGTTGGCAGTTTTATTCAAAGCGGAGGGCGACCATTGGATCAACCCGCGTCGCTCTTCTAGCCGGAATGTAACTTGCCAGAAGCGCCACCACTCCCAGCACTGCAGCGAGTATTGCGAAGGTTGCCGGATCTCCTGGTTTCACTTCGTAGAGAAGACTCTCCAGCACACGCGTGGATACGAACGCTGCGAGGGTGCCGATGAAGATTCCGATCAGAGTGAGCGCACATGCGCGACGCATGATGAGGACCAGGACATTTCTGGGTTCCGCTCCCAGTGCGATTCGGATTCCGATTTCGCGCGTGCGCTGAGTGACCGCGTAGGCCATCACTCCGTAGATTCCCACGGCAGCTAGAATCAAAGCGATCGACGCAAAGACGCCGAGTAGGATTGTGCTGAACCTGACTTTTGCCGTGGAGTCGCCGATTCTTTCACGCATCGTCTTCACATCGTAAAGCGGCAGGTTGCTGTCGAGCGTCCGCACCTCGCCGCGGATCGCGGCCGTCAGGGATGATGGCTCCGCGTCTGTCCGGACGAACAGCAAAAAGTTCCAGCGCGGCGACTGCAAGTATGGGATGAAGGTGTCCGGCTTTGGAACTTCGTACATCTGACCGTAGCGGACATCGCCAACGATGCCGACGATCTCCGCCCTGTCGTCAAAGCGGCCCTGCCCGACGGCGATGTGCATTCCAATCGGGTCCTCGTTGGGCCAGAATTTCCGCGCGGCCGTCTCGTTGATAATCATCACCTTGGGTCTGCCAACCCTGTCCGCCGGCGTGAACCAGCGGCCTCGCAAGAGCGGCACTCTCATGGTCTGAAAGTACGTGGGCGATACCCAGTGAACGCCAACCATCGGCTCCGATCCTTTGGGCACCGCCGGCCGATCGCGGAACCAGATGGCCGTGCCGTTGCATCCGCCGGCCAGCGGAGGGCAGTTGGCAAGCCCGACGAACTGTGCTCCGGGGAGCGCGCGGACACGCGTTTCCAATTGCTCGAAGAAATCAATCGAGGTGGTCTCGGGGTATTGTCTATAAGGAAGATCAATGCGGACCGTGAGCACCTTTTCGGGATCCACTCCGATGCGGGTCGAGAGCAGGCGCCAGAAGCTCTTAATCATAAGCCCCGAGGCCACCAGGAGCACCAATGCCAGCGCAACCTCGGTTACGACGAGAGCGCTCTTGCTGGTGAGAGCCCGGATGCCTCTCCGATCGTGTCCTCGGCTTCCTGTGCTTTTGAGCGCATCCGCAACATCCGACCTCGACGCCTGCAGCGCCGGTAGCAGCCCGAACAAAATCCCGGTGAGAAGGGCTGCGCCGAGAGTGAACAGCAGGGCAGTGTCGTCCAATCGAATGGAGCGAAGCCCAACGAGGGTAAAGCCGGAGATCCCGCGTCCAAAAGGGTTGCCGGTCACAGGATTGATCGAGCCGAGCAGCTGAACTCCCCAGTAGGCGAGAAGCAAGCTCGCTCCCGCACCGAGCACGGCAAGCAAGAGGGACTCCGTCAATAACTGACGCACCAGCCTCCAACGTCCCGCCCCAACCGCAAGCCGGATCGCGATCTCCCGCTCCCGCGTGCTGCCGCGCGCCAGCAGAAGGTTTGCGATGTTGACGCAGGCGATCAGCAACACAAACGCCACCGAGCCGAATAGCACCAGCACGGATCTTCGGAGCGTCGGGTCGATGCGCGCCTCGCTTAGAGTGCGGGCCCATAGGCGTTAAAATAAGGAATTGACCGCACCCGTGGATTGTGGCATTCTGGTGCGCATGAAAATTCCATTGGTGCATGAGGACAAACAGTGGCCCTATATCCTTACACTGCTTCCGCCGGA
>Ga0315279_10005527_pt1 | contig 16354 bp, 12 predicted proteins | sample YL17G06_20_MG_FD_203694 | JGI IMG/M metagenome (GOLD analysis project Ga0315279, IMG submission 203694) | Sediment microbial communities from Yellowstone Lake, YNP, Wyoming, USA - YL17G06_20 | ecosystem: Environmental > Aquatic > Freshwater > Lake > Sediment | place: USA: Wyoming | collected...
CCGATGATCTCTTCGGGACGGTACTGCTTCTGCGCCATCTCTGACCTCCCAGAAAGGGGTTTCCCCATCTCGATCCAGGCTAAAATTGTAACACACTACCTGGACCAGTTCTAGGGGGCCGGGTCAGCCAGGGAATGGCTGAACGAAAAGGCGCTCTTTCCTTTCAAGGAAGAGGTGGCCGGGGAGCGGGTCGCTGAGGTGGAGCGGGTTGAGGCCCACGTGGCGGTTTCGCTGACCGAATTGATTGCCAGAGAGGACGCCTTGATCGGGCGTTTCTCCGAGGAGGCCGAGCGCGGGGTGGTGGGCGCGGCTGGGTTCCTTGCCCAGGCAGAGGTTCGCCAGCAGGAATTGATTCAAAGACGGGACCGCCGTCAAAAGGAGCTGGTTCAGGAGCGGTCCTTGAGCCTTCAGGCTGTGGAGCGCCTGACAAGCCTGCTCATTCTTCCTCATCCCGAACGGGAAAGCCCGGAGGTCCGTAAGTTGCGTCCCAACCCGGAGGTTGAGGCGATTGCGATGCAGGTGGCGATGGAGCATGAGCGGGCTCAGGGCCGGGTGGTGGAGGATGTGCATGAGAAAGACCTGGGCTACGATGTGACGAGCCTGGATACGGTGAGCGGGGAATTGAGGCTGATTGAGGTGAAGGGGCTGGGCGACCCGACCGGGACGGTGATGCTCTCGCCGAATGAGAAGCGGGTGTCCGAGGACCGAAGGGATTGCTACTGGCTGTATGTAGTTACAGATTGTTTCCACGAGAAGAAGCTCCATCAGGTTAAGGACCCGGCCCTAATGGCGTGGCACGAGGTGAAGAAGGTAGAGCACTATTATCTGTCGGTAGATGCGATGGGTAAAGAGATGAAGATGTGGGAGCATCCCCAACCCTTTGGGACTGAGATGTGATCCCCAAAGACTGCAAGCGCCTCGCCGAGGTAGATTTCCCACTGGCGGCTGTTAATTCTGCCTGTCAGAGAGAGAACAACAAAAAAACACGCCCAGATAGTGGTCACATCTCGCTTTTACATACCTGGTGGGCTCGTCGCCCGTTGGCTTCCTGTCGCTCCGTTCTACTTGGGATTCTTCTTCCAGACCCTTCAGATTCAAACTGTCCCTTATCTTTCAAAGATTCAGCTCGTAAAATACTGAGCCAGTTTCGCAAGATTGGCGTAGGAGATGGAAACTTAAAGCACGCCATGCTCACTTTTATTTCCGAAATATCAGATGCAGAGCTTGTTGGGCGAGGCGGTTATTTCACAGCGGCTCGTGATTTAGTTAAGGCCGCATGGGATGAATCCCCTCACGTGTTTGACCCTTTTGCAGGCGGAGGCTCTATTTCTCTTGAGGCTCTTCGTCTGGGTTGTGACACTACTTCATCGGAATTGAACCCCGTTGCCTGGCTTCTCCTGAAAGTCACATTGGATTGGAGTGCGCGGTTTGGACCAGAACTGGTTGAGCTTTACGAAAAATGGTCGGAATGGGTTTTGAAGGAAGCAGAACGACGTCTTGCTCCCTATTATCCAATAGACAATCGTAATCGCAGACCCCTTGCTTACTTATGGGCCCGGTCAGTCCAATGTGAAGCTCCCGGTTGTGGTGTTACTATACCCTTAGTTCGTAATTTATGGCTTTCACAATCTAAACATCGTGAGAAATTTCTCCGTTTCAGCTACCTGCGAGGATCCACCGAACCAGTGATCGAGATATTCACCCCCCAAAAATCAACAGAACCTAAGCAAGGAACAGTTTATAGGTTTAAGGCTATTTGCCCAAAGTGCAACCAAGTGATGCCGCGTGAGCGTGTCCAAGCGCAACTACAAAAAAAAGCTGGCGGAGCTAATGATTCTATCCTTCTTGCCATCGTTCGTGAAAATCACGGTGGTAGAAGCAAAGATTATTACAGTCCTACACCACATGATTTAGAAGTAGTACGTAAGGCCTCGAAAAAGGTTGAGGAAATTAGTATAGAATTGCCACCCTTTCCATCTGGTGATACTCGTGCGTTTCCACCATATCCTTATGGAATATCTAATTGGGCCGATGCATTAACTTCTAGGCAACTTCTTTCACGTTGGATAATCCATGAAACCATCGAAGATGCGCTTAGAGAAGCCAAGACGCAAGTAAAAGACCTCGAACTTCATACTGCCTTAGCAGCTTGTCTTTACACCTCGTTTTCGGATAACGCCCAATACCATACTTCTCTTTGTGTTTGGCTTTCGGAAGGAATTAAATCAATATTTATTCAGGGAAGCGGAATTCCCATGCGAGCCGATTTTGTAGAAGGCAGTCCTCTTAGCCCCAATTGCGAAGGTCTTTCCTACTCAATGAAAAGCGTGACTAGTGCCTTGAAGGGATTGTTGTCCGTTCGCCATCAGCCTTCTTCTCCTCTTAAGGCTAATGCTCTTGATACAATTTTGCCAAGAGAATCAGTTCAGGTAATATTTACTGACCCACCTTATTACGATTCTATACCGTATGCTCACCTGTCGGACTTTTTTTACGGGTGGCTTCGTTTGGGTCTTCGTAAAAAGATTCCCAATGCATTTGATGCCCCTGTAACTGAGAAGGCTATGGAGATTACAAAGAATATGGCAGTTGTTATTGGTGGAATTCAGCACAACTCAACTTGGTATGAGAAGCAGATGACGATTGCCTTATCTCAGGCGGAACAAGTATTATCCCCTGATGGTATAGCTTCGATTATTTTCGCTCATAAAAGTACGGAGGGTTGGGAATCTCTTGTTAATGCCCTCGTTAAGGCTCGTTGGGTTGTCACTGCTTCTTGGCCCATTCTTACTGAGCGAGCTGCAAGGATGCGTGCCCAGGGGTGGGCTGCCCTGGCTTCAAGTATCCACCTCGTATGTCGGCCACGTTCTGAGAGCGCATCAATCGGTGACTGGGGTGAAGTGTTAAGGGAACTTCCGAAACGCGTAGTTGATTGGGTGGAGAGGTTGCAGTTAGAGGGTATTCGAGGAGCGGATTTAGTGTTTGCTTGCATTGGTCCAGCCCTGGAGATTTTCAGTCGTTATTCGAAGGTGGAAACGGCTGAGGGACGGGAGGTAGGTCTGTCGGAGTATCTGGAGAAAGTTTGGGAGGTGGTGGGGCGCATGGCCCTGGAGCAGGTGCTGGGCACGGCTGAGGCGAGGGCGAGAAACAGCGCGGCCGGGGCTTTGGAGGAGGATGCGCGGTTGACGGCTTTGTTTCTTTGGACGCTTCAGAGCACGAATGGTAGCGATGGAAACGGGGTAGGTGAGGAGGAGGATGAGAAATCCGAAGAAGATGAAGAGGAAAAGCTGGCCAAGGGACGATTGCCGGGATTCAGTCTGATCTACGATGTGGCAAGACGCTTTGCTCTGCCCTTGGGGATTCATTTGCAGGAATGGGAAGGGCGAATAATTGAAACCAAGAAAGGGGTAGTTCGCCTCCTGCCGATTGAGGAGCGGGCAAAGCAGTTGTTTGGTGAGGAAGGGGCTTCGCAGATGGCTCAGTACCTGGAGAGGAGCGACCCGAAAGACCTTCAGATGTTTCTTTTCCCCGACTCCAAGGATGGCGTTGCTCCGGTGATTCGGGGAAGGGGGGGGAGAAAAAAGATTGCCCCAACGGCAAGCGAAGATGTCCACTCGGGTCGGAGGGAAGCTACGACCCTGGATAGGGTTCATGCCGCGATGCTTCTTCAGAAGAGCGGGCAGACGAACGCCCTCCGAGCTTTGCTCAAATCCGAGCAGGAACGCGGTCCGGACTTCCTACGCTTGGCGAATGCTCTTTCGGCCCTGTATCCCAAGACATGCGAAGAGAAGCGACTTCTAGACGCTATGCTTCAGGCCATTCCCAGATAACCCATAAAGGTTGATATCATGGAACCCTGGTACAAAGTAGCCACGCCCCGCAAGGAGGTTCGGGAGGGGAGGTCTTTTCATCCCGACGAGTTTGCCATTGCCCTGGAGCAGGTGGTGGCCGGGACGGCCCCGAAGGATTACACGGACCCGGCCCAGTTCTTCTCCCGGACCTGTTTCACGAAGGCGCTTAAGGAACATGCCGGGATGGTGCTCAAGCGACTTTCCGGAAAGACCGAAAGCGCGGCTCCGGTATTGACCCTCGTGACTCAGTTCGGGGGCGGGAAGACTCATACGTTGACGGCCCTATATCATCTGGTCAAGAACAGCAAGAAGTCTTTGACCAATGAAGGGGTTAGAGAGCTTCTCAGGGAGTCCGGTCTTACTGCGATTCCCGAGGCTAAAGTAGCCGTATTTGTAGGTAATGCCTGGGATCCCCAGGAGGGACGTGAGACTCCCTGGATTGACATTGCCAGACAGCTTGCCAACGAAGCCGGGGTTAAAGTCCTCGGTCCCACTTCCAAGACGAATCCACCGGGCACGGAAGCCCTATACAAGCTCTTTGCCGAAGCCAAGAGACCGGTACTGATCTTGATGGATGAGGTTTTGAACTTCTTCAACCGCCACCGGGAGATGGCCGATCCTTGTTATGCATTCTTTGACAATCTTGTTCGGGCTTTAACGGGTGTAACCTCAGGCGCGGCTTTGATCAGCCTTCCCCGCAGCCGCACCGAGATGACGGATTACGATATTCAATGGCAGGATAAAATTACCAGGGCTTTCCGCCGTGTAGCTAAGGACTTAATTGCCAATGACGAGGCCGAGATCAGCGAGGTGGTCCGTCGCCGCCTTTTTGAGGATATTGGTGAGCCGAGGGCGCGAGCCGGTGTCGCTAAGGCTTTCGCGGATTGGTGCTTCGACCGCCGCGCCCAGCTTCCCCCTGAATGGACCGCTGTGGATACTGCGGCAACGGAAGCCAAGGCCAAGGATTTCCTGAGAATGAAATTTGAGACTTGTTTTCCTTTCCATCCTTCCACCTTAACCGTATTTCAGAGGAAATGGCAATCGCTTACCCAATACCAACAGACCCGCGGGACTCTGGCGATGCTTGCCCAATGGATTTCCAAGGTCTATGTAGATGACCACCGCCGCGCCCGCAATGAGCCTTTGATTACCCTGGGCTCCGCTCCCTTGGACATTTCCGAGTTTCGGGCGGTTGTTCTCGGTCAGTTGGGCGAACCCAAGTTGGAAGGGGCTATCTCAACCGATATTTCCGGCCTTCACAGCCAAGCCCGGGCCCTGGATGCCGATACGAAGGGCCAGCTCAGGGATATTCACCAGCGGGTTGCCAAGGCCATGCTCTTTGAGTCGTCAGGTGGGATGGTGGACAAGGTCGCTCACCTGCCCGAGTTGCGCTTTGCCCTCGGTGAGCCTGGTATGGACACGACCTCGATTGACAATGCCTCGGATGCCTTTGAGCGTCGGGCTTTCTTTCTACGCAAGGTTGGGACAGATGGCTACCATTTCGGGTTCAAGCCCACCCTCAAGAAAGTGGTGAATGACCGACGGGCTTCCTTGGATAACGAGGAGGTCAAACGGGCGTGCCGGGCCTTGATTAAGAAGGAGTTCGAAAAGGGGGCCTGCCTGCCCCTCTCGTTCTTCCCTGAAGACAGCGAAACGATTCAGGATACCCCCAAGCTGACGCTGGTGGTCATGGACCCTTCGCAGGAATGGGAACCAACCGGGAAGTTTCGGGACCAGCTTTCGGAATGGACCAAGCAGCGCGGCAAGTCACCCCGTCTCTATCCTGGCTCCCTGGTGTGGTGTCTGAAGAAGCCGGGACGCAATCTGAAGGACAAGGTGGAACTTTTCCTGGCCTGGAAGCGTGTGGAGCAAGAATCTCAGACCGATGCGTTAGGGCAGGACCTGGAGAAATCTGAGCGGGTCGAAATTTCTGTGAGGTTTAAGGAAGCCGAGGAGATTGCCCGGGAAGAGGTCTGGGCCGAATACCGCCACCTCGTTATCTCGGACCATGAGGAAGGTGATGGGTTGAAGATCATTGACCTGGGAGCGGGCCATGCCAGCGCAGGGGAAACCCTGACAGGCCGGGTTATCACTGCCCTTAAATCTCAGGGGTTGCTCAATGAGTCCGTCGGGGCGAGTTATCTTGACCGTAATTGGCCGCGTGCCTTTCAAGAGACTGGGGCTTGGCCTCTCCAAAGCCTCCGGCAGAGCTTCTTGAACGGCGCCCTTACCCGGCTTCTGGACCCGGACGAGACCTTGCGCTCCAAAATTATCCAGTTTGTGAGCCGAGGGGAGTTAGGCCTGGCTTCGAACAAGAATCCTGACGGAACCTTCGCCAATTTCTGGTTTGAAACCATTGTTCCTCCTGACGAGGTCTCCTTTGAGTCCGATGTCTACCTTTTGAAAAAGACTCGTGCCTTGGCCTTGAAATCTCCCAAAACCACTTCTGGACCAGAAGGTCCTCCATCTGCGCTTGGGGGTAAAACGGAAGCTGGTCCTCCTGGACCTATCGTATTATTCCCAGAGCCTCCTTCTGGACCTCCGCCTACTCCACCAGGTGGGAAGCGCTTGGTAAGGATTACAGGAGGAATCCCTCCTGAAGTTTGGAACCGTGTCGGCACGAAGTTGATCCCCAAATTGAAGTCTTCCGGAATTGACCTTCGCTTGAATCTAAACATGACCGTGATGGTTGAGGCTACCCAAGCTGAGGCCTATCTTTCCGACCTCCGCCAAGTCCTCTCCGACCTCGGTCTCACCGACCGTATAAAAATCGAAATAACATAAGTAAAAAGAGAGTTTCATGTAAATGCCTGAACAGCTACAGTTTAAATTAAGAATAAAAGATTTCAAAAGACTGAATAATAAGTTTCCGAAGAATCAAAGCAGTGCAGCTATCGGGAAAAGAGCTATTGAGATCGTTAGAATTTATTTTAAATACCTTTGTCCCCATACCAAAGTTAAGGATTCTAAAAAACCAGGGGTTGATCTGTTGGTGCCAATCCGGTATAATCACAGGGTTCCCATAGAGGTTAAAGGGACGATATCTGATAAAATATCTTTGGGGCAGATTAAAGTTTCAGGAGATGAATCTTTTAAAAATTTAGCAAATAAGAAGATGCCTATTTATCGTGTTGTTGGCGTTTATCAAAGTAATCCCCGGATATTTAAACTTATTTGTGGCAAAGACTTCGACTTAGAAAAGGAACCACGGTGGCGTTTTAAATCCTTGGAAATTGACTAAACACAACATTAAGTCACTAATGAATAATTTCATTTCTAACAAACTTATAAACGGCATTATCCAGTAGGTCGATGACGAGCGGTACTGCCGCAGATTCGGCCCAGGCTACCTGTGACCCGGTGGTCGGCCCTGAACAAGATGTGGAACTGAGAAGATGAAAAAAGGGGGGGGGGAGAATGGCCCCGGCAGGGATGGCAAAGTTTAGGATTGCGGGTAAGCCCCAGGGGATTACCTCCCGGACTAAGACCCCAGACCCTCATCCTGATTTCGTTAAAACCTTACAAGCGCTTCTCAAGGCAAGGGAGTATTTCGAGCGACTGATATTTCGACTTACTTCGATTCAAGGAGGAGCATTAATTCGTTAGCGTGCTGACGAGCAGCTCGGCGTGCTTCTTTATTTCGACTGCAATCGCTTGTACCTCCAAGTGTGCTAAACTTCCCGCGTACCACCCGCTCACCTACCCTTTCGAAATACTCCCTGCCGAGTTTACGAAGAAGATAACTCGAAATACCGTTCGAGCATAGCTTATCAGGGAATGTAACAATTGCCGTTGCACCCTTTTCCGCAATCTTTTCCAGTAGCTCGGAAATAGCCGTGCGAGATTTGGAAGGCACACTATAACGGGACCACGGACGTTCATCCCAGGGAGGGTAGCGGCCAGCCCCTGACACATCGTTACATTCACCATGGGCAATGGTTTCTAGGACATGATAAAAACGGCTATAATGTACGGCTGTATATGGAGGGTCAATGAAAACCAAATCATTCTCATTTATTTCTTCAATAGCGTTGTTTGCATCCCGAACTACACCTCTTCCCTTACAAAGAGCATGTTGTTTACATAATGATTCAAAGTTGATTTTTGTCTTTAAAACAATATCTCTTGACCACGCTTCATAAATAAATTTCTTGGCTGAACGAGTAGGTTGAAGCGGCTGAGCCGTATGGCCGGGGGATGCGGCGCATCCGCTTGCTGCTTGTATAAGAGCCGCTAACGCTACAGTGCGTTCTTCTTCATTTACAGGAAGAGTCCTTCGCAGACCATCCAGCCATAAACCCTGAGCCTGACTAAAATAATAACCGCTATATGCTCTGGTAATTGGAAAGTTTTTTACCGAAGCGCAGGCTTCACGCATATCACTGACGAAGCTCTGAGTGAACTTAGACGAATGGGGAAGTGGCCTGGTTGCTGACCTCAAACGCCTCGAGTCTTTTAAAACCTTTTCCGCGCGAAGATTCCAAGCTGACCAAATGGGCGTGGAATCTAACGGAGCAACCCGCTCAATAACTGATTGCGCCAAAGTAACGCAGAACAACTGAAGATCAAATGCTACAACCGGGACAGCGAGTCTTTGGGAAACAAACGAAGCTACAGCACCAGAGCCGGTAAACAGATCAATAAACCGTTTTGCTTTGACAACTTTATTATCCAACAGTTGCCCTAAACCATTCTGGAGCATGCCTCGTTTAGAGCCCATAAACTTCATAGGCCAAGACCCCACAGGCCAACTCGTTCGCACGAGCCAAGCACGCAGACAGCACCACCATTTTCACGCCAAAGTTTGTGGTAGGAACCCCCGCCCACACCCATAGCGGTCTGCCATGAATCAATATTTTGCACAGCCTCTCGAACATCTGTCCAAAGATCGGTAAAATGTTCCGGAGGTTCATTGGAGTGCCAAAGGCACTGGTCTTCACCAAAACCATTCCACCAGAATTGTAAGTCTGCCCGGGAAAATCCAGGCAAAGACTCCAACTTAGCTTGGGTTGCGCCGGTTGCTATCCGAAGCAAGAGAGTTGCACGCGCTAAAACCTGGATATGATGACGAAGACTTTGGGGTACGTCCTTGGCTCTTGCTTCTTGTAAGATCAACGGTTGATCTGGCGAATTAGAAAAGGTCAAAAAATTTTCCCATTCATCGGCCATGAGATCTCTAGGAGTCAAGCCTCTCAACATAGTCTGGACTTGGCGTGCATAAATACGGCGTGCCTGCCTTCGGGAACGATTATGAGCAGCTTTGAAAGTACATTCTAAACTTAAACGCAAAAGATGGCGATCTAAAATAGGAAAACGAATCGTTTCGGTTGGTTCACATATTTCCCAAAAATGTTTTACAAATTGCAACGCCTCTATGATGGGCATCGCACGAGAAGAAGAAAAAGCTGTCGGCCTATAGCTTGAATCGTTACGTGCTGCACGATCTTCACGAAGGCGTTGAAGGTCGAGCCCCCACTGAAGCAACCAACCGGTCGCTAATATTGTACCGAAGCCGCCAGGTACTGGGAAACGATCCGCCCAATCTCTTAAAGGAAGGCCACCAGGCTTGATAACTGTGAAAATCAAATCTACCGCAGAAGAAGTTGTTGTCCAAGCTTCTAAAGCATCCCAAGCAAACGTATGAGTTCCTCCACAGCGCAAACAATCGCATTTGCCTCTGCGATCCACTACAATGTGGATATTGTTAAATACACCAATCCCTTCCGTGGCGAGAATGGCCATCGCTGCTCGTAACTCTGCATAGTAGCCCAAGTGGCAGGCAATATCTGGATTTCCTTTTAAATGGGATTCTATAGCTTTACCTAAATAACTCCAACCGTCCATACAATGAACCACTGACGAGGCTGCAATATAGTCGCGTAAGTGACGATGTGTGATGCCTCTCCTTGAAGAAAGGTCCTCCTCTATCTTGTCTACACAGTTTTTTGCATAATGGTTAACCGGTAGGAGCCAGCGGCTTCGAGCCCAGTTATCACGTATGCCTGCAAATTCGGCTTCAATAATAGAAGAAGAAGCCTGCCTAAGCCTATGTTGGTCTCGTAGTGAAAGTTGCATTGATTTCAATAACCCAGAATTTTAAGGACTACTTTAGCGGCATCCGAAACTCCGTTGCGTTCTCCAGAAAGATGACGGAGAAGGTATCGACGTAGTTCTTTGTACCCACCACTGCCCCGAAATGCCGCTTTAAGTAGGGCCTCATCGTTGGTTAAACCTGGATCACTGGATGCACGCCAATCAAAATTTGCAAGTGCACTAGACAAATTTCTCAGGAATCCCATAATCTTAGTTTGTTTTCGTAGCGATTCAATCGCTTTGGATACCCGCTCTTCTTCTTTTCCTTTAGGATCATCGCGCCCGCCCCAGCTCCCAAGGGAAAGCGCATCTGCTTTGACGTAAAATAAATCGTTCGAAGCGTAAAGAAAAGCGCGAATTCCTTGATCCTGATTAATTAACGTATGTGGCCCGTAAAAGGCGAGATCATCGTTACCCTCTAAGAAGATACCACTCCTAACCCTACGAATCTCTTTAGCCCATTGGGCTCTTGACTCTGATATAGCGTCTCGAAAACATTGTCCCACAACGATAAGAAAGGCAGCCTGCTCCAACCGACTCCATGGTAATGTTAGTTCTTGCCTGCCAACAGGACTGCCAAAAAGGCCTCCAACCCGGACACCAGGTCCTTCCCAACTCTTAATGTAAGTCGCCAACAAGGAACGAATCCAAGCAGACTGGGAAACCATTAACCCTTTAAATCCTGGCTCGCCGAGCATGTTGATTCTCTTATACCACGGGCTACTTTTGTGAGACCATAAAAGGTCAACCAATTCTTGCGCCCGCGTTTCTCGGTATATAATATGCCCTTCAAACTTTGTCAACCAGTCCTCAGTTCTGAGAAGAGGGTAAAGGTCAAAAGCCAGACTTGCGTTTATCTTCTTTGGTTTAATGTTAATTATATAAAAGAGATAAGCTTGCCAACTTCGGTCGAGACCAACGAAAGCAACCACTGGCAATTCAAAATCACCTTGGAGATCTTCCTCCTCAAAGGCCCAAAGGCGATGTTGTCCATCAATGATTTCGATAGGAGGAATGGTTTTAAACTTCCATTCACTCCCAGTAAAACCCTTTGGTAATGTTATCCTCGCTAAGCCGTTTGGTTGATCTTCCACATGGATAAGATCACTACTTTCGACCCTTTTATTTAACCACACATCATTAGCCTGTCGCAAATTAACGACTATGGCTGTTGGCAACCAACCCGGCTTACGTAAATCAGCATTATCACTGGATTTTCTTTTAGCCTCGCTTAGTTCAGACCAAGGATATCCATACCTAACGAACCTGGCAATTTCTTCAGAGCGCTCAGGTTCATGGCGGCGCTGTATACCCAGGTCCTCTGCGCCTCGAGAACGTTCTTTTGTTGAACGAGGGTAAATACCGCTCAAAGCCTTGAGATAACTAGCTGGAATACTAAACTGGTAAAACCAATGTTGGGGCTCTGTCCTTCTTTCTACGGGATCCCAACTTACTTCATTCCATTCAACAAGCCATTGCCGAACCTTTAAGGCAATAATTTCTTTTATCTTCGTTGTTTCTTTGTCTTTCAAGGGACCTCCTTTTGAACTACCAATATATGTTTGCGATCTCAGGGGAACACGTTTTTTCAACCCGAAAAGAAAAACGCCGACCCTCTTGGACCTCGGCGTCCTGGGGTCGGGGCCCCGCTAACCTCTAACTGGCCCTTATTATAAGCCCGCATGCCAAAATTTGTCAAGCCCTCTGAACGACGGAAGAGAGGCTGAAGAGTTGAGGAGATGTGGAGATGGAACCCAAAATAGAAAAAACTTGTTCCCCCTCTTTACAAACGCCAGCTTTTTTGTTATACTTCTATGGTAAACAAATAAGCTATAAACCACTATGAAACGCAAAAAAGGCCTCTTTGCCACCTCCATCCATCCCCTGGAAAAGGCCACCAGCCACCAGATCCCCCTCTATCTCTCCCGGGTCCCGGCAGGCTTCCCGTCCCCGGCAGAAGACTACGTGGACAAGAAGCTCGACCTCAACGAACAACTCATCCAGCACCCCGCAGCCACGTTCTTCATCCGCGTGGACGGCGACTCCATGATCGAAGCCGGGATCCACTCCGGGGACCTGCTGGTCGTGGACCGCAAGCTCGAGCCCGGAGACCAGAGCGTGGTCGTGGCCGCCCTGGAAGGCGAGCTCACCGTTAAGCGCCTGGTCAAGAAGAACGGCAAGCTCTTCCTCGCCTCCGAGAATCCCAAGTTCAAGCCCATCGAAGTAAATCCCGAGACCGGGGTCGAGGTCTGGGGTGTGGTCGTCCACTCCATCCACAACGTCAGGTAAGCCCGTGCGCCCGATCATCGCCCTGGCCGACTGTAATAATTTCTATGTATCCTGCGAGCGGGTCTTCGACCCCAGGCTCGAAGGCAAACCCGTGATCGTGCTCTCCAACAATGACGGCTGCGTAGTCGCCAGGTCCAACGAGGTCAAGGCCCTGGGCGTCCCCTTGGGCAAGCCCATCTTCGAGTGTCAAGACCTCGTGGATAAGCACCACATCCTGCTCTTTTCCTCCAACTACACCCTTTACGCCGACATGTCCCAGAGGGTGATGAGCATCTTGGATGAATACACCCCGGAGATGGAGCGCTACTCCATCGACGAAGCCTTCCTGTCCCTTTCCGGGATGAGCATAGACCGAACAGAGTACTCCAGAGAGATCCGCGAGACCGTGAAGCGCTCGACCGGGATACCCGTGACCATCGGGATAGGACCCTCCAAGACCCTGGCCAAGGTCGCCAACAAGATCGCCAAGAGAACTTCCAGCCTTCGGGGTGTGTTTGATATTACAGATCATCCAAAGATAGAGGACTACCTGGCCCAGATCGAGGTCGGGGACATCTGGGGAGTAGGATACCGCTATTCCGAGATGCTTCAGGAGAACGGAATTAAGACCGCTTTGGACTTCACCCGGGCAGACGATATCTGGGTCCAGAAGCGGATGACCATCAGAGGCTTGATGACCCTGAAGGAGCTCCGGGGGGAGCCCTGCATCCCGTTCGAGGATGCGCCACCGCCCAAGAAGGGCATCATAAGCTCCAAGGGCTTCGGGATCGAGACCGAGCGTAAGGACGACCTCAAGGAGGCGTTAGCGGACTATACCGCCCAGGCCGCGTTCAAGCTCAGGAGACAGAAGTCCCTGTGCTCGGTGATCCAGGTCTTCATCCAGACCTCCATGTTCAAGGCCCAGGGGAAATACGCGGGGGGGATATCCGTTCGACTCCCGGTCCCGACTTCGGACACCGGGGTCCTGACCCAGGCCGCATACCAGGGCCTAGAAAGGGTTTACCGGTCAGGTTACGCCTATCGCAAAGCCGGTGTCATGCTCACCGAGATCATCCCGGAGAGTGCCTTCCAGCCCGACCTGTTCGGGACGACCTTAAGCTCGGAGAAGAAGATAAACCTGCTTCACGCCATGGACGCCCTGAACACCAGGTTCGGGCGGAAGACCGCCCAGATGGTCGCGGCCGGGACCCTGAAGCTCTGGGGCATGCGCCGGTCAAAGCTCACCCCGAGATACACCACGGCCTGGGAAGACCTCCCGGTCGCCAAAGCCTGTTAAAAAAAGAGGGAATCATGTGTGGACGCTGCACCCTTCATTCCATTGTCAAAGAAATCAAAGAGCGTTTCAAGGTCGAACAGGCCGAGATCCTGTTCCAGCCCAGCTACAACATCTACCCCAGCCACCCAGTCCTGGCCGTGGTCAAGGACGAGGCCGGGGAAAGGCAGCTCAAGGAATTCCTCTGGGGCCTCGTGCCTCCCTGGGCCCCGGAGCCCGTGGAGGGGATGCCCAACGCCAGGGCTGAGGGCGTGGACGTAAAAAGCTCCTTCCGGGGAGCCTTCCGGAAGAGGCGCTGCCTGGTAGTGGCCGACGGGTTCTACGAGTGGCGGAGGGAGGGAAAGACCAAGACCCCGTTTTATATCCGGCTCAAGACCGGGAAGCCCTTCGGGTTCGCCGGGCTGTACGAGACCTGGAGGCCTAGGCCGGAGTCCCCGCTCCAGCGCGAAGTCCAGACCTACACCATCATCACCACCGAGCCCAACGAGTTGATGAAGCCGATCCACAACCGCATGCCGGTCATCATGCCCGAGAAAGCCGAAGACCTTTGGCTGGACCCCAAGATCGACAACATCCCGACCCTGCGCAGCCTGCTCCGGCCTTACCCTGAGGGCGAGATGGAAGTCTACGAGGTGTCAACTCTCGTCAACTCCCCGAAGAACAACACCCCGGAGTGCATCGCTCCAGTCGGAAGCGTCCCCAAGGCTCAAAACGAAATTTTCTCTTTGGATACCCCGGCGAGCCGGAGAGCTTCGAGGGAGAGGCTTAACAAAATCGTGAGGGAGGGCCGTGAAAAAGAAACCCCGTAGGCAAGACCCCGACATCCTCGCCTTGAAACGCGTCCTTTCCACACAGGCCGAGGATGGGACGATCAGCGAAATACTCTATGAGATGGCGGAACGGGCGGTCAGAAACTTGGAACTGAGATTGAAACCCATGAAACCGAGACCCAGACCCGCAAAGAGAAGAGGGAGAAAACCGTAGGGAGGGGATTTGCAACTTACGTCAAAAGCGGCTTGATAGCCGCTTTTTTATTCCCCACATTCAACCTTGAAATGCAACAGAGGAAAAGTAAAATGCTGGCTGAGCCATATTCCGGGTTAATATGACTCACCGTAACCCCGTCTCCAGGGTACGGCTGCCAGCGTTTATTATTTTAACAAATAATATCGCTGGAAGTCAAGTCTGCTAGCTTTTTTATTTTCGTAATGTTTATGCTGAACTCTCTTCATCCTCCTCTCGGGATGGTAACTTCACCTTACCGAAAGTGGACGACCTTCGTCCGGGATCCGTCACGACCGACCACGAAGTAGATCCCGCTGTGCTCCATCAGATCTACCCGACGGCCCAGCAGGTCGTAAATCCCCGGCCTCAAACCGCTGACCCGGATATTCTTCTTCGGCTCCGCTGGACCCTCCTCCACTCCGTTTCCGGGCGTCCATATTCCGGTGAGGTAAACGTCATCCACGCAGAGGGTATCGGTGGGATAGGCATTCGTAGCGTTACATCCAACGTTGATCTGACTCGTGGTGTCCGGCGCGTGGAAAAAAGAATCTCCTGCGGCCAGAGTAATGGTCATCAAATCTCCGTCGATGGTATGCCAAAGCGTGTCGTAGACGGTATCGTACCGGGACGCACTCCACGTCATTGTCCCGTTACTGTCGCTCCATCCTCTTACGAAGACCGCTGAGTAGAGGTATTGATCCCTGTAGAGATTCACCCTCTTGATCTTTTCCATAAGGTGAATTTGGTACGTTCCAGGACCGTGAACGGCGGGAACCCTCAGAACGTTTTTCGTTACCGAATAGTCTCGTGGTGTATTCCACCCCAGGAGTCTGGCGCTGTGGTTTGGCGAGACGAAGTGAACTGAGTCCGCAGGAACAAGATAGGGAAACTGTCCCGTATACGATTTCCAGCCCCGGAAGAAGGGCCCGACATACTCCACACCCTGGTAGACGTAGATGCTTTCCATCTCTCCGAACGTCGTGAGGGTGTCTGCCGCATAAGCGGTCGCGCTCATCACGAGCACTGCGATCACTAACAGGAACTTCTTCATTGCTGACCCTCCTTGATAAAGAGGTGGAACGTGCTGGTCAAAAATTCCTCCGGCCTACTGGCCTAGCTTGCTCATCATTGGTCCTACTCTGGTGTTCTCCGTGTCCCTTTTCCAGGTTCTAGAGCCTCCTAACTTCTTATCTTCACCTTCTCCTCAGCCCCTCTGCTTCCCTGCTCCTCACCCGCTGATCTGAGGGCGTTCATAGTGACTTAAATTGAAGTCTCGACGGGCCGTGCGCCCCATTTTCTGGCTCCTTCATTCTCTTTAAAAGCTCGTTATCCCTTTTAATTTTGCTCGAGTTGCTTTGTCCTCCATAACCATCGCTTTGAATTTCCAAGTTCCGTGTGGCTCAAGATTATTGATATTGTCAGACGTGCTACCAACTTGAGCCCCGCTATTATCGTACAAATTAAACTCTACTTGGACATAAGAATATTGTTTATCTGTGTTATTTTTTACCGTGCCCACCAAATATCTAGACCCGTATTCCTCTGTCGCCCAGTTAAAACTTACCACGGTTAACCCACTTTCGGTTGAAGGTTCGGTTTCAGAGGGCGTAGGTTCTGTCTGCGTTTGGGGCACGTAAGGTTTTGTCTGATTTTGAGGAATATTCTGTTTTGAAGACATCTCGTTTTTTATGCTAGAGCTAAGGGAGGAAAAGAGAAGTGGAAAGATGAAACATGTTGTGATGAAGTTGAGGCCACCGATCACGATGCTCGCGATAGCCAAACCTTGTCCCGTGAGTTCTTGTTTTTTCCTTCTGATTGTAGCAACGGAAACGATCCCCAAAAC
>Ga0315279_10005528_pt1 | contig 16354 bp, 14 predicted proteins | sample YL17G06_20_MG_FD_203694 | JGI IMG/M metagenome (GOLD analysis project Ga0315279, IMG submission 203694) | Sediment microbial communities from Yellowstone Lake, YNP, Wyoming, USA - YL17G06_20 | ecosystem: Environmental > Aquatic > Freshwater > Lake > Sediment | place: USA: Wyoming | collected...
GTATGGCCGTATACCGCACGTTCTTCTACCTGCCGGCCATCATGCCCGCTGTTGCGGCTTCGATTCTGTGGATCTGGATCTTCAATCCGCAGGAAGGAATTCTGAACGCCTTGCTTGGGAAGGTGGGCATCGCGGGCCCGTCGTGGCTGCAGAACCCTTCCTGGTCGAAACCGGCGCTGATACTGATGGGGTTGTGGGGTGCGGGCGGCGGGATGATCGTGTGGCTTGCAGGGCTCAAGGGGATACCCGCTCACCTGTATGAGGCGGCGCGGCTCGATGGCGCGGGACGTCTGCGCTGTTTCCGGCACGTCACCTTGCCCATGCTCAGCCCGTACATCCTGTTCAACTTGATCATGGGCTTGATCGGGACTTTCCAGGTGTTCACGCAGGCGTACGTCATGACCCAAGGCGGCCCCGTCGACTCGACCCTGTTCTATGCTTACGACCTATTCAACAATGCGTTTCGGTATCTGAAAATGGGCTATGCGTCCGCGATGGCGTGGGTTCTTTTTGCGATGGTGCTTGTTCTTACGCTTTTTCAGTTGAGGCTTTCGCGAATCTGGGTGCACTATGAATCCGGCGAATGAGGCTAGAGCAAGAGAGGAAGAGAGGTCCCATGCGGCGCAGCATTGAGCAGATCCTGCTCTTCGAGCTATTTTGCGAACTCAGTGGCGTTGGGTTGGCCAGGGAGGCTTGTTCTGGATAGGGGAAGATTTGTGCAATTCGTAGAGGGCCGGAGGACGGCTCTCGTTCTCGAGGACGGCGGCGAGGAGATCCGCGCCGCGTTGCTCGAGGGCGCCGGGTGCGTTCCTCTTGAGACGGAAGGCCGGGGCCGGTTGTTGCGGTTTCCGTACAAGGGAGGTTACGGGCTTATCCGCACATACCTGCGTGGCGGAGTCGTTCGCCATTTCTTGAAGGACCGGTATTTGCTGGATAACCGGCCGTTTCGGGAACTGGCGTTGCACTCTTACGCATACGAGAAGGGGCTTTCCGTGCCGAAGCCTCTTGGGGTCTGTTGGGAACGGAACGGACTGTGGTTTCGGGGCGCTATCGCTGCGATTGAGGTTGACGCGATAAACCTCTTGGACTACCTGCGGACGGTAGGGTCGAGCTCCTGCTCGACCGTAGGCCAGTCGGACAGGTCGGACACGTCGGACAGGTCAGACCTAGAGGCGACCCTGCGGGATTGCGGCCTTCTTATCCGGCGGATGCACGATCTCGGGATATGGCATGCCGATTTGCAGCTCCGCAATATCCTGGTCGGTGTCGAGGGGCCTTTGCTCATTGACCTGGACAAGGCGCGGGTCCATGGCAGCCTGGGGTCATGGCGCCGGGCGCGCAACCTGCTTCGGTTGCGCCGTTCGTTCCAGAAGTGGGACCTGCCTGACGTTCACTTTCAGAGACTGTGCCACGGATATGGCATGGAGGAACTACCAGCGCTGCTCGACCGGTTATATCGGGCGAAAGACGGCTTGTCGGATGTACTTTCGGGACGCAGGTAATGAACGCGCTAATCTGTAATCAGGACATTCGGCGAGAACGGCACGGCATGGTCAGGGCGCATCTTCGAGGCGGCGTTACGTTTGACACGCTCCGCGACAAACTGGGGCAACCCCGTGAGACGCTCGCGCGCTCGGCGAAAAGCTGGACGTACCGTCTTGGCGATTGGGTGGTCAAGGAAAGCCGGTTTCAGAAGGGCCTGGGTGTGCTGAAACGCACGTTCCAGCGGCGGCGTTACAGGCGTGCATGGCAGGCGGCGAGTTTCCTTGTGGCGCGAGGCGTTTTGACGCCCGAACCTATCGCATATCTCGAATACGGCGCTCTCGGAGTCGTATGGAAGAACGCCATGATCGTCCGATACCTCGATGGGTTTGATCGCGTTGAGGATTATGCGGCAAGGCTGATAAAGCAGGAGGCCAACGAAGAGGCAGTTGTAGGTTTCCTGGCTGGCCTGGGGGAAGCGGTGCGAGCGCTGGTTGCCACGGGCGCGTATCATTCGGATCTGGCGGGCAAGAATATCCTCACCAAAGACGGCCGCTCCTTTTATTTTGTTGACCTGGATGCTGTGCGCTTGGGCATGAGATATACTGTGGCACGGCGGATGCGGAATCACGTACAGTTGTACGACAGTTTTTGGGGGGTGGTACCTGAAGGGCCGCTGATTGACTTCATCGCGGGAATGGCCCCGTCGGGTCACGATGTCGGTGACTGGATGCGCGGCGTGCAGGAAGGGGTGGAGCGGCGCCGCGCGGGCCGCAACAAGGCGGACTGAATGTCTGCCACACGGGGCGCAGGTTGGTCGTGTCTGACGGGCCGGAGGTCCATTCGAGGAGATACAGGAGCCAAGGTCCGCGCAGTTTTCCCCATTTTGGGAGATATTTCACGGTTATTGTTGAAATTCACGTGATGGGATGTTATGCGGACAACCTCAATAAAGACAAATTCGGAGGTAGGATTCTTTTGACAGACGAGGGTAGCTGTAGGGTGGGTGAAGCGAAGCGGAACCCACCGAACGGGCTATCAGTCGTCATTTCCTCACGAATCGGTGGGTTCCGCTTCGCTTCACCCACCCTACCACTTACTTCTATGGGGACAACAAGGCTGACTTCGATGGATGGGTCGGCGACGCGGACTTGGGATATACTTTCGACATCGCGTGGAAGCCGCGGGTGCACGTGGGCGCGGCCTACTTCGAAGGCGAGGACAACCGCGGCATCAGTTTTTCCGACTGGATCAAGCCCTGGGCGCCGTGGGTCCGCCCGAATGCCAGCGTCAGTTTCAATCGCCTGTTCTCGAACACGGTATACAGTCCGTTCTTTGATGAAATGGGCGAACTGTCGAACTTCTGGATGGTACGCGGCGGCGTGAGCGCCCATCCCTTGGAATCCGTCGAGGCTGGGCTGGACGCATCGTACTTTGGCGTTCTCGACACGTTCGACCTTCCCCGATTCTTCCGGGTCGGGCATACGCCCCTTCTCTTTGCGCGTGGTTTTTCGTTCATGACAAAGAAGTCCGGCGATGATCTCGGGTGGGAACTTGATCTCTGGCTGAAATACCACTACAGCAAGGACCTCACCCTCGAGGCCGGCTGGTCGCACCTGTTTACAGGAGACGGCCTCTCCAAAGGCAACTTCACCGACATGAACGGCCTGCTGTTCAACGGCGGCACCGCGAAGGACGACGCGGACTACCTGTATTTCCAGACGACGCTGCGCTTCTGAGCCATTGAACGCTAGGCCGGTAATCTTCGGAGTGTGCTTCCGTTCGTGGTTGGGTGTATGACCCGTCCAAGGCAATCCCCCAAGTCTGATGCAGCCGGCGTGTTGCGTTGCTATTGAACACAGCGCCTGCATGGGCTATCGTGACGGCTAAAGCAACGAAAGGAGGACCGAATGGTTACGTTTATCGCGCGGTTGAAGGCATTGCCGGGAAAAGAGGCAGAGGCTGTGAAGCATATCAAGGAGATGGTCGCGACCGTGCAGGCGAAGGAGCCAGGCGCCCTTGCTTACATCTCTCACACCGTGGCGGGAAGCCCAGGTGAGTTCCTTTTCTTCGAGGTGTATGCGGATGAGGCGACGAAAGATGCGCACATGGCATCGCCGCACTTTCAAAGACTGGCCACTCTTTTCGGTACTGTGTTTGACGCGGGCTTCGGAGCCAAGATCGAGAATCTCGAGCGAATCGCCGGTTGCGTTCGGGCGTGATTTTGGATATCGGAATGTCCGATTAGGAAATCGGACCTACGTTCAAGTTTTGCGAATTGATTCCGTTGTGAACGGAACGGACAGCGATAAGGTGCGAAGTCCATGGAAGCTTTTGGGCCGTTTCTGAATGGTTATGCCAACGCCGGCATGCAGCTCTGGGAACACCTGCGCGCAAAGACGTTCGCCGCTCTGGACGCGCACGCATTGTTGAAATCCGGCATGAAAAGTCCGGACGACGTCCGTCGGCGCGCGGATTACGTACGCAACACTTTCCTGGAATCTCTTGGCGGACTGCCGGAATGCCGGTCCCCGGTGAAGGCGCGAATCGTCGGATGTGTGGAACGCCTGGGCTACAGGATCGAGAAGGTTGTTTACGAGAGTCTTCCGAGCGTGTACGTTACTGCGCTGCTTTATGATCCGGAACGGCTCGATGGGCGCGCTCCGGGCATTCTTTTCCTGTGCGGTCATCATCTTGAAGCCAAGGGCAATCCAGAATACCAGCGCGTGTGTCACGACCTTGTAACGAACGGGTTCGTGGCGTTGGCGATCGACCCGACGGGACAAGGCGAACGGATTTCGCATATCGATCCTGAAACGGGGGCGATGAGCATTGGCTGGGGCACGACGGAGCACAACTACCAGGGACAACAGTGCATCCTCACGGGCACGAACATCGCGCGGTACTTCCTGTTCGATGCCCTTCGCGGTATCGATTATCTTCAATCGAGATCGGAGGTCGATCCGAAGTTGATTGGCGTGACGGGGAATTCCGGAGGCGGGACGCAGACCAGCCTCGTCTGCATGTGCGGCGATCCGCGCGTGAAAGCGGCGGCGCCATGCACATACGTCACGTCGCGCGAACACTACTTCATGACGGGGCAGCCGCAGGATTGTGAGCAACTCCAGTTCGCCATGACGAGGAGCGGGATCAACTTCGATGATTTCTTCATCCCGTTCGCCCCGCGTCCGTTGCTCATTGGGGCCGTAGAATCGGATTTCTTCAACCCCGAAGGCACGGACCTGACGTTTGAGCGTCTGCAGCGAATCTACGGACTTTTCGGGCAGGAGAAGGCCGTGGCGCGCGTGTTCGCACCTGGACAGCATGCTTACTGCCGCGGGTTGCGTCAGGCGGTGGTCAACTGGTTCCGCGAGCACCTTCTGGGCGTTGCGCCGGATTTTGTCAGCCCGCCTGATGAGGATATCGAAACGCTCGCAAATGCCGCACTGTGGTGCACCGGGAAGGGGCACGTGCGGACTAAGTACCCGGATCATCGAACGCCGTATCACTTGAATCTCGATGCTATTCCGAGGCGATCTCCGTCGGCGGACCTCGGAGCGTTGCGAACGCGCGTCATCTCGGTCTTGGGGATGCAGGAGCGGCTTGATTCAAAGATTCCTCTCTATCCGAGAATGCTCTCCGACGCCCAACTGAGATGGAAAGGCGTCTATCTTGATCCGGTCTTCTTTCGCAGCGAACCGGACATCATGGTATCGGGGTGCTTTCTTAGACTTGGTCCCGAAAACAAACGGAAGGCGATCCTGCGGTTGACGACGGGCGGTACACGAAATATTGACTCGGAGGCGGAACGCTATCAGGCGAGCGGTTGCATCGACGAGGACGTTTTCGTGTTTGACGTTCGCGGCACGGGGGCAGTATCGCCGCACCCGGTGAACCCCCATCAGGACACGTTTCCGGCGAGCTTCTTCAACACGGAGGCCTGGTTCGCTTTCTCTGCTTATTGTCTTGGTGAATCCTTGTTGGGCATGCGGGTCTTCGACGTGATACGAAGCGTCGATTACCTTTGCCATGAGGCCGGGTATACTGCCGTGCGACTCGATGCCGCGGGACTTGGATCATGTCTGTGGGGATACCTTGCCGCAGCCATAGACTTGAGGATCGAGGAAGTATGTCTCGATGACTTGGTTGAATCATTTGAGGCCATAGCCCGGACGGAGCTTTATCGAACGGATTTCGCGCCCGCGATGTTGGTGCACGGCATTCTGAAGGAGTTCGACCTGCCCGATCTTCGGCCGTTGTTTTCGGATCGGGTGCTCCGGATCAACGTGACCGGCGCACAGATGCGCGCCTGATGCCGGAAGATAGGGTCGGGTTCCGTGTGTTTGATCTGCAGGCGAGAAGCAAGGACGGTTTACTCCATAGGAGTTTCTTCAATGAGATCGATCGTGGTAACGCGGTACGGAGGGCCGGAGGTCCTCGAGCTTCAGAACGTGCCCATTCCGGAACCCGGAGAAGGTCAAGTGCGGGTGAAGGTCCATTCCGCAGGCATCAACTACGCTGACATCATGCAGCGGAAGGGACTCTATATCGGCGGACCGAAACCGCCGTTCGGCGCCGGCTTCGAGTTTGCGGGGACGATTGAGAGGCTCGGTTCCGGCGTGAAGCAATGGCGCGTCGGTGACGCCGTCATGGGGGTCTGTGCGTCCGGCTATAGTGAATACATCGTGGCCGACGCCGCCCGCGTGATGCCGAAGCCCAAACAGCTCGATTTTCACCAAGCCGCGGCGATTCCCTGCCAGTACCTTACGGCCTATCACACCTTGATCACGCTGTCGCAACTGCGCCCGGGCCAGACGGTCCTAGTCCAGGCGGCTGCCGGCGGCCTCGGCACGCTTCTCGTCCAGATCGCGCGTAATATCGGCGCCGAGGTCATCGGCACCTGCAGCACGGACGAGAAGTGCGCCTACCTGCGCGAAATGGGTTGTCGCCACCCGATCAACTACACGGCCTGCAAGTTCCGCCACGAGGTGATGAAAATCACGCACGATGAGGGCTGCGACCTTATCATCGAGTCCGTTGGCGGCGACGTGTTTGATGAGAGCCTGCGGTGCCTCAAATCGCGCGGGCGGCTTGTCGTACTCGGAGTCGCATCCGGCCAAGCGCGCAGTGTGCAAACCCTGTACCTGCTCACGCACAACATGACCGTTTCCGGGTTCCACCTGTTCGGTTACGCTGACGATGCGGTCGCGATGGCCAACGCGGTGCGCGACCTTCAAGCCTGGCTCGATACCAATGCAATCACGGTGGTGGCGAGGCACGTGTTCCCGCTCGAGCATGCAGCCGAGGCCCACCAGTTCATCTCGGACCGGAAGAGCGTAGGAAAAGTGGTTCTTACGACTTGATTTTGGATTTTGGATTGCGCGAAGAGGAGAAACGTGATGCTGATGCGAGGGACGTAAGGGACATAAGGGACGCAAGGGACGCTCACCTTTTGGGTGTGTCGTTGAGGTCGTTTATGTCGCTTTGGTCCCTTGCTGTGAAGGGCATCCGCGCCTTCAACTGACGGATTTGAGCTGAAAGGAGGGAGGAAAACATGAGGATTCGGATTTCTTGGAGTGGGGGAGAGGTCTTTGGGACGCTCAATGATTCGGCGACGGCGCGCGCGGTTCTCGATGCCTTGCCGCACACCTCGGACGCGAACACCTGGGGCAAGGAAGTGTACTTCAGTCTCCCCGCCACGGCGTCCCTTGAACCTGATGCCGCTGATGTAGTCGATCCCGGCACGATATGCTATTGGGTCCAGGGGAAATCCCTGGCGCTTCCCTTCGGGCCTACTCCTGTCTCGCGCGCGAAGGAATGCCGTCTGGTGACCGCCGTGAACATCCTGGGCAAACTTGATGGTAATCCACAGGTTCTGGCCGGCATACGTGACGGGGATGCGGTAACGGTGGCGGCGATTCAGTGACGAGAGAGAATCTCAGATCTCAGATCTCGAATCTGAAAATCCCGCATCCGGCATTCGGTCCGCTGCCGCGGGGAGTACGATGCGGAAGGTGCTTCCCTGGTTTAATTCGCTCTCGACGGCGACTTCACCGCCGTGCAGTTCGACGATGCGACGGACGATCGCCAGGCCAAGCCCGCTGCTGCCTGTGATGTCGAGATTGGCGCCGTTAGCGGGCCGGATCCGTCCAAACTCCTGAAACAACCGCTTCTGGTTTTCCTTTGAGATGCCAATGCCGTTATCCACCACCTCAATCCGCACGCGATCGGCAATGGGCATCGCCCGAACAATGATGCGACCTCCGTTCGGCGTGTACTTGACCGCGTTAGTGATGAGGTTTAGGACGGCTTCCCGGAGGAGCCTCGCGATCCCCTTGACGCCCGGCAGATCCGCGTCGCATTCGAGAGTAAGCAGGTGGTCGTGCATTCGCGCGAGGTCTTGATTCTCGGCCACGAGCGACTCGAGCATCGGTTTCATCTCGATAAGCTGCGCCTGTTTCCGGATTCCTTCGGATTCCAGCACTGCAAGGACCTGGAGATCATTCAGGAACGCAAGGACCTCATTCATCCGCGTCAGACATCGCGCGAGCCACCGCGATTCCTGCTCGGTCATCTTTCCGCGCAACATCGTCTCGATGTTGTAGAGGTGCTGCGACACCGCCACGATAGGCGTTCTCAAGTCGTGCAGCACCATCTGGAGGAAATCGCGCCGGACTGAAGAGAGTGCCGCGAGTTGATCGTTTGCTTCGCGAAGGCGCTCCTCGCCAGCCCGCAGCAACTGGACGAGACTCGTCAGCATGACCACCGAAAGGGAGAAAAGAATGCCGTATACGACGAGCAACGTAACGGCATATCGTCCGTCGAGGGCGGCGGTCGTGCTGACCGCGCCGAGGGGCGAACACGCCGGTATCCAGCCTTTCCACTCGCCGACAACAAGCCCTGCCAGGAGCAGATAGCCCAAGAATGTGTGGAAGAAAGCCGCGTTTCTCGATAGGAGCACGCTCGCTAGGATGACGTTGAAAAGGTAGAACGCCAGGAAGGGGGAGCGAGCCCCGCCGACGAGCCACAACGCGATTGTCAGGAACAGGAAGTCCAGCAAGATCGTCCCGTGCATGACGCTCGTGAGCATGTTGCCCGCGGATTCGGAACGTTCGCGATCCCGATATGGACGGATGATAGCGAAGACAATGATGTTGTAGAAGCCCAGGGCCCCCGCTACCCCCAGTAGCCGGGTGAAGTCGAGGTCTTCCACCCCGATGACGTACGTGGCAAATAGCGCGCCGGCGATGATGGCTCCCACGACCAAGAACCGGGCCAATGAATAGAGGTACAAACGTTGGCCGAGAAGTTCGTTGTGCAGAAGCAGCCGGTGCACCCGACGCGTGCCGTATCGGCCAAGCCTGCGGTCCCACCATGACATGAGGCTCAAATCCGAACCCCTCCCTGGACATGGCGACTGCCGCCCTTCGCAACGGGCTTCATTCTACCGCATGGATTGCACCTTTGAAAAGGATCGGATCTTAACGCGGCCGAGCCGTACCGCAAAGGGCACGGGCACGAATTCCCTGCCGGAAGCCCTTGCCCTTTTCGCGCGGATGTCTTCGACAAAGAATCTGACAAACAGAAAAGGTGTGGGAGAACCTTCTCTCCCACACCTGCACAATCGAGTGTCGTACACGCCTTAGATCTCAAGGCTCAATTTTGTGGACTACTGGGACGGCAAATGCCGCGTCGGTGGCGTGGCAAACTTCGCACGTCTCAACGTTGTCCGGGGGCGGGCTTGTTGCCAGAATGGCATGCACATTAGGCAGAAGACCGTCGTGGCACGAAGTGCATGCGGCGCGCGTCGGCTGCGCTTCAGAGACCACCGTATCGTCTAGTGTCACAACCGTGGGCAAGGTGCCGTCCGGCAGTGGAACCAATTCCGCGTTCGGAACGTGGCAGATCTGGCACTTCCGGCGGTCGCCCGGGAAGCGGACCTCATTTGCGTTGAAAGACCCGATGGCATACGGGTTCTCCAGGTTCTCGCCCGTGTGGAACCGGTGCAACATGTCTTTCAAGTTGATGGTTACGGCCGAATCACCTTCTTCGGTCGAGGCATTGGGTCTGTGACACATTACGCAAAGGCCCACGCCAACGCGTTGTTCGCCGTGGGCGCGGAGGTCCGCGTGGCACTTGTTACACTTGGCGTCATCGACGACAGCGCGGCGCGGCACAGGCGCGGCCTTACTTCCGTCCACCGTAAAGAACGTCAAGCCGTTGGCCTTAATGCCTTGCTCGAATTCTTCACCGTTAAACTCGAACGTTACACGACCCGTCAATGCTATGCCAAAGGTGTCGGTCGTGCCCGTCGGCAACTTGTTGCTGAAGGTGTAGGTGTACGTACCGGTATCGCTGGTCGGGCTGTCCAAAGTCCCCTTCATCGGGCTGCTGCCCCTGATGGACTCGGATATGCTTGTCTGATAATCCGTGGCCGGCCATGCAACCACAAACCCCAGGCGCTGAAGAACGGGGTCAGTGGTGACTGCGGTAATAGGCGAGCCGTCGCCATACTTGGCAGTGATCGTAACGGCCAAGGTCCCATCCTCGGGGTTGGCATGGACTGCGTCGATCTGGACATCGAGCCCCGGCGCCGCCGCGCTTTCCTGCGGCACCTTGTGTGCCTCGGTTATCGATACGCGGCCTACGCCGGAGGGTTGATGGCACGAGGCGCATTGACTGTCGTTGATTTGCTCGAAGTCATACGGGTGGTTCGTGTATCCCGCGGGCGTCTGATTCGGGTTGCCGAACCAAGTCCGGTCGTGACAGCTTCCGCAGCCGGCCATCGTCGGGTTGTTCATCCAGACGTTCGCCTGGGGTGCGTTCGCGTGGCACGCCGTGCAATGGCGGATGTCTTGTGGGAATGCGACCGTGGAAAAATCAACGACTGTGTTTCCGTGTCCGATGATCTGATACGGCTGACCGGCTATAACGCTCGGGAGGTTCTCACCCATGTGGATCTTGTGAATCATGACCGGCATGTCGACCGTGTTACCGGTGTTTGCGTCAGTAGTCTGCGGAGAATGGCAGAGGATGCAAAGCTGGACCTCACGCCGGTTTCCACCGTGCGCCCCAAGGCGTGTATGGCAATTGTTGCAGGTCGCCGTGTCGGCGATCTGGCGGACCTCGCTTACAGAAGCACCATCAGGCCGGAAATCATAGATGGGATTGGCGGGATAGGTTGCGCCGTCGATGACGTACTTCCGGGTAATCTGGCCGCCCAATTGATGCGTCAGCGATCCGTTATAGGTTGCGGGAAGGGCCTTTGCGAATTTGTATAACATGGATCCGTCGGGATTCTGCGTGAGCCCGCCGAGACTTGCAGTATCGAAACTTGCCTGTGTGGCTTCATCACCGGAGTTCGGCACGCCATCGGGGTCTTCGGTTGATGTGGTGTAACTGGCGAAGCGGTTGGTGCTTCCGTTCTGTCCGGGTGTAAGATACCCGAGAATAAAACGGACACTCGCTATTTCGCTGCGCGCAATCAGATCGCCCTTATCGTCGGTAGCCGTAAAAGTCACCACGGGCTTCCGATCATCCGGGATGACGACGTTGTTGATCTGGACGTTCAGGCCGGGGGCCAGCGCCCCACCGGGGATCACGCCGGGTTCGCCTTCTCCCTCGCCTTCGCCGGGCTCCACCGGAACCGAGACAACGACTTGTCCAGTGGCCCCGCTAGTTGCACCCGTGGCGGTTATCGTAGCTGTTCCGGAACCTACAGCGGTTATGGTGATCTCGGTCCCCGTTGTGGCGTTCAGCGTAATGACGTCCGCATCAGGAGTTGTCCAGGTGAATGAAGCATCGTTGGCCGTCGACGTTGCGGACACGCTGATAGTCTGATCAATCTCCAGGGTGGCTTCATCCGGAACAACGTTCACCAAGACCAGCGGACAACCCGTGAAGAGATAGCCGCTCGTCAGAACCGCCACCAGCAGCACAGTCGCATTAAGTCCTTTTATCATGGGTGTTCCACCTCTCCCTTAGTAAGGGCAGCATACTCTCTCCTCTTGACCTATCTTCACCGCCACCTCATGTCCGGCGCTCCCGTATTGGACATAAGGCTCAAGCATTTTAGAACGCCAAGAGGTAAAAGGAACCCGTATAAAACCACAAATCTACGCTCGAATCATACGTATAAAAACCGGATACCTGCTTTTGCTAAAGAACCAAACTGCAAAACGCAAGGCCGGAGTCTGCCGCCTCCGGCCTCGTACGGGATCGTCGTGTACGTGGTTCTACTTCTTCTTCAGCGGGTTCAGATGCGCTATCTTCTCGTAAGCTTGCTTGAAGTCAAAGCCCACTTTCTTCCCGTCTGCCAACGTGTACTTTTCGGGATTCCACGTCGGGCTCTCATCGTTATGGCATTTCACGCAGGTCTTCTCATCGGGCCGGATGATATGAGCCGCCATGTTGACAGATTTGTCGCCGGACTTGAATTTCTTTCCGTCGGCAGTGTGCAGAGAAGCGGGGCCATGGCAAGTCTCGCACTGGACTCCGTCCTCCTTCATAATCTTTTCCGGTGCGGCGCCCTTGGCGGCGTCAAATGCGGTGACGTGGCACTTGAGGCATTCCGGCGCTTCCGCAGGGGGCCTGGAAACACCTTTCTTCTGGGCGGCAGCCTTGGCGGCGTCGGTCGCTAGCGCGGCAAAAGCCTGTGCGTGCTTCTCGGCCTTCCACTTGGTCCACTGCTCGCCTTCTTCTTTCTTATTGTGGCATATTTTGCACTGGCTGTTGCTCACATAGGTCGCTTCCTGGGCGAAAGCGCTTGACACCAACGCGAGTGATATCACAGCGGCTAATGCCCAGACCAGACACCGTCCCTTTCGACACATCATTCTTTGGTCCTCCTTACCTTAGGCTGTCTTTTTGCGTTCACTCATCGCGCAGATGCGCAACGATGTATTCTCACGCCGATTTGAAAAGCGCCCTGCGCTTCTCGATAACACAAACGACTTGCGTTATTCGGAGTTCACGCTCTCGTGTGCAGCATTACCCACGGGTGATTCTGCGCACGGGAGCGTGAACTCCGAACAGACGGTATAACGTTACCTGCCTACCGGATGATGTGCTTAGGGTAGCTCGCGAAAAGGTCTCGCACATCCGGGGGAAAACCCGTACCTCACCCTTTGAAATCGGTAACAATTCTGGATGATGAAGTATTCCATCCGCATCCAGCAAGCTCGAATCTATCCGGATGACCGAGGAGATGGCTTTCCGGCCATCGCAGTCGGACCAGGGCTCTTGTCCGGGTACTTGCGATTGTCGTCGTGACATACGCTGCAATCGGTAGGCTTGCCTAAACCATTCGGATGGCACCCGTTGCAGCTCGTGTCAGCATGGGCGGTGTCCAGTGTCAAGCCTGTCTTCGCATGGTCAAACACCTCTGGGAACCAGTCGGGAGCGCGACAAGTTCCGCACTCGCGCTTGAGTCCGCGGAAATGTTCGGCGGTGTGGCACTTCCCGCAGGCGACGCCGTGGTGGAACGGCTTGAGCATAAACCCGCTGCGCCGTTCGTGGTCGAACCCCGTGGATTCCTGCTGCATGTGACAGTACGTGCAATCGCCGGACGTGTCGTGGCACTTCGAGCAATCCTGGTGCGGGTCCTGGCGGACTCGTTTCTCCTGTGCGACCGCAGTGTCGTGACAGTTGCTGCAGTTTTCCTTCATATGGCAGTCCACACATTTCCTGCCGAACAACTGCACGTGTTCTTTGTGATGAAACGTGACCTTGGATCCCTGCTCGAGCTCTGGCGTCTCGTACACCCTCTTGTCCGGCACGGCAACGTTCGGGTGTAGACGTCCGATGATGTCGGTGGGGTCCGTCAGTTCCGGCGCCTTTCCGGGTAAGCGTTTGGCGTGGCAGACCACGCAATCGGTGTCATGGCTCCATTCACGATGGCACCCCAGGCACTGACGATGGTATGCCCCCTTGAGACCGGGCTGGCGCAGGTTGATTGCACTGGCCGTTCCGTTGTGGCACTCATGGCATGCGCGCGTCTTACCCGGGGCGTCGTGATGATGGCAGACGGTGCATCCATCAGCCATCGATTCCATGGCCGCATGCAGTTTGTGGGGGAACACAACAGGGACGTAGATGCTGGACAATTGATCCAAGATGAATACGTCCGGCGCCTCCTCTGACCTGTCGGCCACCGGACCTGACGGGGTTCTCGGCCGCCGGCAGGGGCTCCTGAAGAGGTCGGGTAGACCTGGACTGTCAGAGGAGTGGCATGCAGAACACTCGCCCGCAGTTGCCGTGGTTCCCGGCATCGTTTCCTGGGCGGCGGCTCCGATGGCCAACAACAGCGTCGCCAGAGCGGCAGCCGTTCCGAGGAGAACGTTCGGGGACCGAAGGGCTTCCCGAGTGGCCCTGACGGTCTGTTTCGGGCGGAGCGTCATCTCGTGTATCCTCTCGTCATGACACGCGAGCTGGTCTTCCGCTTCCTGGCTGGCGGGAAGGACGGGGAAAATCGTCACAAAGGCCCGGTATACGATAACCAGCGCGGAGACAAGTCCGAGGGTAACGATAATCTCGAGCAGGCTCGGGAAGTACCGCGTGGCTGCAAACGGAGGCGTGTATGCCACCAGAAAAACGTTTATCCGGTTCAGCAACACACCGAACACCACAAGGGCGCTCGCGGTGAACAGCAGACGCGCCGAGTGAAGGACGCGCCGGTTGGTCAACAGGGCAAGCGGCAACAAGATGCCTCCGACTATTTCCAGCAGGTATAGATGCGCGGCCGTGTCCCCTGAGAACAGGCCGACATATGCCTCGCGAATCACGAGGTCGGCGATCTTGGCGGTTCCGTAAACGCCGAGGAGGAGCGCCATGAGGCGGCCCAGCGGCGCAAGGGCGCTCATCTCCGGCTTGCGCCCAAACGCCCACGATGCCCACATGGACTCGAATATCACCATGGGCAACCCTACGGCGATAGCCGACAACAGGAAGAGCAAGGGCAGAATCGGCGTGTACCAAAGCGGGTTCATCTTGTAGGGGGCCACCAGCATAAGCGCGCCCAGCGAGGACTGGTGCATGCAGGAGAGCACGACCCCCGCGATGATGAAAACGAACATCACCTTGTTCAGGATCTTATATGAGAATCGGAGTGCCCAGTCGACGGTGGTATTCAGTCTGCCGAGAGGTCCGGGCAGATGAACTCGACCCATGAATCGCTCGCAAAGCATAGGGACGAACTCGAGGTAGAGCACGTTGAGGTAGACCATCACGCACATGCCGACCTCGAACAGCACGGAGTTGCCTTGCCACATCGTCGGCCAGGCGGGGTGCCAGAGGTTGTAGTAGCGGCCGAGGTCGGCCAACAAACCCAACACGACAAACGTGTAGCCGAGCATAGCGGTCAACAACGCCGGGCGCACGATGACTTCGTAGCGGTGGCGCTGGAAAATATGGACGAGCGCGGCCGTCGTGAACCCGCCCGCGGCCAGCGCGACGCCGCTTGCGACGTCGACGGCGATCCAGATGCCCCATGGATACTGATTGCTCAGGTTTGTGGCCGCGCCCAACCCCGTAGCGAAGCGGTACAGGGCGGTAGCGGCCCCGAGCAAGGCAACGCAGCCAAGCGCAAGCACGCCGGGGGTCAGGAATCGGTTGGATACCGGCGCGGCTCCAGCATGGTTACTCATGATTCACCTCTGAGGCTAGAGGAGGAGAGGCTAGAGGAGGAGAGGCTAGAGGAAGAGAGGAAAAGAGGAAGAGAGGAAGGGGTAGAGCGGGTGAAGCGAGGGAGAACCCATCGTGCCCCTGCTCTCTGGCCTTCTAACCTCTTTTCCTCTAGCCTCTCTTCCTCTAGCCTCTTCATGTCTCTTCCTCTTTTCCTGCCTTAAAGGATTTCATTGCAAGGGCCAACAGGCCGTACAGCATGAGCGGAGGAAGCCCGGCCTTGAAAACACTGTGCTGAATGGTCTCCGTCAATTGTGGAATGGGTTTTTCTCCCAACTCGAGGAAGCCCAATTCAGTGGGCGCCCGGCTGGTCAGGTAGAGCCATGCAGTGCCGCCGACCTCGTGTTCGCCGTACAAATGGTCGTAATACCGGCCCGGTTCCGCGGCGATTCGCTCGTGCGCCATGCGCACCAATTCACTGCGCTTGGCGAAGGTCAGGGCCATCGGCGGGCAAATGTCGGCGCACGCCGGGACGCCGCCCTTCTCCTGCACGCGGGCGAAACAGAAGTTGCACTTGCTTACCACCGGGGTCCAGGGGTTGTCGTATTCGTAAGCCGGGACCTGAAACGGGCACGCCACCATGCAGTACCGGCAGCCAATGCACTTCCAGGCGTCATAAGTCACCGCCCCGGAGGGGTTGCGCCGCATTGCCCCCACAATGCACGCGGAAGCACACGCCGGCTTGAGGCAGTGCATGCACTGAGTCTTCGTATAGATCGGCTGTGTCTCATTGCCTGGATTTGGATACCGGTTGACCACCGTGTAGGCTCTTGCCGTCATCCGGCGCGGTGTATCGAATACGGACTGATCTTCAAAGACTTCGAGAGGCTCGCCGGAGAGCTTGTTGGCCTGCGCGCACCCCCACTCACATTTTCGACAGCCGATGCACTGCGTAGTGTCGACCAGCATCCCGTATGGTTCCGAGTCTTCTTGGCCGATTTCCGCGGCGCCGGCAACGGCCTGCGCCCCAACCACGCCAATCCCGGCGGCTTTCAGGAACTGTCTTCGACTGACCTTCATACGCTGTCACTTCGCTTTCCAGGCCATACCCCGACGGTCTCCGCGGGCTACGTCGCGTTAGCCCAACTTCCGCAGTTGAGTTTGTAAGTGGTTGATTTTACTGGATCGGGTTTCAAAAGTCTTCACTACATTTTGTGGATTTCGAGTCGTTGGGGGAGTTGCAGGCCGAGTC
>Ga0315279_10005529_pt1 | contig 16352 bp, 20 predicted proteins | sample YL17G06_20_MG_FD_203694 | JGI IMG/M metagenome (GOLD analysis project Ga0315279, IMG submission 203694) | Sediment microbial communities from Yellowstone Lake, YNP, Wyoming, USA - YL17G06_20 | ecosystem: Environmental > Aquatic > Freshwater > Lake > Sediment | place: USA: Wyoming | collected...
CTCCGTAAATGGCGCGTCAGCGGCACTTCAGCGGAACTGTCATGAAGTGATGCTTCGGCTTCCGATCCTCAATGGAAACGTTCTGCGCTCAGAATAGAAACCCTTAGCAAGGCAGAAATAGTACTCCACCACAGTACTACCCTGAGTTAGTATGACCGAGGACGTTGTAGTAACGCGAAAGGGTCAGACTACTATACCGATCGAGTTCAGGAAGAAGTACCGGATCGTTGAGGGTTCTATGTTGGAGGTAGTTGATACCGGCGAGGGCGTCCTCCTTAAACCCAAACTGTCCTTCTTTGACTTAGCTGGCTCTGGGGCACGGAAGGCTACTGTGAAAGAGATCAAGGACCTCCTCGACAAGTTGCGAGAAGAAGATGCCTAAGTTCGTATACGACACACGCTTCTTCGCCGAGTACTTCTACTCCGCAGACAGCGCTTTCCTAGAGAAAGCCAAGGCCTTCATAACGAGGAACAAGGATCGCTGCGTTTCAGCACTCACGGTACACGAAATCTACCTCTTGAGTCTAAAGAAAGAAGGCAGAGAGACCGCGCGCGTGAGAATGCAGGTGCTCTCAGATCTATTTCGCATCGTCGAAGTGGACGCCGAGATCGCGGTTTTGGCGGCTGAGTTGAGAAACAAGCATCGGATTCCCATGGCTGACGGAGTAATAGCCGCCACCTGCACACTGCTCGACGCGCGATGCGTCACCGATGATCCCCATTTTACAGCATTGAAAGAGATCAAGACGCTGTGGCTCTAGCAACTTACTTGCTGCCTGACGCATGCAAAGTATGCGCAGGCCATGCCGAAGCCAACTACGCGGTTCCATCTTAACCATACCAGGAAATAGTTGGCGGGCCCGCGGGGATTCGAACCCCGGACCCCAGGCATCCCCCACCTCGTATTGAAGGTGTTTAGAGGGCCTGTGCTTTAGACGCTAAACCCGGCCTGGCATAGCGCTATCCAGACTGAGCTACGAGCCCAACCCCATACGCCCCTAACTCTTCCTTAAAGCTGGTATCCCAACACCCCAGAAACCCAGAGAAGCTGAACTCTCTCATTCGATGAAGATAGCGGGACGGTAGGGTTCTGCAACCTTTGCTCTGCCTTTAGGATCATACAAATCCTGATCCTCCTCTCCGTGTACTTCAACAACCGTTTTCATTTCACTTGCGAAGAATTCCAGCGCCTCAGCGAATGCTGTCCGCTCATCAATCTCTCCAGTCTTCGTTCTCCTTGAACGCAGCTCAGGGGGCATCGTCCTCACTTGCTTAATGACCTTTGAAGCGAATTTCGGCAGATCCTTCGGGGCCGGAGCTTTCGCGGATATCATGTCTCTGATTAGCCCATCCAGAGTCTCCGGTTGGGTTTCGGCTCGTTTCAGTGCCTCCGTGTACACGCGCCATTTCCATTTCGCAGCCGTGTAATAATGCAGTTTTTTCGGAGTGATCTTGGTTGTTGCGATTATCTCCTGCGTGTCTTCTAAAGTCTGTCTCACTAATGCCTCCAGATCATCTGACCGCTCATCAATCTCTGACTCCGCAAACTTAGGCCATTCACCATTGGACACGAACTTCTGTTCGCCTGAGATCTGCCACACCTCCTCGGCCAGGTGGGGTGCGAAAGGAGTCAGCAACCTGATCCAAGCCGAAACGTACGCTTTCATTATCCCACAATTGGGCTTCGCGGCCCGTCGCTGGTACCATCTCAAGTCGTTCCAGACATCGTAGATGGCTGTAGACAGGGCGGTACGTGTCTTCAGCTTCTCAATTGCCTCTGACACTAGCTTTGTTTTTGCGTAGATTCGGCTCATTAGCCACTTCTCTAGGTGGCCGTTTGGTGCCTGTTCTTTCGAGTTCGAGATTTCTTCGACTAGGTGCCGGAAGGATTCCAACCTTACTTTGATGTCGCGCACGTTCTCATATCGCCAATCTGGATCATCCATCCCCTCAGCGGCAAGTAAAACTGCACAGCGTACGGGGTCGGCGCCGAAGTCCTCACAGGCCTTCCAAAGTGGAATGAAGTTACCTTTAGACTTGTGAATCGGATTCCCTTCCAACAACATGAATCCGTTAACGCCAATCGCCCGCGGCCAAAAGCGTTCTTCGAACAACGCGACATGGTGAAATAGGAAGAAGGTCAGATGATTTCCAACCAGGTCCTTTCCAGAATTACGCAAGTCAACTGGGTACCAATATAGGAAATCTTCTCGAATCTTCTCCAACACCTTCCGGTCGACGACAGTCTGCTTGCCCAGTTGTTCTGGGTTTCCGGTTCCGTAGAATATGAAGTCGAAAACCTCAGGCGTGAGCTGTTCAGCTTTGATCATTCCTTCGTTTACGAACTTGCTGACCGCGTAATATGCCATGTAGATTGTTGAGTCGCTCAGCGTTTCAACAATCCAGTCTGGGCTCCAGGGTAGCGGTGTACCCAGACCGGTCTTGCGGGCGCAGGGCCAGTCTAGCAGCCAATCGATGATACCGTCAAACCAGCCTCTCGCCTCCTCAGGGTAGAAAGCCATCCTCGAAGTCGCACGATGCGCCAAGGCCTTCCATTCAGGATCCGAGTATTTCAGAAACCACTGGTCTATCACCTTCGCGACACATTCAGTAGTGCATCGACAGATGACCTTCTGCGGAAGCTCGTACATCACATCTGCAATGCCCTTGCCTCTGAAGTCTCTGACTAACCCTTGTTTTACTTCCGCGACCTTCTGCTTCGAGTAGGGACCACAATCATCCTTCAAGACGCCACCATGAAATTCCGCTTTGTAAATCTCCTTCGTCGCTTCCTCCGCTCGCGGATCATTCTGATCGCGCAGGCCCATCCGGTCGACGATCTCTACCGCTGGAAACTCACCGTACCCTTCAACCGAAATGATCGAGATTGGCTGTATTCCCTGCACTTCGGATGCTGCTATTCGGAACCTCTCAAGCATGGCTGGGTTCCTTTGCACATCTCTTAACGCTAGCCAGTCGAACGGCGCGTGGGCTGGGACACTGTAGACTAGTCCGGTGGCGTTCTCGGTGTTGACGAAGTTTCCGGGTAGGATTGGTAGTTGTCTACCCAGGATCAAATCGACGCATTTCTTTCCGATTATCTCTGCGCCTTTGAGGTTTCGTAGGACTCGAACCTGTTTCATTTGGTTCTGTAGTTTCTGGGACGCAGCCTGGCTGATTATCCAACGTTCACCGTTCACGTCTGCCTCGACATAGTCACCGTCTGGATTAACCCAAAGGTTTGTGACGCCGTAAATCGTTTCAGGTCTGAAGGTCGCGCAGGGCAGGAAGACGTCGCCCAGCTTGAACTTCACCAATATGAATTCTTCCGGTCTAACGCCTTCGCCTTCCAGCCTGTCAGCGTCGCCGGTTGGGCTCTCATCCTTCGGGCACCAGACTACTGGATGCGTCCCACGGATCACGTAATCTCGTTCTCTCAGTCGCAAGTACTGCCAGGTTACGAATTTGCTGAAGGCCTCGTTGAGTGAGCTTGTGTGGAATTCTCTTCGCCAATCAATGGCCATGCCTAATCGTCTGACTGCGTCCCGGTTCACGTTCGTGTAGTACTGGGCCATGTAGACTGGGTCGACGAATTTCCTCAGCTCTTCCTCAGGAACCTCGTCCACTTCTCTTATTGGGCGGATGAACTCCTCATCTCCCATCTTGATTCGCTCAGCCGCGCCAGCCACGGTTTTGCCAGTCCAATGCCAGGCCCATGGATAGAGCACATTGTAACCGCGCATGCGCATGTAACGAGCGTACACGTCGATTCGAGCCGCGGTGAATCCACTACCCACGTGGAGTGGGCCGCTCATGTATGCGAATGGAAAAGTGACGAAGCATTTTGGACGCTTGGAGTCAGGGTCGGATTCGAAAAGTTTTGCGTTAGCCCATTCACTCTGCCATTTCTTATCGATCTGCTTCCAGTCAATGGGCATCGTGATCACTTAGCTAACATTGACTTCAACACGGACTCTGAGTTCTTGATGATCTCTTCAGCTGCCTTGATGTTGGTCCCGCCGCCTTGGCCGAAGTAATCCTTGCCACCACCGCCGCCTCCAACAATCGCCGCGAGTTTCCCGGCCAATTTACCGGCATGAACTCCGTGGCTGATCGCTTGCTTTCCTGCCCCGACGAAGACCCGGGCTGAATCCTTGACGAGCAATAGCACAGTGACTGCGTTGGGATCTTCTTCCACTATCTTGTTGTTCAATGAAACGATCTCGTTCTCTTCACCGCTAGTGTATTTGCCTTGGCATAGTTTTACAGTACCAACTTGCTTCGACGAGCGCAAGAGTCGTTCAGCTTCCTGTCCCGCCCATTGTATTCCCAACTCTTCAAGCCGTTTTGCTAGCTTCGCTCTATCTTCAATCAGCGTCTGTACGTATTGGTCAACTTTTTCGACTGGCGCTTCGACTGCACTGGAAATACTCTTCAGTACCCTCTCCTGTTCTTGGAAGGCTCGCAGCGCCTGTGTTCCTGCGACGAAGATTATTCGCTCCACACCATCCTGAATGCGCTCGGTGTGCAGAATCTTAATCGCGCCAATCTGACCAGTTCTGGTGCAATGCGTCCCACCACACGCCTCAACATCCCAGTCACCAATCTTGATTACCCGCAACTCCCGGCCTGGGACCACCCCCCCCTGATAGAGAATGTAACCGTACGCCTGCTCCGCCTTCTCTCGAGGCAGCCACATTGATTCCACTGGAATATCCTGAAGAGCGGTCTCGGTTGCTAGTCGTTCTATTTCCCGAACTTGCTCTTCGGTGATCCTCTCGTAGTGGGAAATGTCGATTCGACTAGACTCAACGCCCTTCTGTGCTCCCGCCTGCCAAGCATGCTTGCCCAAAACCCTTCTCGCAGCACCCAAGACCAGATGGGTTCCAGTGTGATGCCGCATTAGACTCACACGTCGATCCCACTCAATTGAACCTTGGACAATCTCCCCTACACGCGGCGCCTTTCCGGCGATTTGGTGCAGAATCACTCGACCCGCTTTCTGCGTATCAACCACCTTCACCGGACCAGCGGATGTCTGGAGTATGCCGATGTCGCCCGGCTGACCACCACCTTCAGGATAGAAGCAGGTCTGGTCCAGCACAACGAACTTGTCGTCGATTACGTCCAGCGTTTTCCCTTGGAACTGCTTCTGGAATGGATCCTTGTAGTAGAGTGGGACGGTTTCAGGTAGCTCCGCGACCTTATCCTTCAAAGAAACGGCAACTTCCGTCTCTCCCTCCTCATCGGAAGCGCGTTTACCTGACAGATGTTTCTGGGCGACCATGCCGAAGAAGTTGCCGGGCTCATTCACCTGAACACCCATTGGCTCCGCGATTTCCCGAACAATATCGGGAACTATTCCATGCGAGTCGTAAAGCTCCACTAAGGTGTCGGACGGAATCTCCTTCTGCCCTTTCGCCTTCAAATCACCAGATATCTTCTTGACTAAGTCTGACCCACGTTCGATGGTTCTGCGATACTTAGATTCCTCAGACTTGATCGCCTCCGCTATCTCCCGCCGCATATCCTTCAGTTGCGGAAAATCACCGCCCCAATAGTCAACCTGGAGATCCAGAATGTCCGGCATCCTCTCTTCGATTCCAAGCTGGCGAAGCATACGGTAGGTTCGACGGATCAGCAAACGAGCCAAGTATCCTTCTTCAACGTTTGAAGGGACCACACATTCTGAGAGTAGGAATGCGATTGTCTTCGTATGATCCGCTACGGCCATCGCGTTCTCGATCGGTACGAGAACCTTGTCGAGCTCTCTCCAATCCATACCCAGAGCATCCGCCATCTTCTTTCGAGCGTCGACGCGACTCTCGCCTCGTTCGGTGTTCATGTAGCTTGAAACGGGGACTACTTTGGCGACCAGTTTCTCGTCGAACTTCACAGCCGCCAGATCGAAAATCTTGTCGAGCACTGATCCATAGATGACTTGAAACGCACTGGGTTTACCCTGGCTCAGCCATGCCCATCGCTCAATTCCGTAACCCGTATCCACGGTTCGGATTGGCAGCTTGACAAGCTCATCGCCCTGCACCTTATACTGCATGAACACTAGGGTCGAAATTTCCAAGCCATCGCATAGGCATTCGACATCAGGTCCAGCGTTTCCGCCTCCGGACCAGAAATGTTCCTTGTAGGATAATGATTCGGACTTCAAGCCGAATTCTTCAGTCGCCAATTGATGATGATACCTTATCGTCTGATCCATCCAGTAAATTTCCTTGCCAGGATAATTGAAAGCGTGAGCACCACCCATCTCAAAAATCAGATCATGCCGACCCAGCGTTGGACCGACATTGTCGATGTCCGTGAAGCGGATAGAAGGCTGGCTGATGACTAGCGGATTTGCGGGGGGAGGAATCTGCCCCTCAGTAACGTAGGGTTGGAAATCGTAGATTGACGCTCCAACCAAGAACACGTCGTCCCGCCAGCGTGCCACAACCGGGTAGGGCTTGATCCTAGCATGTCCATTCTTTTCGAAGAATGAGAGGAACAACTCGCGCATGTCGTGAACAGAATACGGACGTTTCGCTGGAGGCTTGCCGATGAAGGAGTATTGGACGCAGGGGCTGTCGCCGCAATATTTCTCCTCAGGTCGCTGGGTCCAGAAGTACGCCTTGCAGCACTCGCACTGCTTGCGCGTGAACTCGTTCTCTTTGAAGAACGGGACGGCGAACTCTTTTTCACTAATCTTATTTTCCATTAACCAATTACCCCAGCCAACAGAGCAGAACGAAGCAAACTGACTAGAAAGCTATTTGCCCGCTCCTCTGTCAGCGAGGTGCGAGCGCAAGGGCCAGAAGCAAAAGATCAGCTGCCATAAAGGCCCAACTCTTCACTATTAACCTCTCAGACTTCCTGATATAGATTATTCCGGAACCTAACGTGTGGCAGATTGTGAACCCTACTTGCCGTGGAATTCTGTTGGAATGCTTCGCGCAATCTCAACGATGCGCTCAGTTGCCGATGTCAGACTCATCCCGAACAATGGACCGGGAGACATCCAAACGGTTGGCCCATAGATTTCGTCAGTTTCTCCTCGCAGGGTTAGTTTTCGAGCAAGCAATGCATCAGTAATCTTCAGTCTGTCCCGAAGTAAGTCCACCCAAACGCCATACTTCCCAGAAAAAACCAGATCTGTAAACTGAGTAGTCCGATTCCCGCCTGTCCAAACCTCCTTTATCTTCCCGTCAACGACCTCAAATCCAAACATCAAATCGGCCCGAACTCCATTCTCCGGTTCTCTCTCCAAGCGAAGTGTGTAGATGGCGTTTCTGCCAGTTTTCCTCAGGTCTGGGAAGACTGGATCCGAGTTGACACGTTTCATCAGTTCCTGCACGTATGCCTCCGAGCCAAACTCCAAATCCGCTCGCCACCTGCTAGTTACTTGGGAGAACGGCCTTCACCATGCCATCTAAATAAGAAATCGAACTATGCAATTCCGAGAACAGATGTATTTTCGCTATACGGGTGTGAGAGTTCGTAACCTTCAGAGATCATTACGCTTCTACACGAAAGTTATGGGCATGAAAGCGCATCTCGAAGGCAAAATGTGGCATGGGGGAGTCTGGGTGGAACTCAAGAGCCCCCACTCTTCGCAAAGACTGGAATTGAACTACTATCCACCCGGCACCAAGTACTACGAGAAGTTCAAGACCGGCAGCGAAATGGATCATCTAGCCTTCTGGGTGAAGGATGTCGACAAGAGATATGCTCAGTTGCTGAAGAAGGGCGCAAAGAAAGGAATAGCACCATTCGCACAGGGCAGGTACAGATTCGCCTTCGTCAAAGACCCCGATGGAATTTGGATTGAGCTCATAGGCCGAGGAAAACGCCCAAGCTAAAATGCAATGAAAGCTGAGGATGAGAAGAAGATGCCTGAGAATCTGCCTGAGTTCGATAGCCTATGGGACTACGACAAACCTGGGGAAACGGAGAAGAAATTCCGAGAGCTACTTCCCAACGCGAAAACGTCAGGGAATAACGACTATCACATTCAATTGCTAACCCAAATTGCTCGCAGTCAAGGATTGCAGAGGAAATTCGACGATGCAAATCGCACGTTGGATGAGGCCGAGAGCCTTATCACCAGTGACTTGACCGTTCCCAAAATTCGATACCTACTCGAAAGAGGGAGAGTGTTCAACTCTTCAGGAAGAGCTCCAGAATCGCGTCCACTATTTCTGAAGGCCTGGGAGATCGCAAAGTCGTCACGTCATGACTTCTACGCGGTCGACGCAGCCCACATGATGGCGATCATCGAAGTCCCGGAACATCAGCATGAATGGAATCTAAAGGCAGCAGAGATCGCGAGTGAATCCCTTGACCCCCGAGCCAGAAGATGGCTACCCAGCCTCTACAACAACATGGGATGGACCTACAATGATGCACATGAGTATGCGAAGGCTCTGGACATGTTCCAGAAAGCATTGGCGCAGCGAGAAGAGCAGGGAAATGTACGCGAGACCCGGATCGCCAAGTGGTGTGTCGCTAAATCACTGCGTGCACTGAATCGCCTAGAAGAAGCGCTCGCGATTCAGCGAGGGTTGCTGGGCGAGTATGGGAAGGGGGGAGAGAAGAGCGGCTATGTCTACGAGGAATTGGGCGAGAATCTGCTTGCTCTTGAGAAAGGGAAAGAAGCACGAGAATTCTTTGCTCTAGCGTACCAAGAGCTATCCAAGGATCCATGGCTCGTGGCGAACGAACCCGATCGATTGAAGAGACTCAATGAGCTTGGCGGGGCAAGGTCGTAGCCGCCGAGATCCCAGGTCTCTACATGGTAAGCAGTCTAGTTACTGCCCTATGCATGTGCGACGACAGTGCGGTCAAGCACTCTAAAGATACTTTCTGATCTGGACTTCGAGTTCTTCCAGGGCTACAATATGCACGTTTGGTCCGATGTCGCCCAGGATCTTCTTGGCCTTGTCCTGTAGAGTGGCTGGCACAATGAGCAGGACGGGTATGTCGTTAACCTTGCATGCGGAGAGCATGTTGTCGATCATGAGCGACAACGATGAAGTGCGCACTGACTCAGCCGGTATGACCTTGTGCAAGTAACCGACCACCACGTTCACTTCACCTTTGCTGAGATGATTAACGTACTTTCCGTGGCCATCCCATGTGTTCGCAACGGGCAATGTCTCAACGCCTTCAGCAGCAAGCTTCGTCAAGAGGAGCGGATCAGTTCCCTCGAAGTATCCGACTCTAGCCAATAATTTTCACCTACGATACGAATGCACTATTCACCGATAAAGGGTGTGCGGGTCGCGAGTACCAAGCACAAGTACATGAGAATTGATATGCTACCATACTGTTCGTGGCGCTATGAAGCATCTTACGGTCGGAGTATTTCACGACGATACGATTGGCCGCGAACTGGGTAAGAAAGGAACTGAAAGCGATATCGTCATGTTCAATCGAAAAATGGATGAGCACATATTCACTTTCATGTACCCAGTGGAAGACAAGCTATCAGCAAAAAGCCAGATAATTTCCAGCATCGATGCCGCCATAGTTGCGTTCACTGGAACGACGAGAGAATTGGGCGAAACCGTCGTAATGCTCGACTCGCTCGGTATCTCTGATGGAATAGCTGTAACGTCCCCCTATGCGACGCCTGACCAAATTTCCGCGATAACCAAGAATACGTCTCTCGAATCATTCATTGTCGGGAAGAGGGACCCAATCAAGATACTTTAAGTTCTCAAGGGTTTTCACCCTGAAAGAGATACCAGTTCCTCGCCTACAGTGGTGGTAGACCACTCGTTCAGCGTTAAAGGAGTAGGAGAAGTCATACTCGGATTCGTAAAGAAAGGCATTGTGAGAAAATACGATAAGCTCACTTTGGTACCAGCGAACAAGGAATTAATGGTGCGTTCTATACAAATCCAGGATGAGGACCACGAGCAAGCTGAGGCTGGATCAAGGGTCGGTCTGGCAATGAAGGGCGGGGGACAATCGAAGACATGAAGAGAGGCTCCGTCCTATGTGTCTCTGACAGCGTTAAGACAGGTACAACGTTGAAACTTCATTTCGAGAAAAGCCCCTTCTATTCCGAGGATGTGAGAGAAGGCGCTTTCCATGCTACCGTAGGCATGCAGACAGTCCCCATCACCGTCACCGAAAAAAGCGAAACATCGCTCGTAATCGAATCTGAGAAATCGATCGCGTACACACCGGACGATACTTTCCTCTTACTGGATCTTAATGCCAAGAAAATGCGCATTATAGGCAAAGCACGTGCACTGCAAAACTAGTACAGTAGACAGATCTCCGCCTCGACACCGAGATCAGCGGTCGACTTGTTCAGTCTGTCTGCGGAAAGTCTCCGCGGAAGATTTCCTCGATAGCTCTTCTTGGAGTTGGTTCAGGTTCTTCGGCGGGGTAACCTACCGCGAACATTGCAACTGGGCGAACTGATTCGACCCCGACAACTTTTCGAACCTTCTCCTCATCGAACGCTCCCACCCAGACTGTGGCGAGACCCATGTCAGCAGCCGCCAGCATCGCAAACGTGCCTGCGATCGTAGCATCCTGCACACAATAGAGTTCTGCTCCACGTTCGCCGTATTTGGACGCTGAACGCGCAGGGTCTGCGCAAAAGACTAGGCAGACTGGAGCTTCGATCATGAAGGTTTGATCAAAAGCGGCTTTAGCCAGAGCCTCCTTCTTGTCCTGTTTCCTGAAGACATGGACCTGGTAGGCTTGCAAGTTGCCCGCAGAAGGAGCCAAGTTCGCGGCCCCGAAGATTCGCTTCAGTTTCTCCTCTTCAACTGGCTTTGCGCTGTAAGCTCGAACTGAACGCCTGCGACCTATGACCTCAAAGAACTCCAAATCAGGTCAGCAAAGGTTTGGAGAGGAGGCGAATTAAATGTTCCAATCAATATTCAGAAAGCGAAAATCACTGAACTCCGTTCCTTCGATTACCTCTGCCGCGACTTGACGATTCAGAGCGCATTGTGCCTTGTTTTCCACACCAAGACTGGTGCAGATCGTTGAGCCGCTTACCCTCAGCATCATTGGTGAACCTAGCACCGCACCTGCAGATGGTGTACTCTTCCGCCATGCCTTGAGCACTCCACTTCAGCTAAGCGCAAGTGCTAGTAAAAGCCTAGGGCTGTACTTCTCGCATAGCGTCGGAGAGCGGCTGGATTGCCAATGGTTCCGCCCTAGGTGCGGCAAGCCCCTTGAAAATCAAATGACCATGGACTCTGCAGAGTTCAACAATTAGGTCACCCCAGTTTGGATCTGCTAGATTCCTCGTATCGTAGCTGCAGATCACCGAAAGCGGATATGGAAATGACCAGCCCCATGCTCTTTCGAATTGCATCAATTCATCGCGAGATGCATTATTGAGATACTGGTCGGCGAGGACAATCACACGCGACCCTTTGACCCGAGAACCATCAACATCCCTCATAAGAGTATGCAGTTGTTCCGAGGCTTTTCTCCAGCTCAAGCGCCCATTCTCGAAGCAGAACCCCATCAAAGAGATGTAGTTCACGCGCTCATCCATCTGGAGCTCATTGCTGTTAGTGGCTGCAGAATTCAGGAAGCGCTTATGATCTTCTTCGGTCGAACTGATGAAGTACAATCGTTCACGCCGTTCTACACAGCCCCTCATGTACGCAGTGAGAACCTGAGCAGCGGTTTCGTCGCTTTCGTGGAACAGTGCGGCATGGGCTCCGGTAGGTAACCTCGCAACGTAATCTAGGACCTCTTGCGAGGCGTTCATAAAATTTCTCGTCACGTTGTGTAATTGTGGAAAAAGCACTAATAACGTTTTCCAATCTCACATGATGGCTCGCCAAAAATCCCATAAGCCAGGTACTATTCCAGTGGAACGTTATGCCTACCTTTGTTGTCCATGAACACTGGGCTACTGCACATCACTTTGACTTCCGCCTTGAGATGGACGGCGTACTCAAATCCTGGGCTGTACCAAAAGGGCCGCCCCTCGAATCCGGGACTAAGCGACTTGCCATCGCCGTGGAGGATCATGCTTTGGAATACGGCTCGTTCGAAGGAACAATCCCAGAAGGAGGGTATGGAGCGGGCAAAGTCACAATCTGGGACCGCGGAGAGTATGTTCTCATGGAAAAAGAGCCGCACATGATCCTCATTGACCTCCAAGGGGCCAGGCTGAGAGGACCTTACGTGCTCATATTCATGAAAGAAGAACGAGGCCAGGAACAGTGGCTTCTCTTCAAGAAGAGCGGTTGAAAAAGAAGACGAGACCGAAATCAGCCGAAGAGTGCGCCGAGACCTGCTAGGGCTTCTTCGCCTTTCTTCTTGTCGTCTTCGGGTTTCTTCTCTTCCTTCTTGGCTTCTGCTGCGGCTGGTGCAGCTGCTACGGGCATTGCCTGGGCAGCTTTGAGGGCGTCTTCAATCTTGATCTCTGAGAGCGCGGCGACTAGAGCCTTGATTCTTGGTTCTTCAGTCTTGACGCCCGCGGCCGTCAGGACCTTCTTGACGCCTTCTTCTGTGACTTTTCCACCTGCTGAGTGAAGCAGTAGTGCTGCGTAGACGTATTCCATTTTTTTACACCGAATTTGATAGGGTTCCTGTGCTTACTCGAAATCCCTAATTTCAACCTTTTCCTTCGGCAGGAACATCGCTCGGAGTCTGCTGAGGCGCTAAAGCTTCAGGTTGCACGGCTCCGATTGCTGCTGACAGCGCGTTCATGCTCCGATAAGCTCTTTGAATTATGAGTTCGGTAGTATTCTTGGTCAGGAAGCCGGCTTCCACACTAACAGCTACAGCCTGGCGGTACGCCTTCGATATGATAACCGGCGCAGTCTCTGGAAGCATTATGCTCGCTTCAACCGCGACGCAAAACGCCAATCTCGCCGCAGAAGCGAATTCGTTCTTCATTTGATCCAGATCGAAGGCAAGGTCGTTCGGACCGAAGACGAGACCGTTATCGTAAGCATACGAGAGCGCTAGGCCAGCCTCCATGGGTTTCATTCCAAGCTTGGAAATGAGTGAGGCGGTCTTTGTCGAAATCACATCGCCCTTTCTGGCGACCACAGAGTCTTTCGCGACAAAGATGCTGCCGCCTTCTATACGCGTTTGGACTTTGGCTTCGTTGAACTCGCTGATAACAGGCCCTGGCTGCAACCCGGTGTTCCCTGCCGGGACAACAATCTCGCTCGTGGCTATGTCCCCACCCTTCGCAGGAACTCGGACTTTGTTCTTGCCCAGAAAGATTGTGAGTTCAAACGGGTTCATTTGGGTGAAGATTAGAACCTTCGACCCCGTCAGACCGCTCGCGAATTTGTCGATATTCCCTTTCTTGCTCGCGATGGATTCCGCAGCCTTCAGGAGAATCGTGTTCTTGGCAACAATAAGCTCCGCTTTGCCTCTCAGCTTCTTGCGGATCTCCTGAATCTGGGATGAACGAACTTTCTGCAGATCGGCGACTGCTACAACCGAATACTTCTCAAGAAGTTCAATGAGGTCACCGAAGATTTCCTTCTTCCAAACGGCAACCTGTTGCGTTAACATCTCATGGTCACTTCGCGAAGGCTATCTTCACTGGCTCACTCATCGTCGCCTTTACTAGAATCTCGCCGATGTTCTTGAAACCCCTTTCAAGTTTCTGCTCTATCCGCGAAACAACAGCCTGAATGTTCTCAACGAGCTTCTCGTCAGCCATCCCCTCCGTTCCCACTCGGCATTGGAGAACCGGTTGCTCACGCATTCGCACGCGAACCATCTTCCGATGGTTGCTAACGACCTGATCAATGGCGGCGTTTGGCGGAACGGGTGTGGGCATCTTGCCTCTCGGACCGAGGAACGAACCGAGTGCCCTACCCACAAGAGGCATTAACGGAGCCTCAGAGATGAAGAAATCATAATCCTGAGCCAGCTTCCGAGCCGCTTTCTTGTCCTTCCCCAAGTTCTCAATCTCCTGTCTGCTGACAAGCATGTCTGCACCTGCAGCCTTGGCTCGTGTAGCCAGATCTCCAGACGCTATAACGCAAATCTTCAACGCCTTCTCGGGTGGGTTCGGAAGGGCTATGGTCTCATTGATCCTATTCTCAGGCTTCTTCAGATCTACTTCTCGAAGCTTAACGACCAAGTCTATAGATTGGGAGAATTTTCTCTTGGTTAGATTCTTGCGTAACTCTCCGAGTGCTCTGGCGATTTCGTCTTTGGCAAGTGGCAATCAGTAGCCCATCTGGTCAATTTTCTAACGGCTGATTCGCCCTGCTCAATAAAAACGTTTCAGAAGACAGAAAACCTCTCCAGCTTCAGATTAATAGCACGCGCCGTTGTCATAGGGCAAGGTTGGCAGCATAGTTGTCAGAAGTAAAGAAGTTCACAATCACCGGCGAGATACGAAAGGCGAAGCTGAAGATTCCTTTCTCCGTGGCTTACGACGCTTTGAAGCAAGAGCATGCGTTGCAGAGGCTCTACGCTGAGATGGGTAGCAGGCACCGTGCTCGGAAGTTCGAGATCAAAATCGCGAATATCCAAGAGACAAAGCAAGCAACTGCATAGGTCAAGGCATCGGCTATGTCGACTCCACAGGTGAAAGAAGAAGACCTAGTCCGCCAGTTAGCAGCTGAAATTCGAATCCTAGAAGGATCCGCCTCTGCCTTACAATCGCGGCTCGACATTGTGAGAGCGGCCATCAATGAGATATCACTAGCTCACGCCACTCTCGATGGGCTCACGAAACTGCAGGACGGAGACGATACTCTGATACCCGTAGGCGCTGGCTCATACATCAGGATGAAACTAGCAGACTCAAAGAAGCTTGTAATGGGTGTAGGCGCCGGAACCGCAATTGAGAAGGATGTTACAAGTTCCATTGAAGAGTTGAAGGGACGGATCGAAGAGCTGGACAAGGCGAGAAATTCAATCCAACAACAACTCGACCAAACCCTCGCACGATACCAGCAAGATCGCGACGCCCTAGAAGAACTGCTGCAAAGGCGAAGCGGCGCTCAACAAGTCGCAAGCTGATGCGCTGACCCGATTGCTCTACAACAGCACTAATCTCACGAGAACACCAACAACGAATCTTGTACTGTCCCAGTGAACTGCTGTGTTCGATAAGCTAAAGTCAAGTTTCGGCGGCCTAGTTCAGAAAATCTCCCAAAAAGAACTCTCGGACAAAGAGATTTCGCAAATCCTTGACGAGTTCTTGCTTGTTTTGGTTGAGAACGATGTAGCTTACTCTGTGGCGCAGACGATATGCAGTTCGTTGCGGGACAAGTTGAAGACTGTGGAAATTCGCCGCTTCTCAGACTCCACCGAACCAGCGAAGACGGTGCTCCGAGAGGTTCTGTTGGAACTGTTGAAGGGCAGCGGCGAGGAGAGCTTCTTCAAGGTTTTGAATGAGCGAAAGAGCGAGCAGAAATCTTCTATAATTCTCTTTGTCGGCGTCAACGGGACTGGAAAGACGAGTTCCATCGCAAAGATCGGCCATCTCCTCTTGCGCAGGGGATTCTCAGTTGTGATAGCGGCCGCAGATACCTACAGGACCGGTTCCATCGAACAGATCGAGGAGCATGCCCGGCGAATTGGAATCAAGACCATCAAGCATGATTACGGAGGCGATTCAGCGGCTGTTGCATTTGACGCAGTCAACTACGCAAGTGCTCATGGCATCAACGTTGTTCTGATAGACTCAGCGGGAAGAATGCAGACCAACAAGAACCTCCTAGAAGAGATGAAGAAGATCGCCCGCGTCGCCAAACCAGACTTGACGATACTGGTAGTCGATGCGCTTACTGGCAATGACGCCGTAGAGCAAGGTCAGAAATTTTCAGAGGCAGTCAACATAGACGGTGTTATCCTCACAAAGCTCGATGCTGACGCCAAAGGTGGCAGCGCAATCTCTATGGCCGCAGTAATCGGTAAACCAATTCTCTTCGCAACCGTCGGCCAGAACTACGAAGACCTAGTCTCCTTCGAACCGGAACAAATGGTTGAAAATATAATCGGCTAGGCTCGACTCCACTTGACGGTTCTCATAATAGCTTCCAAACGAGATCCCGCAGGACAAAATATCGCGCGCGAGTTGACCAACAGCAAAGGATTCCAACCAGTACCAAGCGCATCAGGAGAGCTGCTTCAGTCTGGAAATGTTTTGCTGAAGCATGTCGATACGGATGGTATTCATACAAGCTCACTCGCTCTGGAAGTTCAAGTTGATACTGTGATTTTCGCTTCGCGGCATAGGAGCGAAAGCAACGAGCCGGCGTTGACCGTTCATTGGACTGGAAATACTACGTCGCGAGCGGATTTCGGTGGAAATCCCAAGAGTCTTTCGTTTACCGACCCGCCTAGACTGCGTGCAGCATTGCTGGGTTTGGATGAAGCTCGCG
>Ga0315279_10005531_pt1 | contig 16344 bp, 19 predicted proteins | sample YL17G06_20_MG_FD_203694 | JGI IMG/M metagenome (GOLD analysis project Ga0315279, IMG submission 203694) | Sediment microbial communities from Yellowstone Lake, YNP, Wyoming, USA - YL17G06_20 | ecosystem: Environmental > Aquatic > Freshwater > Lake > Sediment | place: USA: Wyoming | collected...
TCAGGTTTGCAGAGCGCATTAGTCGGGGCCGCTGGAAGCTCAACAAGTTTAGAGAAGAAGCTATTGAAGCCACCAAAGCCTTTCACGTTGCCATAAAGGAATACGCACATGCCCCCAAAACGCTGTTCATTTCAGTCTCTTTCTCAGTCATCGCTTGGATGCTTACTTTGGCTGTGTTCTATTTTACGTTTCTATCCATAGGTTATACGCAGATAAGCTGGAGTGTCATACTCGTAGTCTCAGCCATTTTCATGGCCGTGAAATCAGTCCCAGTAGGCGTACCTTTCGAGGTCGGTTTGCCCGAAATAACGCTCACGTTCTTGTTCAACACGGTGTTCGGCATACCTCTTGAAATAAGCGCAACGGCAACAATATTGACGCGACTGTTAACTCTGTGGCTAAGATTCTTCATGGGCTTTGTTGCAGAAGAATGGATAGGGATAAAGGCAATAACCATGAGCAAAGGCAGCGAAATCAGTCTCAACAACTGAAAAACCTAAATGCCGGCTCTAGCTAATCTTGAAAAGAACTATCCCATGCTAATGACAATAGAAGATGCATCAATCAAACATCTAGACAGACTCTACGAAATTGAACGAGAATGTTTTGAAAAAGAAGCATTCACCCAGAAACAGATCGCCCAACTACTAGCAGACTACAATTCCATAACTCTCATCGCCAAGAAGAACGACCAAATCGAAGGATTCATCATAGGGACACTATACTTCAAAAGGACCGCATTGAGCGGACACATACTGACATTGGATGTATCGCTCTCACATCGTCGGCAAGGAATTGGTGAGAGATTATTATTGAAAATCGAGGGTATCTTCAAAGAAAAAGGTGCCAAAACATGTCATCTTGAAGTAAGAGAAGACAATATCGCCGCATTAGGCCTCTACGAGAAACTAGGCTACAAAAAAATTGGAAAACTTGAGAACTATTACGGAAAAGCCCATGGAATATACTTAGCAAAAACTCTAACTTAATTTGAGAAGTTTGAGTTTAGTCTTCTCTTCAAACAGCCTCCTCAGGTCAGCTCCAGACGCTTCAATAATCATCAGTTCTGCCGTTGGCCCCACGAGTGAATCTTTCATCAGATGTCCGCCAAACGCTTCGCCTTTCTCGTTTGAAACAACCAAATGCGCATGGATAATGACTTCGCCTTTCTCGTCAACAGCAATATTTCCCATGCACGACGCGATTTCCATAGGACCATCCAAGCGAGTATACACGTACTCTCCATTCTTGTAACAACCCATAACAACGTTCTTCAAAGCCCCGATCAGAGTAAAAACACCAGCCTTGACACCACATTGTTCTGCACTTCTCTTAATCGTGTCAAGCAAATCGTCACCCTCAAACATTCGGATAAAACATATCTGACCAACATCTGCTTTCAGCATGAATCCTCATCTTCACTTTTTGAACTCTAATTTTGATAATTGTTCTCAGCACAAACTCTAAAAGCTTTGGGAGTGTATAATGCTAACTGTGAGGATGCCTTGAACTGTAGCAAAAGAAGAGAGCAAAAGATTGTCAAGGCAATAGTGGTTCTCCTTCGGAACACGACCTGGAGATGTGGACGATTGGAACGGCTGATAGTCAAGCATTTGTACAATAGACACGCTGTTTTCGGAAGACCTGAAATGCCATTGAATGACATGATCAAAAACTTTAACGTAACAGGAAAGAAAAAGAACGAATTCTTGGACGCAATAAGACGGTTGGAAAGAAGGAATATAATAAGAATATTGAATCTTGTAAGCTAGAGCGTTCTCTAGTGCCTGTTTCTAGGGCTTTTGAAGGAGTTCCTTCGCGCTTGTGATCCATTTTTCAGTGAACTTTGGCGAAATCTGAAGTTTCTTCGCTAGGTCTTCTGCTGAAGCGTTTGCTAAATCTTCAATGTTGCTTATGCCCAAGGTCTTCAATTGCTCTGCACGTTTCGCTTTGATGCCCTTCACTTGTGTGATGTCTATCGTTGGAGTTGCAGTTTCCACGATTGCTGGGGGTTCTTCAACCTTAACAGGTTCTGCTACTGTCGGCTGGACTAGTGCTGGAGGTGGAGGCGATACTGTAGCTTGTGTGGTTTTCATCTTTGGTCTTTGCGAAAAGCCTAAGCCTGCAAAGAAGAATCCGAGTACAGCGGTTCCAACGATCCATAATGATTGGTATTCCACGCTGTATACAGCAACTATTCCGGTGATAGTGAACAATAATACAGCCACTACGTAGAGCATATAGTCCGTGCGCATACTAGTATTCTTCCTGTACGCTCCTATGTTCTAGCATTGAGTTTAAATAATTTTCGACTGAAATACAAAAAAGATGAAAGATTAGGGGATTTTAGGGCAGTTTCTACTTGAGTAACTTCTCTTCCGGCGGCATCGGCTTGATAAGACCCTGTTTCATCAGCACCATTGTGGATTCTCTGGCGTTCTGAATTATTGCTTTTGCCTTCTCGTACAGCTCTTGCCTGCTCGGTTTGATCCTTGCAACGCCTTGCTCAATTGACTTCAACGCACACGCGACTGCTTCACGCGGATAAACTTCCCACTCTTCCATTCTGGGCAGAATATCCTCTTCATGCATTCCGCGCTCTTCAGCGAACTTTGCAAGCTCTTGAGCTGCGGCTACACACATGTCATCTGTAACTGTTTTGGCTCTAACATCCAGGACACCACGGAATATTGCTGGAAATCCTAGACTGTTGTTGACTTGGTTCGGAAAATCGCTTCTTCCCGTGGCTATTATGCGAGCTCCTGCCTCTTTTGCTTCCCATGGCCATATTTCAGGTATCGGATTTGCACAAGCAAACACGATTGAATCGTCAGCCATTTTGCTTATCCATTCTTTCTTTATCGTACCCGGCCCTGGTTTGGAAGCAGCAACAACTGCATCCACATCCTTGAAAGCTTCAACTATGTCACCTTCTCTGCCTTCAGCATTGGTTTTCTGTGAAAGCTCATATTTCCACGGGTTTTCAGTCTTGATTATGTCCTTTCTGCCAGGATAGACGACGCCTTTAGTGTCTGCCAATATTATGTTGCCCGGTTTGACGCCCCAAAGTATCAGCACATAGGCAGTTCTGAGGTTGGCCGCACCTGCACCAACAAGAGTTATGATGCTGCTCTTCGGGTTTTTGCCAACAATTTTGAACGCGTTCATCAAACCTGCAAGAATCACTGTCGCTGTGCCTTGCTGGTCGTCATGCCAGACGGGGATCTGAAGACGCTTTCTCGCCTCCTCTAAAACTTGGAAGCATTTTGGCTTCTCAATGTCTTCGAGGTTTATACCGCCGAATGTTGGCTCAATCAATTCGCATGTTCTGACTATCTCTTTCGGATCCTTTGTCCTCAGACACATGGGGAAGCCGTCAACGCCGCCCAAGTATTTGAAGAGCAGGCTTTTTCCTTCCATGACTGGCATTCCTGCTTCTGGGCCTATGTCACCTAGGCCCAACACGCGTGTTCCATCGGACACAACGGCTACATAGTTCCATCGGTTTGTAAGTTCGAAGGATTTCTCTGGGTCAGCTTGAATTTCCTTGCATGCAGCAGCGACGCCTGGCGTGTACCATATTGCAAAGTCGGCTGGACTTGAAACGGCACATTTGGGCATCACTTGGACTTTTCCTCCGTAAAATCTGTGCAATGGTGGCGCTAGCAACGAGGGTTTTTTGGCCTTAGCCAGCAATTCATCCACTGTTGGTTTTCTTTCTTCTTTCTTTGTTTTGGACATTGTAATCTTCTCCTTTTGACAAGCTGTTGATGTTTTGGACATTTGATTTTAAATGTTGCGGTGGAGTTCTGATAGAAGGCTTCAACAAAACCTACGTTTGGTGATGTTTCAGTGATATGTCATCAAACGCAGTCGATTCAATGTCTTTAATCAGCGCCAGACTCGGAGAAAACCGTTATAATATGCAAACTGTTGGATTGATTAGAAGAAAATGGTTGTGGGAGATATTCTAGCTTAGGCTAGTTGCTTTAATATCTTCTTTGCCTGTAGCCGCCACGTCTGTCTCGGCCACCGTAGTCTCCGCGACCACCGCCGTAGCCTCTTCCGCCGCCGAAATCTCTTCCGCCTCTGAAGGGTGGTCTGGGCTGCTCATATACTTGGCTTGAAACATTTTTTTCTGTGTTCACTTCTCCCGTTAGAGGCTGTTCTGAAATCTCTAGTGTGCCGTACCTGCCAATGTTTAGTCTCATGTTGCCTCTGAACAGGTTGATGTAGCCGTTCTTGACGCTTATCGTGTTACCATCGTTAACTTTCTCAATGTTGTCATCCCAAAGGGTCAAGTAGACACATCCTGTTTCGTCTCCGACTAATGCGTCGCTGACGCGGTGTGCTTGTCCGTCTCGTCCTGCAGCGATGTTTCTGACTTCGCTCTTTGACACTATCTTTGCCAAGACATTCACTGCCCTAGACTGCGGCGTTAACTCGCCTACTTTAACGTCTACTGGCGTTTTGTTTCCTGCAAATCCTTCAACTGCCAATTCTTTCAACATCCTATGTTTTAAACAAGACAGATAACACTAGAATTAACACTTAAAGCTTTTGGTTCTGGGGTTCTGTTAAGTTAAGTTACCCAACAAAGAACAAGGCTAGCTGAGAGCGAAATGGTTTACAGAATGTAGTGCAAAAGGTTTTTACATTTAGAGGAGAAGAATAAGTCAGGGAAAATGTGACGCAAAAAACAGAAATCTACTCGTGTATGGACACGTCTTTTCTTCGTGAATTGGCAGAGAACATTAACTTGTCATTTCGCTCCCATGCTGAAACAGACAAAGATGCGTTGGTGAAGCTGCTTGATAAGAAAATAAGTCCAGAAAAGACTGACACTATATTCAAAATGTACCTCACCTGTTTTGATGCCAAAACTATCGCTAAGGTCGTCAAACCAAAGGGAATGGAAGAAATCGTTCTCGCTGTGAAAAATCTATTCTGCTCCTCTGAGTGCTTACATGAGGTTACAGTTGGCTCCAACAGATGCGATATGGTGCTATTCTCAAATAATGAGATAGTCGGCGTTGAAGTAAAATCCGCACAGGATAAGCTAAAAACAGTCAGAAGTCAGATTAACTCTTATGCCACATGGGCAAACAGGGTGTTTCTAGCATACGATAAGAAGCATAGAAAATCCGTAAGCCAACTTGGTCTAGACAAGAACGGAGTAGGTTTGATCGAGTTCGACAAAGGAACTGTAAGAGTCGTAAACAACGCGGTCTATGAAGAAAAAGATGTTAGACTTCTGCTCGCATTAATGGGTTACAATTTTCTTGTAAAACGAACACGGAAATTAAAAATCGTTCCAAAAGGACGTAAGCAAGACATAGCTAACCGTCTTGCCGAGAAAATCTCTAAAGAAGAAGCAATTGAAGTCTTCAAGGATTATTTACGCCACAGAGCTCTAAGGTAGAAATGCAACGTAGCCTGTTTTTTGTGACCGTCCAAACTTGTCTTTTAGTGCTATGTTAAGGGGTACATCGGTTTTTCTCAATTCCTGCATTTCCATGTTTTTGACCAGCAAGAAATGGACTTTTCTAAAATAGTTCCATTGTTTTTTCTCAATCTTTGTGAAGGAACCAAATTCGTCGCAGATTTCACAGTGACAAGGCAGCTTGTAGTTCTTAGCTCGGATATTATCTGGAAAACTCCTGTAAGAATAATCAATCATTTCTATGGAGTGGTAGTAACTTCCTTCGTGTGGTGCTTTTTCGCTTGCTTTCTTTTTTGTCATATACGGCGATTTTGCAATCGGCATTGAAATAGCATTTGCACCATAACAAAATGTCACGTATCCAAACTCGCGCACATTGAAAACGACAATTGGTTTGCCGCTGCTTGAGAGAGTTTTTAAGAACTTGAGGAAATTCATTGTTTCTACTGAGTTTTTCTCATCTAGGTTCATCAATCGAATTCCGATTATATCGGGATTTCCCTGCAGAGTCGCATCTAATATGTTGTCCACATACGTTGATGCCAAGACGGACGGATTTAGGACTGTTAGGTTCATCAAATCTCGTTGTTCTTTATAGCGCGACAGTACAGTATCTAACAGAACTCGTCCCTGTCTGTTCATTTCGCGAGTTTTTTCTGCTTGGTCATTAATTCTTCGTGAACTAGAGAACGGAACTGAGGGATTTATCAAAATGTCTGCATTTGCCCGTATCTGAAATTCAAGAAGTCTCTGAATCAAGACTGCGTCAAGAAGTGGATATATTCGTTGAATGGATGAATCGAGTTTCTCTTTCTGTGCGTCTATTCTCGCTACACTGTTTACGACGTTTGAAAGTTGTGGAAGCCATTTTTCTACCACACTGCAACAAGCATCTTTATCCTTTTCCAATCCTGAGAACAAAAAATGAGTTGCTGGGTCAATAAGGCGTATTCTTTTATCGGCGGAATAGAAACTTGGGTCTAACTGCGCTCTTATGTCGGGAACTAGAAACGGTGCAACTGCAGAGTAGTCTCCGCTTGATATTACGATTCCATCAATTTGACTTATCCCGTTGTTTGCTTTGTTTAGCGGATACCGAATTATGGTTTCCTTTATTAGCTTTCCATCTGCTTTGGTTTTTGCGTTAATGAAAAGGGATGGAGTTTTCAATATTTTGCCGCACTTCAATAGTTTCTCATTTGTAATCAAAGCATCACGAGCCTTTGTTTAATATGCCCATATCTTTGCTAAAGGTAGTTATAAAACCTACAAACTGTTTAAAATCTGCCAACGGAATCAGAATGCCACCACCAACTTCTTCTGCAAATTCAGTTTTCTTTTTTTCTTGGATAAACACAAACTCACCCATTCTGTTTTGAAGAGCATAGGCAATGTATTCACGGTTTCCAATTGTGACTGTCTGCTTCTTTGCGTGGTGCATGGGTATGCTATTTGGCAGAAAAAGCTGCGTGTTACCTATCTTCACAGAGTATATCTCGTTTGTGCAAGTGAGAATCGAGAGGTGTTTTTCAATTGTTCGCGGGTCAAATGGCAACTTCTCGCTGAGCATACCGACAGTTACACCTTGCTCATTCTTTCGCACTGTCTGCCTCAGTATCTCTCTGACGTAAAGCTCTCTCTCGCTTGGAGGCAGCTTGAGATAATCGTTTCGTTGCAAGACTTCAGGAATTTGAATCTCCAACATTCAGTTTCACCAATGGTATATGGTTATATATGATTGGCTATATATGCTTTTTCCCTATGGACAGCAAATGTTATAAGGTGGATTATAATTAGCCATATATAATTAGCCAATGATGCTGTGAAATCCGTATTGAATGATGATAAGCCAATCAAACAAAAATATGCCGAGGTAGCTTAGCTCGGATTAAGCCCCCGCCTGCTAAGCGGAAGAACAGGGGTTCAAATCCCCTTCTCGGCACCTATTACCTATAGGGATACCGTAGCATATCTGGCTTTTGGTTTAATGGGTATCTTGTGGATATACCACAAGCTATATATAGTTAAAGGTATCTTATAGTATATCTGAGGGAAACACAAGTGAACTGCAAATATTGCAACTCCGAAAACGTGACAAAGAAAGGCATTAGACATGACAAGCAAACTTACAAGTGCAAAGATTGCGGTCACATCTTCGTAGCCAACGGCAAATTCTCAAGAATGAGAAACGACAAAAACATTGTCGTTGCTGCCCTCAACTTCTACTATGACGGTCTATCGCTCAGAAAGGCACAGAGAAACCTAGAACAAATTTTCGGAGAAAAAGTCTCTCAGGTCACAATTCTAAACTGGATTAAGAAATATTCGAGACTTGTAAAAGAATACATGGTTACTCAGGTTCCTCAGCTTTCAGGTTTATGGCATGAAGACGAAACAATGCTTCAATGTAAAGGTCGTAGTATTTGGTTCTGGGAAATGATAGATGAGGACACGAAATTTATGGTTGCGTCTCACATTTCAGGAACTAGAAGTATGGAAGACACTATAGCGATTTTCCAGAAAGGATTTGACCAGAGCAAGGTAAGACCCAAAGCGGTATTTGTTGACGGTAGCCATGTTTACAGTAGTGCCTTTAACAAGGTTTTCTGGACAATGCGAAAGGATACGAGACCTGAGCTAGTGCAGAGAGTCGGAATAAGAGCAAGAGAAACAAACAACATAGTCGAAAGATTACATGGCACACTCAAAGACAGAACAAAACCGATGAGAGGCTTGAAGTCTTTTGAATCAACAAAACTGCTACTAGAAGGCTATGCAGTTCATTATAATTGTGTTAGACCTCACCAAAGCCTAAACGGTAAAACTCCAGCGCAAGCTGCTAGAATGGAAGTGCCTAGCAACTGGAAGGGTTTGATAGATCAAGCAATCAAGCAAGAAGCAGAACTTCTTATTAGGGCTACGAAGCAGAAAGAGGAAACGCAAGAGTTGAAGGTGATAAGTAAATGAAGAAAATCTTAGTCAGTCTCCCCGACGGAGTAGTTGAAACCCTAGATAATGAGTTAATAGGTAAAGTTGGACAGACTCGCTCAGATACTCTACGCACAATAATCATGAACTGGTTAAGTGCACAGGGTTATCTTGCAAAAGGTGGAAAACATGAAAACAAGCAAAGTTAAGCGGGAACCTTCTGAGGAAATAGACCTTCTAGACACAATGCTTGCTAGCCTTGTTGAGCTACTAGAAGAGAAAGGCATTTTGACACAAGAGGAATATGAAAAGCGAATCATGAAAAAGGTCAAGGTCAAATAAGCAAAGATGCTAGAGTTTCCTTTGACGGTTTTTCACGACTCTTTTGAGTCTTGGAACTTCCTGATACTGACTAATTGTTGGCGGTATTTTGGGTTGTTCCCCTTTCAGCAATTGTTCGATTGTTAAAATTTGAATCTTGGAATATTCTTGATTCCAAAGAGACGAAACATACGGTTCTGTTGCTTTTACTTCTTTCACCATCTCGCTAGTAGGTTCTTCAAGTGTAAGGAAAATCCCCATAGTTGCTTTCTGTCTTGAAACAACATCTCTCAGTTCCCGTATATCCTTGACCCCCACATGACCGCTTTTAACTTGAACAACAATCTTTTCATAATGTCCCTCTGACTTGTCGGTAAACCTTAGCCAACCGTCAACACCTTCATCCGCGCCTTTTTTCCCTATTGTTGGCTTAGCCTCAGTAGAACCAACAGGTCTAGCATTAATCTTATAGAGTGCCCACCATTGAAACTGATAACGGTTTTGAGCTAACGCTCTTGCTGCACCCAAATCTTTCGGTTCACCCTCAACCGAAAATGTAGCAGTTGGAAAACTATCGTTCAATCTACCTTTTACCAGATTAACAGCAAGGAAAGTTATGTCAATGCCAACCCACTGTCTATGTAATTTTTCAGCAGCCACAATTGCAGTTCCGCAACCACAGAAAGGGTCAAGCATAAGCCCATCTTCAGGGCAACTGCTCTCGATGATTCTCTCAAGTAACTTTAGGGGTTTTTGGGTTTGAAAACCAACGCGCTCTTTGGACATGGAGTTAATAGATGGAATGTCTGTCCAAACGGAGTGTATTGCAGGTTTTGCCTCATCAAAATATCGCTTTACTGCAGGTCTACCTGTTTTGGTGAAGACTATTTTGCCTTTTGCGATTAGATTATCTATGTTTTCTTGCGACCATCGCCAGTGAGTACCAATTGGAGGCTCCAATAATCGACCATTGAAATACCTTGGTGGACCTTGACCTTTAGCTGAAGCATTATCAAGTCTGAATATTCTGCCGTTTGAAGGGTCTACTTGAGTAAAATGGCTGTTTTTATATTTCTCTTTATGTTCGCCGTACTGTGTTTTCCAGTAGTAATCGTTAGTTTTTGTGTAAAAAAGTAAAATGTCGTGTACTCTTCCGTATCTGTGGGCATCTGCATGGAAATTGAATCTTTGCCATATTATCTCATTTCTAAAGTTTTGAGCTCCAAAAATTGCGTCAAGCACCAATTTTAGGTAGTGACTAGCTGTAGTGTCACAGTGAAGATATATTGACCCTGTAGGTTTGAGAACTCGATGCAGTTCTAAAAGTCTTTCACCCATCATAACAAGATAAGCGAACATATCGTTTTTACCCAAAAAATCATGCATTGAAATTATAATGTCACTTACATGCTTGGGAGATTGCATTGCTAGACGGTCATAAGCACGCATAGCTTCAATGTCCCAATGCCAAAAATCCGAGAAAGCCTGAATTTGAGCAGTTGATTGCTCGCCTGTTGCTTCTTTGAAAAGGATATTGTAATCTGCTTTGCTGTTGAATGGTGGGTCAAGGTAAATTAGGTCTACACATTCGTCGGGAAAGTGTTTATGAAGAATCTCCAAGTTGTCACCGTAAAACAGTGTGTTCGTGTTAAAGTGAGGAACAGCCAAATCTTTCCCTCAAAACAAAAATGCCCAAAAGAGGTTATGGAATTTATGAAATGACGATAAATAGCCAAAATTCACCAAAACCAAAACCTCTTCAAGGTGGGTAACTTAACTTAACAGAACCTGGTTCTGGTTTAGTCCTTGAGAATAGGCCCTTTTCCTTTCGCCAAGTATGGAAGCTTGCCCGTTCTGAACACTACAAGCTTGTGATTAAACTCGGCCAAGTAGGCCAAGACAAATTTTTTTCCCTTCTCAGTCAAAGCGTAAACTGGAATCGCCATGCCCAACTGAACCAGTGTTTTGTTGCCAATCTGCGTTCGAAGTGCTTTCGAAGCACTTGCACAAGCAACATCAGCCTTAGCTATGTGCTTCACATCCACATTGCATACGCAGGTGTTGCAGACAGAAAAAATCAGAATGTCCAAGTTCACAGATTTTTCAAATTCTCTTATCTCACTTATTGCCTTCGCTTGGAAACCAGCAACGCTGACAGCAACACACTTGAAGCCCAACTCGAAAGCTCGCTTAACCCCCTCAACTTGATCAATACATGCAGTTTCCTTATCCAAAACTACACCGCTGTTCGCTTCAATGTGTTCAATGATTTCCTTTATTGGCGTAGTCTTGACTATTCCAGTTAACCGTGCGCCAATGGCCTGCACAAGCTCACCATTCGAGGCGATGACTGTGCCTGCTCCTTCACACACAACAACTGCACAATCCCTAAGACCTTTTTCCAACCAGACCTGCATTATTTCAGAAGCACCATACGCCACAATAGATTCAGCATCAAAGGCACGATTTTGACAACAGAAACCATACCCCGAAATTTTCCTTTCCACATTTTTGCGCACACTCTTCTTGTCAATACCCTTTGTTCCATACAAAGATTCGTGCAAGGGACAATATTCAACCTTGGGCGCAGTCAAAACCTCTATGTCACGCTGTAAAATTCGCACGCGCGAACCACAACAATAGATTTCATGCTCTCCTCTAATGCGCACGCTATCTTCTCCTAAACTGAAAAATGAGATTTTGCTATTAATGCTATTGTTGTTCTTTGTTTGTCATTTCATTGATCTGTTGTTCCATCATGTGCCCGCGACAATAGATCAGGGTTTTCTTGACGCCTGCAACGGTCATGGCCGCGTTCTTGATGTCCATGGCTAGCTTGAAGGCAATTGGACAGAAGGGACTTGAGGGAACGAATTCAACTTCGAAAACACCTGGCTCCTCTTCTTTAACGCTAGTGATCATCTGCATTTCAGCAAAGGTCATGCCTGTCTCAGGGTCGGTTACTTTACCGACGGCTTCACGCACTTTATCCTCCATTTCTGTCAAACTTTTCCACATCCAGGTTGACTTCATTCGGATAAGAGCTAAGGCATCATATATATTTGTTGCACGAATCTAGGGATTCTGTTTGCTTTTCTTTTGATGCATCCTCCAGCTGAGCGCGATGGTTCTAGGATGAGAAGCCTTAACCTCATCCAGCCGTGAAACAGCAGTGTTATGCGGAGCATTCAGCACTGTTTCAGAATTTGTGTATGCTTCTTCGCTGATTTTCCGCATGACCTCAACGAAACGGTCAAGCTCCTCCTTCTCCACAGTCTCGGTTGGTTCAATCATTAGCGCTTCATCCACGATTAACGGGAAATAAACCGTCGGTGCATGCATCCCATAGTCAAGCAGGCGCTTAGCAACGTTCAAGGCTGAAACCCCTGTCTCGTTTTTCAATAGCTTTGCGCTGAACACACATTCGTGCTTTCTAGGCTTCTTGCCGTCGTATGGAAGTGCCAAGCCTCTGATTTCCTTAAGCTTCTGAACGAGGTAGTTAGCATTCAAAACAGCGATTTCCGCGGCTTCTTTTAACCCCTCACGACCCATGCTCAAGATATACGCATACGCTCTCAATAGGACTCCAACATTTCCGTAGAAGCTCTTTATCTTTCCAATGCTGTACGGTCTATCATAATCCAAGCTGTAACGGTTACCGTCAAAACTAACACGTGGGACTGGCAGAAACTTTGCCAAGTCCTTAGAAACGCCTACAGGACCAGCTCCTGGCCCACCTCCACCATGTGGAGTACTGAACGTCTTGTGAATGTTAATGTGGACTATGTCGAAGCCCATGTCACCTGGTCTGGCCTTGCACAGCAGAGGGTTCAGGTTTGCGCCGTCGTAATAGAGCAATCCGCCTGCTTCATGAACGACCTTGGCGATCTCGTCAATGTTTTTTTCGAAAACTCCAAGCGTGTTGGGGTTGGTAAGCATCAAGCCTGCAGTGCGCTCGGATACTGCAGCCTTCAAAGCCCCTAAACCCACGCATCCATTATCATCTGATGGGACGACGACTACGTTGAACCCTGCCATGGCTGCGCTTGCAGGGTTTGTGCCATGTGCCGAGTCGGGAATGATTACCTCTGTTCTCTTTTCGAGGGCGTTGTTCATCTTATGATATTCGCGCATGAGTAGCGTTCCTAGGAGTTCGCTGTGAGCTCCAGCGGCGGGTTGCAGGCAGACCTCATAGGTGCCTGTGATCTCTGCAAGCCATAGTTCAAGCTTGTAAAGGATCTTGAGGATGCCCTGTACTGTGCTTTCGTCCTGATATGGGTTAAGCATTCCCAAGCTTGGCAATCCTGCAAGCTGGTCGTTAATCTTTGGGTTATACTTCATCGTGCAGCTTCCAAGCGGGTAGAAGCCCGAATCCACGCCATAGTTCATTTCTGATAAACGTATAAAATGTCTGACGACTTCAACTTCTGAAAGTTCAGGAAGCTTGGGTTGGCTAGTTCTAAGCATGTTTGCAGGTATGAGCTTATCAACGCTGCCAACAGCTTGTATGATCTCGTCTTCGGCTCTTGGCAGAACATGTCCTCTTCTACCGGGTTCTCCGAGGTCAAAAATCACATTTTCATTCCATCTTGCCTGTTTGAACATTGGGTTCATCTTCCCCTCAAGACTCCTTCCAAAGTATCTGCCAGTCGCTCAATTTCCTCTTTTGAATGAATCTCAGTCACACAATAGAGCGATGTTTGGCCCAGCTCTGGGAATTCCTTTGAAACGTCCTTCCCACCGTGAACACAGTTTCTCAGGAGTTTCTCATTTACCTCTTTTACGTTCAGGCCTGCTTTGTCAAAATTGACCGTGAACTCCTTGAAGTGAGCAGACTTGAAGACCGGTGTCACGATCCCCTCTATTCTTGAAAGCACCCTCATGGCATAATTGGCCCTGGTCATTATCGTCTCTCCCAACTCTTGGAAGCCTTTAGGTCCAAGCAATGCCATGTAAACGGTTGAAGCCACGGCGCACAGGGCCTCGTTGGAGCAAATGTTAGAAGTTGCCTTTTCTCGTCTAATGTGCTGCTCTCGTGTTTGAAGGGCCATACAAAAACCATTTTGGTCACCCTGTTGGGTTGTTGTTAGACCGATTATGCGCCCAGGCATCTGTCGGATCAAACTTGTGTCATCGCGACAGGCCATTATTCCCAAGAGTGGACCACCAAAATTCATAGCGTTTCCGAGAGGCTGGGCTTCTCCGATTACAACGTCTGCATCGTATTCGCCTGGCGGCTTTAGAACACCGAGCGATACCGGGTCAATGCCAACTATGAAAAGAGCATTGTGTGCGTGTGCCTCTGCACGTATTTCTTGAACTTGCGTTTCGATGAAGCCTAAGTAGGAGGGGTTTTCGATATAGACTGCTGCCGTTTTCTCAGAGATCTTTCTTTTCAGATCTTCAAGGTTTATTTGACCGTTTTCTTTGTTGAATGAGATCTGTTTGACTGAGATTCCTGCGGGTTCAGTATAGCTTTTCAGGGTTGCAGTTCTTTCTGGACTGATTATGTGTGGAATTAGTATTTCGTTTCGTCCTTTTATTCGGGTTGCCATTCGGGCGGCTTCGCCTAAGGCTGATGCCCAATCATACATGGAGCAGTTGGCAACATCCATGCTTGTTAACTCGCAGATCATGCTTTGATATTCGAAGAGAGCTTGAAGCATTCCTTGCGATATTTCAGGCTGATAAGGCGTGTAAGAAGTGAGAAGCTCACTACGCTGGACGATTTCTTTGACAACAGCTGGCACATAATGTGGCCAGCACCCAGCTCCCAAGAATACAGGCATATCTTCGCACGTTTTGTTTTTCGAAAGCAAGCTTTCCACATGCTTTTTTACCTCAAATTCTGATAGAGCCTCTGGGAGGTTGAGCAATTTCTTCAAACGGTATTTCTCAGGAACGTCCGCATATAACTCGTCAATGCTTTTTATGCCGATTTCCCGCATCATCGCTTCCTTGACTTCTGGTTGAGAATTCGGGATGTATGGATGATTATGCTTGCCCAAGAGTCTCACCGTTGAGAGATAGACACTAAACCAGAGTAGCTTCTTTAAGCTTTTTCAAATAGATTGCGACAGTATTTCTGTTCTTGCTCAAAGGGTTTTTCACGTTTAGGTCAGTATTGTATTCCCTGTGTTGTGACCATGTCTTTCGGATACTTGACGGCGACAACTTCATTCGCGAAATCCGCTTTGTCAACAAGCTCTTTTGGAGCATATCTTCCAGTCAGCACGACATTTGTCTTCTTCTGAAGTTTCTCCAAGAACTCCATGACATCCCTCAGATCTAGAAGGTTGCAGTACAGAGCTAGGTTGATCTCGTCCAACACAAGCAGGTTAGGCTTTTTCTCTTTGACGATTTTTTCCGCAAATTCCAGAGCTTTATGTGCGAGCGTTCTGTCATCATCACCAAGATTGCTTAGTCCAACCCAGTCTTTGCGGCCAAACTGGTAAATCTTATAGTAGGGTGATAGCATGTCTCGAATCTTGTATTCACCGGTGTTTTTCCACCATTTCATGAACTGAATGATCACAACCTTTCTCTTGTGCCCAACAGAGCGCAACGCCAAACCAAGCGCGTTAGCGGTTTTTCCTGCTCCAGTTCCCGTATAAAGATAAATGTATCCCATTCTATTTTCTCCTGTACTTCATTATTCTTTTCACGATAATTTCTTTATAAGTCTTAAATAGTATGATGCGTCATGTTTCTTCCGGAGAACTAGTACATGGGGTACGATTACGAGACTTTGCTCAAGAGGGCACGTTCACAGATTCCTGAAGTGGCTTTGAAACAGGAAAGACTCGAAATCCCCAGGCTACAGCATAGCATGATAGGTATGCGCACGATAATCTACAACTTCAAAGAGGTCGCCGATGCGCTAGACCGAGATCCAATGCACTTGTTAAAGTTTCTGTCAGGGGAAATGGCAACCGCAGCTACCATGCAAGAATCTAGGGCCATCTTCCAAGGCAAATTCCGACCTGACACCTTTGAGAGACTAATACAAAGATACATGGAAGCATTCGTCGCATGCCCGATATGCAAAAGTCCCGACACAAAAATTGTGAAAGAAAAGCGGCTTTCATTTCTGGTTTGCGAAGCATGCGGCGCAAAATCCTCGATTAGGCAACTGTAAGAGCGTCAGAAAAATTGCAGGTCTACATGAATCTGAAGAAAATCGGCAGAACTGTGATCTTGGCAATATGTGACGCTGAAATACTGGGCAAAACCCTGTGTGAGGGAAAAATAGTTTTTCACGTGAAAGAAGAATTCTACAAGGGTGCAAAAGTGAACATCGACGAAGCAGTGTGCATGATAGAAAACTCCACCATAGTTAACATGGTAGGCAGGAACGTAGTTAAAAAGGCCATAGAAAAAGGCTATGTGCACCCGGAAGCAGTGCTGAACATTGAAGGCGTACCACACGCCCAAATAGTGAAGTTTTAACCATGCTTTTTTCCGTGTGATAAACTTTTTCTCTCATCATTTCCGCTTCCTAAAGTATTGTGTGCCGTCTGGGTCAGTGCTGACATGTTCAGGAAGAGCGTTCAAGAGAATTTAGCGGAATACAAAAAGAAGGCTATAGCAGCTTTTGACACTGCACGCGATTTCTTTGGAATAGCCTATATAGGAATGCTATTGAGTCTATC
>Ga0315279_10005533_pt1 | contig 16342 bp, 12 predicted proteins | sample YL17G06_20_MG_FD_203694 | JGI IMG/M metagenome (GOLD analysis project Ga0315279, IMG submission 203694) | Sediment microbial communities from Yellowstone Lake, YNP, Wyoming, USA - YL17G06_20 | ecosystem: Environmental > Aquatic > Freshwater > Lake > Sediment | place: USA: Wyoming | collected...
CGGATGAGGGAATGGCTACACAGCCCAAGCTTCGTATGGTATATTGGAGTAATGGAAGTGAACGGGTAGAATGAACAAGGACCAATCGATTGGCGTGATCATACTAGTTGCGAGCGTGGTCGGCATAGTGGCGTACGCGTGGCTCATCTACGCGTTCACGATCCTAGTCTTGCAGATTACAGCATTCGTGGCCGTAGCTGGCATACTTGGCATTGCTGCGTGGATAGGATGGACTATGGCAACGACGCCTCCACCAGCCCCATTGGAACTCGAGCCAGTCTCGCCAGAACCGCGCGTTTCGGCAGAGAAGCAGGCGTAGTCTTTCAGGTCACTAGGCGAGCCTGAGACTCGTCATGTTCAACCAGAGTTGAGGCCAGGCTACTCTCCGTTCGCTGCTTGCAGTCCAACGGAACTCGAATGCGTTCATGTCAGTCTGCTAGGTCCAGAGTTCAGTTCTGAAATGCTTTGACCAAGCTGTCGATAGTTGGCGCTGGGTATGTCGGGCTTGTCTCGGCGTGTTGTTACGCTGACAAGGGCTATTCTGTGATACTTCGCGAAATTGACCAGAGAAAATATGAAGCAATCCAACAGGGAAAGCCGCCCTTCCGCGAACCTCTGATCGATGGAGCTCTGAAGCGTTCACTTTCCTCAGGAAGGCTCGTCGTCACGAAGGACGTGCAAGAAGCGGTCCTCAACTCGGATATCATTTTCATCGCCGTTGGAACCCCGGGCAAGAAGGACGGGAGCATAGACCTAAGTCAGGTTCGGCTCGCAGCCAAGGAAATAGGGGTGACGCTGAAGCACGCCGAAGGCTATCATCACGTCGTGGTCAGGAGTACCGTGGTACCAGGAACTACAAGCAAAATCGTCAAGCCCATCTTGCAGAAAGCTTCTGGCAAGAACATAGGTGAGAAGTTCGGACTTGCGGTGAATCCCGAATTCTTGAGGGAAGGAAGCGCAGTCGAAGATACTCGCCATCCTGACCGGATCATAATTGGAGACCTGGATCCGAAGACGGGTGATTTCTTGGAAGACTTCTACCGAAAGTTCCACGACGGAAAACCCCCTCCGATTCTTAGGATGAGTTCTGCTTCCGCGGAAATGACCAAGTATGCAAGCAACGCATTCTTGGCGACAAAGATATCATTCATCAATGAGATCGCGAACATATGCGAGAACGTCAATGATACGGACGTAGTTCAAGTCGCGGACGCCATAGGCTTGGACGCACGGATAGGAAGGAAGTTTCTAGAAGCGGGCTTAGGTTTTGGCGGCTCATGTTTTCCGAAGGACCTGCGAGCGCTGATAGCTGCGTCCGAACGCCCTGATTACAGACCTAGATTGCTGAGGGCCGTGCTTGATGTAAACGAAAGGCAAGCATTGAATGCAGTGCGACTTGCCCTTGAAGAGCTCCATTCTTTTAGGCAGAAACGAATTGCAGTACTTGGCCTCTCATTCAAGCCGGAAACTGACGATATGCGCGAGGCGCGATCGATGATCGTCATTGAAAGGTTGCTGAAGCTGGGTGCGAAAGTTGTCGCCTATGATCCAGTAGCGAATGAGAACGCACGTCAGCTTTTGCGAGGAAAGATTGAGTACGCGAAGTCTATGCATGAGTGCATACGAGGTGCGGATTGCTGCATCGTGGCAACTGAGTGGGAGGAATTTCAGAGATTAACCGCGGAGGATTTCCTCTCACTAATGAGAAGGCCAGTAGTGGTAGATGGCAGGCGTATCTATAAACCGTGCAGCTTTGCGAAAAAGGTCCGGTATAGAGCTATCGGATTGGCGAATAGTGAATCCTTGGAGGGGGTCTAGGGTTGTTCGCAGACGCGCGAGATCTCTCCGTTCTAGTTACGGGCGGTGCGGGATTCATTGGAAGTCATCTCTGTGAGCGCTTGCTCACAGATGGCGCCAAAGTCACCTGCTTGGATAATCTATCCTCTGGAAAGTTGAGTTATCTCTCCGGAATAAGGCGGAAAAAGGGCTTTCGAATTATCAAAGGAGACGTACTCGATGCCAAGACTGTGAACAGAGCAGTGAAAGGCGTTGATGCAGTCTGTCATCTCGCTGCGAAAGTTGGTGTCAAGCACTACGTTGAGCATCCAATAGAAGTAATCAGAACGAACGTCTTTGGAACATACAACCTGCTCGAAGCGTGCAGGCGAAAGAGGCTGAAGCGTTTCGTCTTTGCGTCAACATCCGAAGTCTATGGGAAAAACTCTGATGTCCCATTGAGCGAAGAATCCAGTCGAATACTCGGCCCATCGCGAATAGATCGCTGGTGCTACTCGACCTCAAAATCTATCGATGAACATCTTTGCCACTCATATCGCAAAGAATACGATATTCCACTAGTCATTCTTCGCTACTTCAACTCGTATGGGCCACGCCAAGACTCCAGCGACTACGGTGGCGTTGTCCCAATCTTCATGCGAAGGATCCTGAACAACCAGGCACCGCAAGTTCATGGAGATGGGAACCAAACACGCTCTTTCACTTTCATTGCTGATGCAATCGATGCAACCGTTACGTCACTTCTGAGAAAAGAGGCCGTAGGAGAAGTCCTTAATATTGGTAATCCAGTTGAGACCAGTATAATGAAGCTTGCGAACAGCATCATAAGAGTTGCAGGAAAGGAAGGAGAGCTGAAACCTGAGCTCATGCCTTACAATGAGTTCTACGGGCGATCGTATGAAGACCTCAGGCGAAGAGTGCCCGACATATCCAGGGCAAGGCGTCTTCTAGGCTTCGAACCAAGAGTTGCGCTCAAGGAAGGGCTCCACTTGACTTTTCAATGGTATCAGAAAGAGTTCACAGCTTGATTCGTTCTTCACTTGCTGGCCTGGTTCTTACGAGCGAGGAAATCTGTCGGTTCTCGTATTCTCGGATATGGAAAAGGCTGAGGCCATTTTCTAGCTGGGTGCTTCACAAGAGTACACTAGGCGCAGATGCCTCTGAGAACTCAAGTCGTCGTGGTCTGTGTGCGGGAATCCTTGGTTCACAACGCCTGCGACAATCGCACACGAATCTGCTAGGTGAATCTAGGATTGATAACTAGAGCTGTGATTCCCCAACATGCTCTCAGATGCAACTATGCCGAAGGCATGTCATTTCGGATTGAGTGAGGCGCAAGCAGACAATTGCGTAAAAGACCTCTTAGGATTGCAATCCTGGGTTCTCGAGGGATACCTGCCAGCTACAGTGGATACGAGACAGTAGCGGAGGAGTTGAGCTCCGGCTTGCTTGCCGAAGGATATGATGTCTATGTGAGTTGCGAATCGAACCGATACCGACCCAAGCTGTCGACCTATCGTGGCGTCAGATTGGTCTACTTTCCAGTGATCGACTCGATCAGAAGTATCTCCGAGGTGGCAGTCTACGACGCGCTCTCTGTCTTTTGGGCCAGTTTGGTGGCTGACGTGATCTACATGCTGGCTTACACAAGCATACTAACTCTGATATTTCCTCGGATGCTGCGAAAAGTAGTAATTGTGAATGTCGATGGCATAGAATGGAGAAGGCCAAAATTCAACCGATTGCTAAGATTCGCGCTAAGGTCATTTGAGATCCTCGCCACGAAAATAGCAGACTACATCGTGGTCGACTCGTACACGATCGGTCGTTTCTACCAGGGAAACTACGGGGCGGCTTCCTTCTATGTCCCTAACGGCATCAGAGAGATTGAGCCAGCTAGCGCAGACCACTTGCGGGACTACGGTCTCGATAAGCAAGGTTACTACTTGGTAATTGCTCGGCTGGTTCCTGACAATAACATAGATCTGATAATCGAGGGCTTCAAAAGGTCTGCCTCAAATAGGAAGCTTGTCATTGTAGGCCGATTGGATAGGAGTACACGGAGTACGCGCAAGTACGCGGCACGACTGCTGAGGGAAAAGAGCGATTCAGTGGTACTTACCGGCGGTGTTTACGAGCCTAGCATGCAAAGGATGCTGCGTCACAACTGCTTTGCTTACATCCACGGCCAATGTATGGGAGGAACGAATCCGTCTCTTGTCGAGGCTCTCAGCTGCCGGAACCTCATACTGGCCATCGACGTTCCGCCCAATAGAGAGGTGGCCGAGGCTTGTGCGATCTACTTCAAAAAAGATCCAGAAGACCTGGCAAGAAAAATACATTTGTTGGAACACGCAAGCGACATGAGCGAGATGAGAAACGGCGCCTACGAGCTTTACGCGCGCAAGTACACGGTACAACATGCGGTAAAATTGTTCGTCAGGTTGCTCGAACGCATAGGGAAAAACCAAGCCGGTGGGAATCTCGCGGATAGAGATTGATGAGAATCGAACAGGTTTTCTTGCGTCAGATCTCCATCAAATCGCAATCAGAATAGCGCAAGGCCAAACGTTCAGGCGATGACTGATGGTTTTGCAGAAGACTATATTCTCCAGCCGGATGGGTGCGTATCCGTGAGTTTTCATCATCTTAGCCGTTGCGTGATTGCTGGAAATATGGTGCCTCGCCCCATGCGTTCCAAGGCAGTCGAACGTGCTCACATCGGAGGAGGAGCAATAGCCGCGACTGTCATGAATGGGCATCGCGAACTACGTTCTTGCACATGGCGCACCAGCCAAGAACATCCATGAAGCAGCAATTGATGAGAACCAAAAGTCGTATCGAAGACTTAGCCCTTTTCGGCGCACAACCTGCTTTTGAACAACGGCTGCATGTCAGAGAGGTTGCGCAACTATATGCTGGAACTCATGCGTATGGACAGCATGCGCGACTGGCGAGAAGCATTGAGTGATTACTTGGACCTGGGCCAGACTGTTGGGGAAGCGGCTCGAGCGCGACCAGAGTGGACGAAGCCTAGGGAAATGGAGCATGAACCTTCCAATGCACAATTGCAGGTCAACAAGTGAACCGGCCAGCATGCCGCACAGCCCCTTTGTTTCAGTGGCAGTCTGCACCAGAAATAGGCCGGACTTGCTCAGCGATTGCATACGCTCGATCAGGAACGACGAATACTCTCCAAAGGAGATACTGATCGTAGACAACGGCAGCTCAGAACTTTCGAGTCAGGTCCGCCGACTGGCGGAAACGTATGGGTGCCGCTATGTCTACGAGGCAAAGCTAGGACAAAGTGCCGCAAGGACCACAGCCTTTGCAGAGTCCAAAGGTGAGATCGTGGCATTCGTCGATGACGACGCCGTAGTTGACCGAAATTGGATAAGCAGTCTTGTCGGAGACTATTCGGATTCGAATGTGATGTGCGTCAACGGAAGAACGGTTCCTTCCGTGGAGTTGAAGGACCTGTTCTTTGCGGAGTTCATAAACTACGACAGGGGAAAAGCGAGACGCACGTTCTCTTGGGATGACAAGAGAATCAACGTCTACAAGGTACTGCGTGCATCATTACGATCCGGTCCTCTGAGGGAACTCGGCCCATTTCCATGGTGCCTAGGAGCCGGAACAAACATGTCGTTCAGAAGAAATCTATGTGATCTTGTAGGAACATTCGAATGTTATCCTACGGAGGACATCGACATGTTTGTCCGGGTCCTCAGAGCCGGCTACAAGCTGGTGTATGAGCCCGATGCGATAGTCTACCACCGGTTTCTGCAAGGTTTCCCGGAAGTAGCCAAGAAGCTGTACATCTACGGCAGAGGCGACGGAGCAGTCATGCTGAAGCATTGTTATGATTCATATTTCGCTGCGCTATACTTAGGTCGCATCTTGAACGTTGTCTACAGATTCTGTTCGGCCTTCTTGAAGGGAGACAAGAAAGGCGGATATGCACAAAGTCGGTATCTGCTTGGCTTGCTATGCGGCGCTTTCTGGAACGGGTGAGGAAAGCTCTAACCGTAATTATGAATGGGGGCCCTCGATTGAAGTTGGATAGCCAACCGAGAAGAACGCCAGCTGTGACTGTGGCTATTCCCACGCGAGGCAATGATCTCAGTTTGCTCGCTCGATGTTTGTCTAGCCTCGGGAGCCAGAGTTTTAGGGATTTCGAGATCATTATTGTGTGCCCGAGGCCGGATGAGATAGCTGTTCTGTGCAGAAGCCACGGAGCCACGGCATTGGCGGAGAACGATGGATCTCCAGCTGCAAAAAGGAACATGGCGGTTGAAAATGCCGCTGGATCATTGATTAGCTTTCTCGATGATGATTGCGAGGTACCGATGACTTGGCTTGAGAGAGTAGTTACTGTGTTTCAGCAACATCCCTGTGTATCGTGCCTAGGAGGGCCGGACTTAACCCCTTCCGATGATGGAATCAGTGCCTGGGCAGTAGCTGTTGGGGCATTCGACACGTCGCGCATGACTGGGCTTGCTTTGGATCGTGCCGCGGTAAACAAGATAAAGACTGCGAACGCCACCTACAGAAGAGAGGTCTTCAAGGCAGCCACATTCAACCCCCGGACCTTGTATGGCGACGAATTGGAACTCAATATGCGTCTGGTTCAAGAGGGGTACCATCTAAGGTTCGATCCCGACGTCTTCGTTTGGCATCGTCAGACTCGCGGGCGCGTAGGGTTGTTCAACGGACTCGCCTACTTGTTTAGGTGCAGCATTGCTTCGGCACCGATTCTCGCTTCGTGGAGAACGTTCACCTTCGCAAGAGATGAATCGTTCCTTGCTTGGTTCTACTTCTCAGTTTTGATGCTGCCTCTGATGGTAGGGCTCCTTTGGGCATCACCGTTCGCTTTCTGTTGCGTCGTGGCGGTCTCATTGTTGGCCTACACCATGTTCACCGTATTGAGGGCGAACGTCACAAGAGTAGACGTGATTTGTGCTATTCCGTTCTTTGCTGTCTTGACCACGCTGACGAGGGCGGTTGGGTTCTACATTGGCCTCATCAGATATGTCATAGACCGAGCAAGGAGCAACATATGAGGGTGAACTAATACGCCACAGGCCAGGTGGGCACGAGTGTGCGATGAAGGTCTCGCGACACATGATGCCTTCTCGATTTCTGGAACTGGTTTCTGCTCAGTCGCTTACAACCCATCCGAAGGTCTGCGAAGTGAAACAACCTAGGAACCTAGTACTGCTCACAATCGAGTGTTTTCGAGCAAATCAGGTTCGTATGTTGGGATACCCAAGGAGATCACTAGGAACTTGGGCACCCTCGATACGAAAGGGATGATGTTTAGCTGGCCATGGCAGTGGCTCCTAGCAGTAGAGTCAAACACCATATCCAGTTCGAAGCCGAGATCGAGCGTGACAGAGAAGAGAAGAAACGGATGAGGATCACATCAAGATGGTAAGGTCGCGACTTTGATACTACGAGAAAACGGAGCAGTGCATGTTGGACGTGCGCGGCACACGTCAAACAACAGCGATATCGTCAAGGTGTGGCTCGCTCCAGCAGGGTTCTGATTTGCAGTTGTATGAATCACGTACCATAGTGTACTTCTCGAGCTTCTTGACTCTCTCAGCGCTTGGGGTGCTGTTACTGAAGCTCGACCTATCATCATCCTCTGTCATGCTGGGGGACATGGTCTACCGATCTAGCCCGAGTTTCTGGATCTACTTGGCATTAGTTGCTCTTGCAGTTCTACTTTCCTGCAAGTACGTGGGTCGTGATGCAGTAAACTTGACCCCTATCGTGTTGTCTTTCATTTTCGTTTTCATTTTCCAGTTGGCGCAGTATCCTTCGCTAGCTCATCATGATTATTTCTACCACGGGATACTGGTTGAAGTCCTACAATCTGAGGGTAGGATAGTAAGCAGCGCCGGATACTCTGCATACCCAGGCTCATTTGTGCTTTTGAGTGCAATTTGTGTCCTTACAGGTATCAAGCCGGTGGAATCCGAGATTCTGTTGGTCTCGTTGCTGACTCTGCTTGTTCCGACCATGTTGTTGCTCATCGGTAGAGCGATTCTGAAGAGATACGGGTGGTTGGTCCCTTGGGTCTTTCTAGTTGTTGGGCAACTGTTCTTTTTTTTCAGGGAGTTCAGTCCGCAGTTTCCCGGGCTTGCGTTGTACTTGCTCTGCGTGTACGCGACAGTCAAGTGCTACAAAGGCCGCTCACGAACATGGTCCGTCATATTCATTCTGACTGTGACCGGACTTGTAATCACTCATCCGTTTTCGTCGCTCTTCATAATCTCGGGTCTTCTTGCGCTGAGTGTGTTTGAGAATCGCAAGCTACGGCGCGTTGGTGCGGTACAACACCTCTTCATGCTAAGTCTAGTATTGTTCTTTTCCTGGAGTGTATACGTCGCATATGAGTACGTTTACTATGGTTCTCGAAGCCTTCTCGAAGCCCTAAGCTTAACTTTCCTGTTGAACATCGCGGAAAGGCTGCAGCCTCAGCAAATTGCGCCAGGAATCGTGGGCACTGTATTGCGCTTCTACCGCTGGGGAGTTCTTGGCCTCTTCTATTCCACCGCCTTGGTCGCAGCCGTCAAGTTGAAGGATCGGGAAGATGTGAGGTTTTTTGTTTTCATAGCCCTTGGGGTCTTGGCAGGCGTTCTCGCACTTTCTCTGGCATCTCCAGTGATTGCTGTGGAGCGAGGGTGGCTGTTCTCATATTTTCCTGTGTCGGCTCTTGCTTCGGTCTTCTTGATCACTTGGCTGTTGCCCAAGATCTCTACAAGGCCTTGGAAAGTTCTGGCCGGCTTGCTGCGCAATGGGGATGTTATCCGGGCCGTGTTGTTGATGATGGTATTCACGAGCTTTGTAGCGGCAAATCAAACTGTATCAATGACGAGTTTATTTGTCCACCAGGGTGAGATCACAGCGGCGCGTTTTGCCTTTCAACACTTGGAGACAACGCCGAGCACTTCTCAGGGAGAGTTTGGCATATACGCGTACTACAAAGGACAGCCTGTGACGGACAATGAATACTGGTCCTATCCCGCGCAATCTTGGCAGAACGCTACAAACGAGGCAGAGAGACTACTGAGCGGGGAGTTCAGTCTTCAAAACTCCGTTTATCAGCAGACGGAATTTGGGTTCGGCTTTGTAGGGACGAATCGAAGCCTCGTATTCAATGATGGTTTGAACCGTCTCTATATGGCAGACTACTGATCTAGGTGAAATCGAGCACCGTGAGAACAGGTTCGCACAATCTATTTGAGGCCTTAAGACCATGTGGATGCCACGCCAAACTCAGGGCGCCCATATTGCTTTGAGTTGGGGCTCGTATCAGATATGACTTGGTTGGGCTTGTCCAAGAAAGTGCCAGCGTATCTCTCAGAGCCTCTCTATGACACGGTGGCCAGGCGAGTAGAGAGGGCTGGCTTCAAGAGAATATGTCGAGTACGTTCTTACAGAGATCATGAAGGAAAGCTTGGACCAGGTCTACACCAAACAGGAGGAAGACCAGGTTAGAGAGAGGCTTCAGGCTGGGGTGCCTGTGAAATCCTCATGGTCATTAGCATCATCCTTTTTCTTGGCGTCATGATGATAAAGAACAATACAGGGAGATCACAACTGCTAGAATACGGTTCCGCAAGGCCTATCTCTCATCGTCCAAGATCGGGTGGTCAGGATTGAGATCTGATGAAAACAGGCGGCGTTGTGTCTTTAGGTAGTGCGGATAGTCGGAACGAGCGAAGAGGATGGATTCAGATACAAAGTCATCCGCGAAGTCTCTTCTGCGATCGAAATGGTTATTGTCCCTTGAAAGATAAGAAACGAGGAGACACCAATGTCGGTTTTCACAGCGAACGAACGAGGATAGGAAGACGGGAAGTGAAGTAATATGACGCCGGGCCCCTTGAGGTCTGCTTGAAACTGCCCTGCGTCACGATCGAAGTGTGAAGAATAGAGGGAAGCAGAAGAACTAGTGATGAAGGGGCGGACCAAGTTATTGACGAGAGTTGAGCGTACATTACCTGCCTCGTCCAAGAGGTACATTCCGAAGCCGTTCCACTTAGCATAAGCCCACCAAGCCGCACCAACAAGATGCTCGTCCATCAGGTTTGCGAGATCAACGATATACTGCGTTACATTCGCTCCTTCCACGCGCATTCCCCACTCCCCAACAAATGCCGGTTGATTCCATTCCTGTGACGGCACAAGCACCCATTCATCTAGGGAGGCCTGCAGACGAGCCGTGTTGCCATCATATCCATTTGTTATCCACCCTCCCGGATAATGAGGCGAATAGATCACGTTGGGCCTATCAGGTGGCGACGTTATTTTGTTCACCACGCCGGGTTCCCAGAAAATCATGTGATTATTATCAACTGTTCGAACGGTGTCGACAGCCTTGTTGTAGAAAGCCGGCAGGGTCTCAGAACGCAGTTTGTCTGCGTCGTAAGAAATATCGCCGTTCATACTATATATCATAGGCTCGTTGAAGATGTCGTATCCTGCGATTGTTTCTTCCTGGCTATACCTGCCAGCCACATATTTCCAGACTTGCATGAATCTGTCTTGCATTGAGGGATTGGTGTTTGAGGAAAGTGTACCATTTGGGCCCATGTTGCTCCAGAAATCGGCTTTGGCTTGTGCCTCGCCTTGGGACGTATTCGGATACCCCGACACGCCCCATGAGGGAACGCCGGCGGCGTTGCCATCAATCCAATAATCGTAGTAGGTGAAATAGGGAGACCACCCGTACTGGTGCAAGTCAATGATGGCGTAGATTCCGTACTTCTTTGCCCATGCGATATCTCTGTCAACGTACCGTGAGAAGAGGGTTTCATCATATTGCCCCGGTCTTGGCTCGATGAAGTTCCAAGCAATAGGCAACCTAACGACGTTGAAGCCCCAGGAAGACATCTGCTGGTAGTCCGCCTCCGTATGCATGTCCCACTGACCGTATTCATACCCCTCGAAGTTGGCTCCTCGCAGAAGCACGAGGCTTCCGCTTTGATCGACAACCCACCTACCTTGAGCTCTGAGAAATCCAGCCCCGCTCGTAGACATGGAGCTGTTGGCTGCCCAGACTATGCTCGGTGCCTGCGTGGCCAAGATCATAAGGAGTATGACTAAGCATGCTGAACGAATTTTGGTGTCGAATAGATTCAATTGGTCAAATACCCTGCGGGTATCTGCCCGAGCTGTTCACTTGGACGTGCTGTAACCGCAGGTCTCGAGAACGAGTTACATCTTGACCGAGTCAATAATGGGGGAGAGTGACCCGAGAGCGACAGTCTGAAAATGCATTCGGCCGACAACCGATTGAGAATCTCAGATTGCGGTGAACACACAAGCTCGTAGGGGATACAACCATGGATTCCACGAAGCCTGTACTGGATTACGAAGCGTGGATCCTTTCCTCAATGCACTGCCACCGAAAGCGGACTAAGCTGTCTTCTTAAAGGCCGTTGGGGGGATTTTTAGTCGACTAGTGGACGCCACCACCACATGTTGAGGGTGCACTAGTCAATTGTCTTCTGAAGTCCTTCCTCGAAGACGACTTGGGTCTTCCAGGCCAGTCGATGGATTTTCCCGCAATCTAGACCATAGCTGTAATCATGGCCTGGGCGATCGCTGACTGACTCCATCATCGTCTCAGGAAGAGACAGATGCTTGAGAATCTCCGTGACGATGCCTATGTTCCTCTTAGCCCTTCTCGTCCTTCTCTAAGACAAACCGAATGGCTCGACAGTTGCCCCATGCGAAGATCCAGTCCCTGACATTATTTTCTGAATCCACGATTGGCTTGGCCTCTTGCGTGGTCTCGTACGTTGATGTGAGAGACCACAGAGGACACGTTACTCGGATCTCGTCAGTCTATGTACCTCTAATATCCGGAACAAAGATCTGCTACAAAGGTGACTAGCACGTTCAATCGAAGAATCTATATGTTTGTCTAATCTGTCTAGACATATCTTGAACCTCGATCCCGAACTCAATCATGGCAAGGTTATGGAATCAGCTAAACAACTCTCGTATCGGCTCCTTCCACGCCATCTATGGCTATTGCTCATCTATGAGCTGCGCACGGCTCTGATTAGGCTCGAAAGCATGAACATGCCAGAGAGCTATCGAGGACAAACGGAACTGTTGGTAAATGTAGGTGCCGGAAAGAACGGACGTACGGGCTGGATCAACATTGACGTCCTAAGAGTCCCTGGCATCAACTGTGTGTTCGACTGTCGAAAACGTCTTCCCTTTCCTGACGGATCCGCCAGAGCGATCTTCTGTGAACACTTCCTAGAGCACCTCGATTATGCGGAGGACCTCCCACGGTTTCTCTCCGAATGCAGGAGAGTCTTGAGGAAGAGGGGGGTGTTGAGAATCGTAGTGCCTGACGGAGAAGCATATCTGCGTGGATATTGTCGCACGGGGTGGGAGGACTTCGTTCATTTGAGACTGCTATCGCGCGACAAGCGAGATCCATACTTCGGGTGCAGATACGAAACGAAGATGGAAGTGATAAACATGGTCTTTCGACAAGGCGGCGAGCACAAGTACTGCTACGATTACGATACCCTCAGTTACCTACTTCGCAGATATGGATTCGTCGGTGTGTACAAGCAGAAGTTCGGAAAATCGCTGATGCCCGAACTCTGCATCGATGCCTCCGGAAGGGCATCTGAGAGCCTCTACGTTGAGGCCGTCAAATAGATCGGACATGCAGACGACGACTGAACCATGCAGTGAAAGCGATGCTCCGAGACCTCTACGACCACCTAGATGCCGAGCATGTCACAGACCTCATCGTAGGCGACTTGAAGCATATCCGAGACAACACGAACCACGGCAAAGTTGGCAACCAGAAGCTGCATAACTTCTGGCCTTTCATGCAGATTCGCCAGCGAATCAGTGAACTCGGAGAAGAATACGGCATCCGCGTACGGTTCAAGTCGGAGCGTGGCACATCGAAACATTGCTCTCTATGCGGAGAAGAGCACAAGAATGGCCGCGTGCATAGAGGGCTCTACCACTGCAAAACCCACAACATTCTCATGAACGCGGATGTGAACGGCGCATCCAACATCCTCTACAGGTGCCGCAAGGTAGCCGCAGTTAGCGGTAGCAGGCCAATGGCATGGCCTATGCTTCTGAAGTGGAACTCTCAGGAATGGGAAGTGTCCGCAGCATGAGGAAGCAAGAATCCCACGAATTCATTCGTGGGAGTGTCAAGGAGTGAGGATGACTCAAACTTGCGGGCGGCAACAATATCATCAACGCGGGAGAGGGAAACAACACTGTCATCACAGGAGCGGGTAACGACCAGATCACAGCGGGCAACGGCAACGATGTCATAAACGCCGGCGACGGCAATAATATCATCAAAGCAGGCGATGGCAACAACACAATCAATACAGGAGCGGGCAACGACCAGATCACTACTGGTAGCGGAGATGACTATATTGACGCCGGAGGCGGCAACAATATCATCAATGCAGGCGATGGCAACAACACAATCAATACAGGGTCAGGCAACGACCAGATTACCACAGGAAGAGGCAACGACAACATCGACGGCGGCGACGGTTACGACGTCTGCCATCCAGGAAGCGGCACGAACATCGTTCTGAACTGCGAGTCCACCCTTCCCTAACCTTCTACACGCCTCCCTCTTTTTTCTTTCACTTCTCCGTAAGCTGCGACTTTTACCGCTAGGATTCCATGAGAAGCCTCTAACGACGCTAATGACTATCAATAGGAATTGTATCCAACACTGTAATTTGCTTGCATAGTTGCTCTGTTGAAGAAACGATGGGCTGAACCACGGGCTACGAACTGGCGGCGCCTCTTCTCTCTGCCCATTCGCAAGCAGTCTGGGCGGAGTCCTTTCGGTACGTCGATGTGTTGCGCATCTCCATTGAGAATTTCGTTGGCGGTGTTATCCAGCGTCAGTAGTTCATTCCCACTCGCCAAATCTTTCAGGGTTCTTTGGGAAACCTGGCCGCATCTTCCCTGTCGAGGGCTCTCGGCGCCTGAATGCACGAAGAGCAATGAGGACCGCAACTACTCCGAGCAGAACCAAAGAAGCCGTCGAAAGGACGCCGGCCAAGATAGGATCTGCTTCGGGGGGTGCAGGTTCTCGTGGAAGGTCATTGGCCTGCCTAGCCCACTCGACAGCCGATGTGGAGTTGCCTTGGTCGAGGTTCTCGTAAGCTTGCGTAAGCAGAACGAGCTGCCACTTGGTAAGGTAACCTTGTGAGCTAAGCATATCTTGTCTAATGGAATTGACGAATGCTTCGGCCCGTGTGTAGTTATCTTCTTCTTGCAAGGCCAACGTTCGCAATTGTTCTACTCTGTCGAGCCTGTGCAACACTAACTCGTAGTGCTCCGCTGTCAAGTTGGCGTGCATCGAGTCGGCTATGTCGTGGATTTCTCTGACATGCTCCCTGCTGAGCGGACTGTGAAACACAGTGGCTTCGAGTTCGTCTGAGATTTGAACCGCTCTGCCGAGCTCTGATTCGGCCAGTTCTTCCAATCGTGAGATAGTCTCTGGTGTATCCAAATAGAAGTATGCGGTCTTGTTTGAATGAATCTCGATTGTCAGAGAGTGCTGATCATTGCCCCATGTGCAGACACAGTCAATGCACCTGGATATCATCGATTGAAAGACAATGGGCACGTAGACTTCGATTCTTCCCGTAGAATTGGCAGAGGCTCTCAATTGAAACCGAGGAGTGCTGTTGTATGAGAAAGTCACATCACTTGCTGCATAACTCGTCGGGAAAATTCGGGTCATGATGCCCTCTAGCGAAGCCGCTCCAATTCCGTTCGCATCTACCAAAGAAGGCCCCGCATCGCTTTCTGCAAGAGCCCAATACGCCCATCCGAGGGTGTATCGGTCAAAAATATCCAGTGTAACGGCCAAGCTATGAACAGTGTCTGCGTCTCTTACATCTACACTGGATCCCCCGAATTCTCCAATCCAAAGCGGAATCTTCCACGTACTCACGGTTAGGTTGTACAACTGCTGAGCGACGTTGTTGAGGTACTCGGCCGAGCCACTGGCGTAGAAGTGCGGAGAAAACGCCAGATTGGTCCCTGTGGGTCTCAGGGCGATGTGTTCGCCGAGAATACACACGCCTTCTGTCGGTTCAAAGAAGATGATGTGTCTGACATCCACATTTCGAATCTCTGAAATCAGTTTCGAATAGAACTCATTCAAGACTGGGGCGAAGTCCTGCCACATGGTGGTGCCGCCGTAGGGTTCGTTAAGCAAGTCATAGCCTGCAATCGCGCTTCTGTCCTTGAGCAGAGAGGCTAAGGCCTTCCAGGCCTTGACCAACCCCAGCTGCAGAGCTGAATTGCGCCAAAAGGCGGCAGCAGATTGGTCTGAAGTCTTGAGTTTTGGCAGGACCCATGCGGGGAAGCCATCCATTTTGAACTGGTGCATGTCGACCACGACGTACATTCCGTTCTCTGCTGTGAGATCCACGATCTTCTTCACAGCGTCCAAGTATGAGGTGCTGAATCTTTCAGACGATGGTTCGAGTTCAGCCCAAGAAACTGGAAGCCGGACTATGTTGAATCCCATCGATTTCGCTACGTCAAGGTACGCGCCGTATCTGTCGGGCGACACGCCTGAGCGGCTGAGTAGCGGCAGGTTTACTCCCCGAAGAATCATCGTTGCTCCGTCTTCTCTAACAATCGAAGACCCGTTGACTTGGAGCCACTGAAGATCGTTTTCAGTCGCAGTTGGAGCAGAGGCTACGCTCGCTGCGGGTGCAATTACCAAGAGTAATAGGACGGAAGCGCTGATTAGGGCTTGGAACGACAACCGAGACCGACTAGGAAAAGCGATGATTGACATTGCAGACCGAACCTGCTCTTTCAAGAAGGGGGACGAGCTTTCGCACCTTTTCCGCCATTGCCTATGGGGTCGTCCATGGGTCGGCTCTTTATGTCTTCCTGACATTCGCAATGGCCGCTAATGGTCTTGAGTTCTTCTATTTCTACCCGCGGGAGGCGCAGACCATACTCCGTCCATTCAGTCTGTTGGCTATTGTGTGGCTCGTTGCGGCCGGGTTCTCGGTCTTCGGGCTGATGACTCTTGGTTTGCGAGCTGACCGCGCTGGCAGAAGGGTCACGCGTAGGCAATTGTGGGCGGTGGTCCTGGGCGCCTCAATCGCGTTGATTCTGATTCTCGTTGAAGCGATTCTCTTTCGGTATCCCGTTCCGTTCTGGTGGATAGGCACGGTCGCGGTTGGAATCTGCTGGCTCGGTTTCGGTGATGGGGTTGCCCAATTCATTGGCGGCCGCCGCAAGTTGATGTGGGCTTTCCTTGCTTCTCTACTCGGGATCGGGGCGATTGTGGAGATCTGGAGTCTCGGCCATTGGCTCTACTCCGGTTTCGTTCCGCTTGCAGGCTATGAGAAGACATGGCCTGATCTCGAAATGAACCTCACCTACGCATGGTCTTCGTTGTTTCCGGCAATCTTCTTGGTCACCTGGCTTTCTCCAATCTGGGCATTCATTGTCGTCAAGTTGTATCGGATGGCGA
>Ga0315279_10005536_pt1 | contig 16331 bp, 14 predicted proteins | sample YL17G06_20_MG_FD_203694 | JGI IMG/M metagenome (GOLD analysis project Ga0315279, IMG submission 203694) | Sediment microbial communities from Yellowstone Lake, YNP, Wyoming, USA - YL17G06_20 | ecosystem: Environmental > Aquatic > Freshwater > Lake > Sediment | place: USA: Wyoming | collected...
TTGAGCATATCAAACGCGTCGTACTCAGGGCGAAGCTTGCCTGCAACACGAGAAACAATGTGCTGTACGTGACTGTACTTTTGAACTGTCATGAATTCAGGAACATGGACACTTCCGAACTGGCATACCTTTCCAAGGTCATTTCGCGCTAGATCTGTCAGCATTATGTGTTCCGCTTGCTCTTTCGGGTCTGCAAGCAACTCCGAGGCGAGTCGATCGCTCTCCTCTGCACTCGTGCTAATGGGGCGCGTTCCCGCGATTGGGAAAGTTTCTACTTGCCCTTCCTCAACTCTGCCAAGCATTTCTGGACTTGAGCCGACGATCAGTCGCTTTCTCATCTTCAGAAAATACATGTAAGGAGAGGGATTGATCTCTCGTAGCCTTCTGTAGAAATTAATCAAATCGCCTCTGAACGAGCATTCGTACCGCTTTGAAAGCACGGTTTGGAAAATGTCCCCTGACATAATGTAGCGCTTTGCTCTTCGAACCATGGATTCAAACTGTTCTTGTTTCATATTGATTTCTGGTTCAGACGTAACGAGATCTTGCGGTGCTGTTCTTAGGCTTAGGATTCGTTCAATGTCGTTGAATCTGCTCTTATCGTACCAGAAATAATACGCTTGGCTGGTTAGATGGTCAAACACGACGCCGTCGTCGTACACGCAGAACTCGAGATCGGGGAGCCGTAAATCGTCCTTAGCGTGCTCAGGAATCGATTCCAGGTAGCGGACCAGATCATAGGAGAAGTATCCAACAATGCCGCCAACGAATCTGAAGCCGTGGTAGTTCGTGATACTCTCAGACAGTGTCTTCCTAAGCAACGAGAATGGATCCGAAGTGTTAATCGTTGAAGTGGTGCCATCAGCCGTAGTTTCCGTATAGACGCCATCTTTCATCTGAATGGTCTTACGTGGCGAGAAGCCTATGAACGAGTATTGTGCGAGCTTTCGCGGGCCTTCCGCAGACTCTAGTATGTAGCTGTAATTACTTTGGTTACTTAGAGCGACGTAGGTCGGTAGAGGATTGAGTGAGTAAGGAAACTTCTGAAGTTTCAGTCTACGCTCCGTTTGAGTGGCGAGTTGTTGGGCGCTCCGCCCAAAAGCTATACCCCATTACTGTTGCCTCGATCGCGATGTCGGCTAGTTGACATCATTACATTATTTAAAGCTACAGCGTACACAACTGTACTTTCATACTATTTCCTGCCAATCCTTCAGAATTCTCAACATCTCGTCGCAGCCACGATCCTCGAAGAACTTCCAAATCTGCTTGTCACCCACTAATTCGTTCTGCAACTTGCGAGCCATTGCCGCTTGATACGTTGAGAGCACGATGCAATCCGCATAAGTTGATGCGACAGCAAGCGCTGAGGCCAAGTACTTTGTCGGCGCCTTCGGATGACCCGCGTAGAGTTCTATGAAGTACGGTTTCGAGATCCTTCTTCGAAAACAGTATCCAATAATATCGAGCCAATAGACTATCGAATAATCCATGTAAAGCGGCGTTGAGACAAAGTCCACATATTCTGATACCCGCGCAAGATCCAAACCGAACCTTTCTTTTCCATAACACGGATCAGGTTCCACAGTTAGACCCAAACCGCACGAGACGTCTTCGCGCACTTCTCTAACGAAAGACTCGATTTGCTGACTTCTCCTTTGTACAACATCTTGGTCAGAATTTCCCTGCGACTTCGCGCAGTCTGAACAATCGCAGTAACCCTCGCGAGGAAAGCAGACGCTATCTAATCGTATTCCTGCCACGTTCGATCGGGCTATGTCCTTGATTACCTTCCTGCAGTACTCTCTGTACTCTTCTTTGCTCGGACATATCCAATCCCAGAGGAACCGCTTCGGTGTCCCTCGCATTGCCTTTTCGCCCTTACATGTTGCGATTAGTTCGGGTCGGGTCTGTGAGATCGTGTTATCGGCAAAGCAATTGACAACATTCCAAGCGCGAGCCAATGGATCAAGCACTCGCCCGCTTGATGGTTTTACTTCATAGAAGGTATAATCGAACCCGGGGACGATTTCCGGCTCATCAAGGAGAACTCCTATCTTCATGGCTCTCTCCACCACTTTTAGTATGCCGCCGAACTATTTCTATCAGACACTCAGAACTTGATGGTGGTTAGAGATGGCTAGGATCTACACACGAACGGGCGACAAAGGTGAGACAGGTCTGGTTGCTGGTGCACGCGTTCTGAAGGATTCTATTCGAGTTCAGGCGTATGGGAACGTTGATGAGCTCAACTCGGTCCTAGGCCTTGCCCGATCATTCCTGACTGACCGAGAGCTGGATTCGCTTCTACAAGAATTGCAGAATGATCTGTTCATAGCTGGCGCAGATCTCGCCACGACCGACAGAGATGAGAGTGGTACACGTATCACCAGGGAACGAGTTCACGAATTGGAGAGGATAATTGACCAGTATCAGGAGCAATTGCCTCAGCTCACGGCTTTCATCTTGCCCGGCGGCGGTAACGCTGGAGCTGCTCTGCATTTTGCTCGCACAGTTGCTCGACGCGCCGAACGCAAAATCGTCACCTTGGGGAAAAGCGAGAAGATCAACGATCAATTGATCCCTTACATCAATCGCCTCTCCGACCTTCTATTCGTGCTTGCGAGAGTGGCAAACCATCGCGAGCGGAAGACCGAAGTTGAGTGGCACACCAAGAAGTCATAGACATTTGAAGCTCTGACCAGTAGCTTCCTCATGGTCCAAGACAAAACCCTCTTTAACCGCTCAAAGAAAAGGTTCTTCAAATTCTGGGAAAAGTGATGTCTGGTAATTCAGTGACCACCCAAGAGTTAACCAAAATCTTCGGGCATTTCCGTGCTGTCGACACGCTCAACTTGAACGTGAAAGGTGGAGAATTGTTTGGTCTACTTGGACCAAACGGTGCCGGAAAAACCACGACAGTACGCATGCTCTGCACGCTTATCGAACCGTCCATCGGAACGGCTAATGTCGCTGGTTACGATATCCGCAAGGATGCTGCGACCGTGAGACGGACCATAGGAGTGGTTTCTGACGGAGTATCCCTGTACAGAGACTTGACCATCGAAGAGAATCTGAAACTACTTGGTACACTCTACGATATACCGCGAGCACGAGCAGAGAGCAGGATACGGGAACTTCTTGAGATGTTTGCATTTAGAGAAAAGGCGAAGCGACTCGTAGGGGCTCTATCTACAGGTTGGGCCAAGAAGGCCATGATCTGCGCCGCGTTACTCCATGATCCCAAAGTTTTGTTCTTGGACGAAGTGACGGCCGGCCTTGACCCACAGTCTGCAATTGCGCTTCAGGATTTCACAAAGAATCTCTGCAAGCAAGGCGTCACTGTGATTTGGACAACCCACTACATGACAGAGCCTGAGAAAATCTGCGACCGAGTCGGCATCATGTTTGCGGGTAGATTGGTCCAAGTAGGGACGCCACATGAGTTGAAACATAGTGTTAGTGAACTATCACTCGTTGAGGTCGAGACCCCAGATCTATCTCAAACGCAGCTTGACCGGATAAGGAGTAAGTTGAGCTCAATGAACCATGTTTGTAGGGTCAGATACGCGGATTCGAAGCTTCAGGTAAGCTGTGAACGAACTGAAACATTGGCCGAAGAAGTCGCGAGCGCTCTCCTAGATGCTGGCGCAAAGATCAGGGCAATAAACACCAAGGATCCGACGCTTGAAGAGGCGTTCATTGCTTTGACAGGTGGTGAAGAGGAGATCGATCGATTCCTAGAAGGTGCGGGACAGAAGCCGTAGAACACAGCCGGGTTTGATATGTCTCTCGGATCGTTTCTCAGAAACTCTATCGCGGTCGCTGAGAACGAATTTCGTCAGTTCAGGCGAAACCGAAGTGCAATACTGATTTCGCTTATGGTTTTGCCGTTCTTCTTCACCGCGTCTCTGGGAGCTGGTCAGGGCGGAGCTGGCACCACCTTCTCAGCCACGGCCAATATTCCTATAGCATTCGTAGACAACGACTATTCCGTTGCTTCGCTTCGTCTCTGGCAAACGCTTACGAGTTCTCCAGACTTTCGCGAGTTGATTCAAAGCTACAATGAGCAAGCCGCGATAGCGGAGCTTGGTACCAAACATATCTACGCTGTAATCGTGGTTCCAAAAGGGTTCCAAAATGATTTGGAGAACGGCAACCGAGCTAGGGTGGTACTGTACACTGATGATAGCGAACCTGGCGTGTCCGATCAGATCCAGAGCACTCTGTCATCGTACGCTCAGAATTTCAATCCAAATGTGGAAGTCCAAGCCTATCTAACGCAGCTCCAAAGACAATCAATTTCACAGGTCGAGATCATTCGCAAAGGAGCTCTCTTCGCCGGCTTCAACGTTGGATTGACCATTGTACTAGCAGTTGTGCAGATCTTCGCTGCATTCTACGAAATCGCGGGTGGGATGTCTCGGGAGCGCGAGGAAGGAACATATGCTCGGCTCTTGGTCACTCCTGTTCCAATCGGTTCTATAGTTCTAGGAAAGACTATCTTCGATATTCTCTTGAGTACTGCTCGAACATTCATAGTCCTGGGGTTGGCGGTTTACGGATATGGAGCGAAACCGAACACAGATATTCTGAGCCTTCTGGCGCTCTCTCTCCTCGTCGCCCTGGTAACCATGGGACTTGGATTCTTTGCTTCTGGTTTGAAAATGGGACAGAGGGCTGTCGTCATTGTGGAATTCTTCCTCATACTCTTCTTGTTTGCCTTCAGCGGACTAATAATCGATAAGGAGCTGCTCGTTGGCATATCACAGGTAATCGCGAACATATTGCCCTTCACCTATGCATTCGACGCATTAAGACGTACCATTCTACTCGGAGTACCATTGCTATCCCTAACTAGCGATCTCCAGTACATGGCAGGATCCTGTGTTCTGTCATATGCGGCTGCGTTCATACTACTCCTCAAATCCCGGGAGCGACTCATCAGATGAAAGATTTCATTCGTCACACTTCAGCTATTACCATAAAAGAACTGAAGCAACTGCGTCGCGACCCTGTCTCTCTAGTCCTAACAATCATGTTTCCTATTCTCTTGATTGGTATCTTCATCGTCATAGCATCCGCCTTCAGCGCAACGAGCCATAACATACCGGTTGTTGTGGCTGACTTGGATGGGTCGCCAGCGTCCAACGCATTACTCGACAAATTGACTTCATCCTCTTTGATTCGCGTAACCCAGCTTGTGCAGACGGAGGACCAAGCCTATCAGCCCGTCAGCAATGGACAGGCCGTAGGAGCCGTGATCATACCGCAAGGATTTGGAAATGACCTGGCTTCAGGTCACGCGTTTATCGTAGTGCAGACGGATAACTCAAAATTCACCTCGTCGGCGTTCATTGTTGGTACTGTGAATCAGAGCGCTCAGCAGCTGCTCACTCAGGTAAGCTTAGGTGAGGCTGGTGTAAGTTTCGGTGCAAAGCTCGCTCCTGTCGAGGTAATTACGAGGCCTATTTCAGGTCGCCCTCCTAGCGGTGATACGATTCTGCCGGGTTTCCTCGGTATGATCGCTATCCTTGGTGCTTTTGATGACATAGTAAATGCGATTAGTAGAGAACGTGAACGCGGTACTTTTCCTCGCTTGGCTCTTTCTCCTGTGAGTCTGTTCGCCGTTTACAATGGCAAGATGTTCGCGACGGTTGTACTCACAGTACTCCGTACGGCCCTGATGCTAGTGATCTTCACGCTGGATGGCATTGCGATTCGTGGCAATCTTCTCCTGATCTTCTTGACCACTATCCTGATTGCCGTGTTCACTTTGTCGCTGGGCCTGACCATTTCCGCAAGGATTCGTGGATCAGCCACACTTACTGTCCTAGAGATCGCGATGACCTTCCCGCTCTTCACGTTAGCTGGGACAACGAACTCGCCGCTGTTGCTTGCACCTGGGGGTAGATCGATCGCAGATAGTCTGCCTTGGACCTACGGCAATGATGCGCTTAGGCGCATAATGTACTTGGGAGCTGGATTGAATGTGGTTGGTGGCGATTTGCTTATTCTGTTTCTTAGCAGTCTCGTACTGATGCCTGTGGCACTGATTCTATCCAAGCGCACAATGTAATGTCATTTGAGTTTTCTTCTATGGTTGCATTGGACTAGACATGCTGTTATGCCTACGGTAAGGATGCTAAGGGGAATTGCGGCAAATTCAGGTATTGGAATTTGACTCTCAGCGAGAATGAAATTGTTTGATGCAGCCTCTTCTCCGGGACTAACATTCAGGACGAATCCAACCTGCACGTGTCCTTCGTTATGTGCCCACTCAGTCACTGTGACTTGATAGGTGCCTCGATTCAGATATCCGTCAAACCACCCATCCCACGTATACCAATAGTACTGGTAGGAAGAGTTGTCAACAATTTGCAGAGTCACCCAGCTGGTGGTCCTTACGTCATCATCCCAGTTCATTCCTAATATGAGTCCTTGAATGTAGCCTCGCCTGTCTAATTCAAATTCCGCCGATGCTTCTCCGCTCTGTGGCGCGTTTGAAATCCTAGTGAATCCGTTCTGCGCGTATGGTCCGAGATGGTTGTAGGGGAAGAAATAGGGTGATTCTCCTTGAAGAAGAGCCGGAATGGGCGGAGAAGCAACAATCGGTCGGTACCAATTCACGGTGTCCACCATTACCGTCCAATCGCCAGAGTATCCTCCTGGATGGGCTGTCCTTCCCCATATTCCATGGTCGGTGGAAAAGAGTGTCGCACTTCGTATGTTGGAAGTGCCGCCGCTCGGATCAACGTATCCGAATAATCCTGCAAGATTCTTGTACATCAAAATGCTAGTGCCGGCAGGTACCGCTTCATTCATGATTTTCTTACCATTAGCAAAGAATCCTGTACCAGAGGACGGAAGAAGTACTCCCGCATCCGATGAGAACAAAGTGGTCGCTGCGACAAGTCTGTCGTCGTCATCGAAGACGCGAACTCTGATTGAAGAATTGTATGGAATTCCTGAGATTATGCCCTCGGTCTTGAAGATCATTGTAAAAGTGAGATTCATGCCGATGATCAGCTTGAGATTGACGTCCGCCATGTGACCGAGCCATGGTACAGATACGAATACATTTCCCAAGTCACCAAGGCTGACGACATTGTCCTGAACATATCCATACGTCCAACCGTTCAGAGCATAAATTCCTGGGTAAATTGCCAAGTTCGATCTGAACGTGGGCAACCTGTAAGACGTGAAATTGAACAGAAATCCTTCATGAAAGTTCTCCTGCAGAAAGTCAAGGGTTACTAGATTTTCCGTCGGGTCTGATGATGCCGTGCTGAGGAGGTCAGGGCCGAATCGGTCCACCGTGACTGTTCCATTGGTCATGATGTAGGTGGACCCTGCGCCGTACGTGGTGAGCCAACCAGACCATGGCATACTTTTGAACGTGGAATCTTGTTTTGGTGTCATCCACTGATGCTGTGCCGCGTTCCAGAAGTTGATTACGTCAATGAAGTTCCGCGACGAAACATCGTAGACCAGCATGTTCACGGAAGTATTATTCCAGACCCAATTCCTCTCGACAGTGGGCACCTCCCAATCAATCGATGTCGCCGTGGCGTTGATGCTGCCGCCCCGGTACATGTGAGTGCCCCCCTCTAACACGGCGGAACCCACCGCGATGGTCACCATGAGAGGTTGATCCAATTCATCGAATGAAGTTGCGGGTGGAAGGGCCTGAATGTAACCTCTCATGAATACGCGAATCGTGTAGGTATCTGTTGGGAGGCCGTAGTCGTAACTGCCCCGATATCTTGCGAGGGAGTATTTGATTGGCGCCCGCGGATCAGAAGAGGGAATGTTGAGCGGGTCGCCGGCCATCCCCAGGCCATTTAGGAGTATCGTTGTCTCAGATTGCGTTGAAACAACCTGAGTGAAGTTGAAGGCTGCCACCGTACCATCCCTGGCGAATGCTTCCGCAACAATGTACCTTCGCGGGTCTGGTCCTCGAATCGGCTCCTCCATCAAAGAGTTTGGTAGGTCGTGGAAGTGAACCGTCACGTTGATGCTGCTTGATTTTACCAAATCGATTGGTATGAATGCGTCGTATGGACCAATGTCCGGGACGACAAAAGAGTAATCGACGAATTGGGTTCCAGCATAACCCGTTTGAATGTACCCATTCAGAAATGCTCGAATATAGTACCTTCCAGGGGATAGGCTGTCCGTCCATGTAGCAAATACCTGCGGCACCATTCCGGAGAATTTCGTAGGGACCCCATAGGCGCTTTTCGAGCCAAACTGGAAGGCAAACTCTGTCGCCGCTGATCCGAGAGCTGTGTTTGGATCTAGGGTACTGCGGGAATCCACCCACCACACTTGTGCAGGTCCAACTCCATTAAACAGCCCATATGGATCTTTGATGCTCGTAGTCGTATAGGAGTAGTAGCTCGTAGGTCCCTCCCAGGGAAACGCGACTTTCTTCGGCCCAGCTAACCCGGAAGTCAGTCCGCTAGAGCCACTTGATGAGAAGAATGTGTTTCCGTTCACGTATGATGTGTAAGGGGAATGGGTGAGATTGACTGGCGAGAACGTGACAATACTTGGTATGTCGTAGGATCTGCTATCATAGATAACGATAGAAATGGGACGTTGCGCGGGCCAAGGAGTGGTTCCGTATCCCTGTTTCGAGAATACTGCGCCTCGAAGTTGAGGTCCAACTCTTAGGTATCCGTCAAAGTGGAGTGACTGACCTCGAGCCACTCTGACGTTTTGAGCAATCTTCTGTTCTGGCAGTCCAGCGGCTGAAGCGTAGATATCATAGACTCCGGGAGCTACCCCTTCTATCTCATAATGGCCTTCTGCTGTGGCATTGAAGTATCCGCGAGCCTCAATCGGTCGCCCGGCAGGTTGATTTGTGATTGGGTCGGTCGCTATACCGACCGCTCTTATTCTTCCGGGGAGATTGATTGGTAGACCGTAGAGTGTACTGTTGAGGTCTCCGTATCTGAGCGTTCCCGACATAAGTGCCGGGTCCACTTCAGCTTTCACGAGTAGGACAGGCCAATTCTCCATCGGCATGGTGCCTTTGATGTTCGAAGTGTCTCCGCGGTGTAAAGGATAGGAGTCGTTTAGGAACATCTTGAAGAAGTATCTGCCAGCAGTGAATGGTGCTTTCATCTGATTCATGCGAACATAATACCAGTCGTCACGATGGTTGGTGGTAGTGAACGTGATTCCAGAAGCCGGAGCTCTTATGTAAACGATCCAAGAGCCTGGCTCAAACGGATCATTCTGATCTGCTCTTGTGATGAAGATGCTGCCATAATTGTCGGTAATAGTGGTGACGATGTTCGTATTGTCGCCGTGTTCCCAGTCAATTCCCGCCGCAGGTTCAAAGCCGTCTTGAACTAGCGTGCCAGTCTTATCGAAGACTGGTGCCGGTACGTATATTGCAAGACTCGTGTAGTTGAATTGTGTTGTAGGAGCGAATTTGCTCGGATCTGAGAAGTTCAGTGCGAATATCAGGTCACCGACGCTGTCGTGGTCAGGAGTTGAGGTTAGAATGGCCCCTTCGGGACTATATGCACCTCCGGCAGCCTGAACCAAGTTCTCGTTGGTGAAGGGCGATTGATACCCGGGGGGATTCGAGCTGACGCCTGAATATGCATCCAATCCGCTTCCTGGCCAAACGTAGCCCAAGGGCCCTGGAACATGATGACCAGTGCCCAGAGTGTTCAGTTCATTATCATTAGATCTGTAAAGAGGTGGTGAATTGTTCAGATCTCCGAGAGTTGTGTGAGCCCAGACAGGAGCGGAGAGCGAGAACGCGAGAGCCAGCAAGAGTACGACGATGGCCCACCGGCGAGCCAAACATTTCTCTGCTCCAAGCCAGCTAAATCCGTACACTCTTCAGTGTTCACTTCTGGTCCGTAGGCGCTCGCTGTGAAGCAGCCTTTGCCTTTCTTTTTCTCATGTACACATAGCCGCCAGCTCCAGCTACAACTATGATCGCTACCACGATGAGCGTAACAGGTGCGGCAGGCGGTTCAACCGAGAGTGTTATGCTGTAAGTATCATCCAACGAATTATTGTCCTGAGTCCAATCGAAACGCAGGTCGATCGTGTACTGCCCAGGCTGCGCTTTGCTATCTATATCCACCGTGAAGAACGCGGCCTTTGTCTCGTTTGATAACATAGTTCCGAGAAAGTCAGTCAATGTTCCGGTGAAATAGTTTCCAACCCGTAGCTCTACTCTTACGGAATCAGCTTTCACTGATCCTCCATTTCTTATTTCGACTTTAATGACGTCTCCAGAATCTCCGGTGTGCACAACTGAAGGTGTAATGCTGAGAATGTCGAATCTTATCTTTTCATTAACGTACAATGGGACTTGCCCGATCGGTATCAGCTCGTCACCGGAAACGTGACTCAGTATGATCGAATATTGACCAAACGTGGCGTTAGTCGCGACATCTACGATAAAATCTGCTTCTGTTATCTGGCCAGCTGGAAGGCTGCCCACAAAGATCTGAGCGGAGCCGCTGGAAGAAGGAGTGAATGGGGGTTTCAGGTCGAGCTGAAGCTGAAGGTCCTTTGCGGTGCCTTGCCCAGAATTCACGATCGTAACTTTGACCGCTACAGCTTTGCTGTCTGGGTAGATCTTCGTTGGATTAGTTTGAACACCTTGAACATGGAGTTCCCCTCTCCACACAGGCGCGTCGACCATCACCGTTGTATTGATTTCTTGGAGTTCTCTTGCTGACTTGTAAGATAATTGTAACCCATAACGATAGATTCCTTCTTTCGCCCCGGGATCAACACTCAACGTGTACTTGAGCGTGTAACTTTGTCCAGCCTGCAAGTCACCAGCGACCTGCGAAATGGATGTTCCAGTGTATTGCATACCGTTGAGATAGTATGAATGGACGAGAGGTGGGCTGATTTGGAGAGTGGCATTGACACTACGTGCGACATCGTCGCCTACGTTTGTAATCAATATAGAGAGCTGGAGGTTAACGTCACCAGGGTGGGCAGTATCTGGGCTTGCAGGATTGCCACCCCAATACACGTTGGTCACAACAACATTCGCGACGCCTATCGCTTTTACCGGCTGCAATTCTGTGTGCAAGAAGAATGCGAGCGAGATAACAAGTAGTAGAACAATCATCCTTTCATGTCTCATATTTGCAACGCCCACCAAAACTGCGGATCGGTGATTACAATAGCACGGCTTTAAAGTTGCGCTTGGAAATCAGAAGCGTTCTCTATCCGACTTGACCCAAGTCCTTTCTCAAAATGCTCGTTTGAAGGCTGCAGTCGCCAGTACAACCATCAGTCCAGTGAAAACAGGCAAAAATGCAAAATCACCTATCACGCAGGTAGGCCAGCTCCTTTGTACATGACAACTCGTAGAGCGTGAACTGCGTAAGCTTCAGGATTGAGGCTTGCTATGCTTCTCATCCAGTCAGGGAATCCTTCGATTGGATAGACTGCTCCACTGGTGAAGTACAGTATCAAGTTGATCGGAAAGGCAGTGAATTGGTAGACCTCCGGTGCCGGAGCTCGAACAGCGTATGCAGTCATCATAGAAATGAGTCCAAGCGCCGTTAGGAATATTGTGAAGAACATTAGTATGAAACCGGATATGTCAGTCATTGGGCGAGCTCCTGCAAAGACGATTGCCAGTACGAGCATTGCAATGGCGGAGAACATTGCCTTGATGACTCCTGCGAGGAGAACTCCGACCACGATCTCGTATTGCTGCAACGGCGTAACCAAATAACCCTCAATGATCCCTCTTTGTTTGTCAAAGAGGATCGAGATTCCGCCTCCGATAATTGACGCGAACATGATTGATTGAATTAACGATCCTGGAGCCATGAATTCAATGTATAAGACGTCTCGATAAACGTCTGCTAAGTCAACGGTCACTGTCGGATCATGGGGCGAATTGACTTGTATCTGAGCAGAGATCCTACCACCTGCTTGAGCGAGCTGTCCGGAAATTGAGGCAGCGCTTAATGGGTCCGTGTTGTCCAGGTAGACGGTTACGACGGGTGAGTTGGCGTTTCCGATTGATTGGTCGAAGTCTAATGGGATGTAGATTATTGCTTTTACTGGGCCTCTCCGAAGCATGAGCTGTGCTGAGTCCAAGTCCGGAACGTCTGTCAGCCGGAAGGCGTCGCCGCAATTTACTCCGCCGTAGGCACAGCTCTGTTCTCCTCTCACGATATCAAGGAAATTGGATGAAACGGGCCCAACACTTTCGCGTACAACTGCTACCGGGACATGTGTAATAGCGCCTCCGAAGGCAAATCCAAGTAAGATCAGGGTAAGAAACGGTCCAATAATCGCAGACAGCATGACTGCTGGTTGCCTTAGGAACTTGCGAATATCGCGTTCACAGACCCATAGCGCGCCCTTCATCTTCGCATCGCCTGCCAACTGCTGACGAATCTTTTCTTGCTGATGTCAGTGTCCTCTCTAATGCTCCGCCCTCTGAAATGTAGGAACACGTCATCTAATGTTGGTTCGCGCAAAGTGAGTGAGCGAATCTTGCCACCATTTAGCGTTTGCTAATTCAACTACCCTTGGCACGGCCTCAGCGCCGTTCTTAACAAGGATATTCAGAGAGCTCTCACGTCGCTTCAACTCCAGAACGAAATCAGCCGAGTTCAACGCTTCCAATGCTCGGTCGGGAAGTGCAGCAAAATCCGCCTCGACTATATCTCCCCCTGAAACTTTTCTCTTGAGGTCAAGAGGTGTACCAAGAGCCACTAGCTTGCCAAAATCCACAATCGCCAGTCTATCGCAAAGCCCCTCTGCTTCGTCGAGGTAGTGTGTGGTTATCACGAGAGTAATGCCTTCTTCTTTGTGGATCTTCTTCAAGTGCTCCCACACTGCGTTTCTCGCCTGTGGGTCAAGGCCGGTCGTTGGTTCATCTAGGAACAGGATTCTGGGCTCGTGCACGAGCGATCTTATGATTTCAAGACGTCTCTTCATTCCGCCAGAGTAACTGCCTACGATGAAGTCTGCACGATCCGCGAGGGCCGACTACCTCAAGAAGTTCTCGAATTCTCTTATGGCGAATATCCGAGGGTACACCATAATACTTGGCGTAAATCTCCATGTTCTCCCACGCGGTTAGTTCAATATCCAACGTCATCGCCTGAGAAACAACGCCTATCCGTTTTCGCACCTCCGATGGATTCTTTCGAATGTCTATGCCAGCGACTTTGGCGGTACCTTCTGTCGGAGGCATTACTGTCGTCAACATGCGAGTCAGTGTCGTCTTGCCTGCGCCGTTCGGGCCAAGTAGCCCGAAGATCTCTTTAGAGTCGATGCTTAGGTTGATGCAATTTACTGCCGTCAGACTGCCGAATCGTTTTGTAATGTCGATCGTTTCTACAGCTGTCGGCAAGAACAGAATCAGCTCTTACAAAGGTCAAACCGTGAAGTAAAGGAGCAGGCTCATGTCAATCTTAAGTTTGCGTTCAGTCCTTGATGGCTTCGAGTAAGCTCACTGCGTTCCAGATCTTCACTCGAGTGTAAGGTGGCATGTTGGGATCTTGGCTTATGTCATCCAAGATGGAAATTGCGTTAGCTGCTCTAACTCCTAGGCTCAGCTCTCCTACCTGAAGGGTGTCCATCGCGCTTTTGGCCGCACGACGGATGTTACGGGGGGTAGTCGTGTCATTAGAAACCTCGTTAAGAATCCCCAATGCCTGCTTGATTCGCCCTTCGTATTCCTCTTTGCGCTTAACTTTAGTTGACATAGCGGACCGCCCCGCAAGACAGGAGACCTTTCAATCAAAGTTATCAATGCGCAATATCTAAAGTCTTTCATGATTCCGCATACGATGGAAGCCACAGTCCCGCCCGACTCCAACAAACGTAAAAGCCATTTGACATATCCTTGTGTGGTCAATGACCGTGGGAATCGACGTAAAGAAAATGGCTGAACTCCTGAAATCAGGCGCCACGATGCTTCAGGAAACATGTCCCGAATGCCACACGCCGCTCTTCAGGAAGGGCAAGGAGACCTTTTGCCCCAAATGCAACAGACCAGTGGTGATACTCCAATCGAGAGAAGACGAAGCCCGTCTACTTACGGACAGGGTCCTTGAATCGTCAGAGCAGATGTTGCTTGCGAAGATTCAGGAAATCAACATCGCCATGAGAAATGAAACCGATGCCGAGAAATTGGCCGCGTATGGAAATGCTCTTACTAGTTGGTTAACTGCAATAGAGAAACTCAGACGGCTTAGGGGACAAGACATCGCGTAAATGGCCAGATCGCATGAGCCTCCATCGGTCATATGCTCCTACTCTTTATATGGTCTGACGCGTCATCTCTTGCCAGGTTCACAGAATGAATCTCGGTGAAAACCTGAATAATAGCTTCAATTACGCAAAGAAACTCTTCAGTGACGCGGGCAGACTGATTATACTCATCATACTAGATTTCATACCTATCGTCAACTGGATAGTAGTAGGTTACGCTGCCAGAGTCCTCAAGGAGTCGTCAAGCACCGATGCTCCTCCCAAACTTGAGAACTATGGAGAGCTGTTCGTCAATGGTGCTAAGGTCTTCTTCGCCTCTTTGATCTACATGATCGTCCCAACCCTCCTCATCGTTGCAGGCGGGGCCTCGATCTTCACAGGCGTGTTCTCAGGTGAAGCCCCTAGTATGCTGCTTGGGGGGACAGGCCTAGTGCTTGTACTCGTAGGAATCATACTGGCAATAGTGCTGCTGATTATGCTAGGTGTTGGAATGGCTCACATGATCAAGACCGGCAAGTTCGGTAAGGCCTTCGCGTTTGGTGAGATATTCAGCATAATACGTGGCATTGGATGGGGCAGATACATTGGTTGGATAGTTGTAGTCGTCATAATTGGGGCCATAGTAGGCGGTATTACTGGGAGCATACCTTTGGTAGGCTGGATAATCTCAGCGATAATTTCACCTGCCTTGAGCGTCTTTATCTTCAGATCAATGGGCCTCCTCTACAATGATGGAGCGCCCCCGGAACTACGCGCTCAAGCAACTGCGTCAGGAACAACAGGCCTGGTTTGCGCGTCTTGCGGGGCCTCTCTACAGCCATACCACAAGTTCTGTCCAAGCTGTGGTGCACCGGCACCTGCTCCCCCAACACAAGCACCAGGTTCGACATCAGATGCCGGAACAAAATTCTGCATTAGTTGCGGAGCGAGAATACCGGCATCAGCCGGCTTCTGCGGAAGCTGTGGCGCCAAGCAGACCTAGATTCCTTTCCAGACGCACTTTTTTGAGATTCGCACCACGAGTAGTTCTGAATCCGCGGGAAGTTTCGGATGGAAGTGAGCATACCCAGTGGATTCGCATCATGGCGTTGTCCGCCTTAGTGGAACCCTGTGACTTATACCCATGGCATGTTCCTATGATGAACAAAGGCCTGTAGGGCGTACGCTCGGTGCCAGTGGACTTCAGTTCCAATCCTTTCTTGAGGTCGGATACTTTCGAGCGTCGATCCTACCAAGAGGTCATAGCCCGGAATGCCCTTCGAGCAAATACACTCGTCTGTCTCCCGACAGGAGTAGGTAAGTCGGTTATCGCTGCTCTGGTGGCCGCCGAGAAGCTAAGGGCGATGCCGTCCAGCAGTGTTGTAATGCTGGCACCAACCAAGCCTCTGGTGCTTCAACATTTCAATAGCTTCCAGAAGCTCATGAACCTGAGCGAGAGCTCGATAGTCTGGCTCACTGGAGAAGTGGGCCCTGAGCGGAGAGCGGAATTATGGAGGAAGAATTTGGTTTTTTCTACACCACAGGTCTTCATGAACGATCTTCTGACGGGAAAGATACCCCTTGAACAATTCTCCCTAGTGATCTTTGATGAGGCTCACAGAGGCGTAGGTGACTATCCCTACGTGTTCATTGCGGACCGATATGCCGCCGCGAGTAATGGGCTCATCCTAGGACTCACTGCGTCGCCTGGATCAAGCGAGGCCGACGTACGTGAAATCTGCAAGAATCTTCACTTGGACTGGGTAGAAGCCAGAACAATCGAAAGCGACGACGTCAGACCCTATGTCGGCGGAATCGAAGTAAAGTGGGTGACGGTCGATCTCCCTCAGATCTTCTACGACGTCAAGCGGGAACTAGAGGACTTCCTGCGTGAGAAACTGAGAACTATACGAGATCATGGATATCTAGAAAGTGCTGCCATGGATCGCGTCCGCCTTCGCGACGTTCTGGCGGCTAGACAGAGAATACTGCAGGACGTCGCACGCGGAAAAAGAGAAGTCAAAACCTATCTGGGGTATATCTACGCTTCAGTTCATGCTATTCGAGCGATCGAGTTTCTGGAAACGCAGGGCTTTCCTGCCCTGAAGGCTCAC
>Ga0315279_10005537_pt1 | contig 16328 bp, 20 predicted proteins | sample YL17G06_20_MG_FD_203694 | JGI IMG/M metagenome (GOLD analysis project Ga0315279, IMG submission 203694) | Sediment microbial communities from Yellowstone Lake, YNP, Wyoming, USA - YL17G06_20 | ecosystem: Environmental > Aquatic > Freshwater > Lake > Sediment | place: USA: Wyoming | collected...
TGGACCATCTCGGAATAATCATCATTGCTGAAGCTGGACACGGCAAAAGTTTTACAGCGTTCACGATTGTGAAAGAAGCAATGCTGAACCCAAACATAACCGTAATTATCTTCAGTCCGTCTACCATATGGCGAAGGAATTTCGGTTCTATCAACTGTGTGAAAGTCGGCACTCCAAGCTTTAACCCGATAGTGGAAAACGAAAAGGCAACGCTTGAACCAGTGCCGATTCTCAGAGATACAATCTTCATAAACTTAGATAAACACTGGAATTATGCACGTAGTGAATGGTTAGAAAAACTACTGGAGAGCAAAAGACATCTTCTTTTCGAAATCAAATATAGAAATGGAAGACGGATTAAGGCTTTCGAAAGCGTAGTTTTGCAATATCTTTACGAGATGCAAGAGCATAGGCTAGACGTTCTAGGCGATTATAAACAACATTACCTAGTAGTGTTCGAAGAACTACAGAACAGCTTTGGAACTTACTCCATGAACACAGATGATAGTTTAGACCTACTAACGATTTTCACTCAGAGTCGTTCAGACGCTAATATACACTATGTCGGAGTCGGACAATTGAAATTCTTCGGGATTTCAGTCTTTAGACTTAACGACATAAGCACTAAGATAATAGAGCGTCTGAGACCGTTTATAGGTCTCACTCTTGGAGAACGTAGCTTATCAAAAGTAAGAGCTATGCTTCCAGAAGAGCTTAGAACCAGAATTCAACAGTTGCCTAAACGTCACTGGTTATATCTGAACGGTAAAGAAAACCCAGAAATGATTATTCCAGAGTTCAAGAGAGAAGGAAAAACGGTTTTCTTGAAACCAGACACGGCAACACAGAAACCAGAACCACAAAAGAAAAGTTCAGCATTGAAAGACATAACCAAAGGAATCTTAAGCTTCATATTTTCTGTGCCTAAGATTCAGAAGCCTAGAGGACCACCAACACAAGAACAACAAGAACAGATGGAACAAGACGAAAGAGACAACACAGCATTAGACGAAGAACAAGAGGAATTTGATAAAGATTTAACCTAGCGTCTTTAAACCGCTAGAGTAGTTTTAGAAAAGAAAAAAAGAAGGTGATAAAGAATATGGAGAATGATATGTCTAAGGTAAAGTCGAAAAAAAGTAGTGTGTTCTCCCGAAGACAATACAAAAAGTATAATAAACCATTGACAAACCATAGTGTAGAAACAGAATTGAACGCTAAAGAAACTTTTCTGTCTGATATTCTGAAACGAAGAAAAAAGACAACTTACAAAGGCTACAAAAGAGGGATAGAACTTTTCGAAGAATATAGTCAAAAAGACTGTGACAGAATCTTAGCTGAAGCGAAACAGAAAAGCAAAAGCGAAAACGTGTTAGACCTTTCATACTTCGACAGAGAAATAGAAGCATTCTACAAGTGGATGATAGATAAAGGCTACGCTCTAACAAGTTCCAGAAACAACACGTTAGGAATCGTTCAATTCTTCAACTTCTACCGTATTCCAATAAACTCTAAGATTCCCATGCCACCACCGACAACCAAAACATACATACCAAAAATTGACGAATTGCGGAGAATGTTCCAGACTTCAGACCTTAAAGGAAAAGTGGTTCTTTCGCTAGGCTTAGACTTCGCATGGAGAATAGTAGACTTCGTAAACTTGAAGAAAACTGATATTCCAGACTTGAATCAAGAAACACCAATAGGAATTTCACAGGTAACACAGAAGGAAAACGTGATTAGTGCAACGTTCATAAGCTCTGAAACTGTAGAATTGCTTAAGGCTTATCTTCCAACTCTACAGACACAAAACGAATACCTTTTTCCCAGTACAATGAACGGTAGCCATATGAAAGACGAAAGCTTAAACAAAATCTTGAAAGTAGCATGTCAAAAGGCTAAGATTCAGATTCCAAAAGGAAAACGCTTCACGTTTCACAGCTTGAGAAAACGGTTCCTGTCAACTTGTGCGACATTGAACATAGATAGCGAATACGCTAAGTTAATGGTTGGAAAATCTACGGAATTAGGTTCAAGCTTCGAAACTTACCTTCAAGATGCAGACTTTAAAGAAGCGTTCAAAAAGGTCCGAGAAGACGCTTTAAGCCTAAGCAACGGCACAATAAAGACAACTATGGAAGGAAAAGACGCTAAGATAACGGAATTATCGCAAAAGGTGAACGAGTTAGAGCTACTTCTTAAAACCATGACTGGAGTATTCGGAGACACCATCCTCAAACAGGCACAAGAACAATTAGCTTCTAAAGGCTTAGCTTCTAGACCGCTAGACCCATATGAAGCCTTACAAATGCTAGCTGAATTCAAGAAAGAGAAAGACAAGAGAGAATACGACAAGTTGCTAGAAGAAAAGAACGGTCTAAACGGAACACATTAAACTCCACTTTTCCTATCCACCACTCTATCTTTTAGTATCATATTATCTTAAGTTAATACACTCTATTCTCTATTCCACCCTTACCCTTACTAGGTAGCTTCGTTATGCTATACGTTAACGTTGTTATGGATGTTAAAGAATTATTTTATGGTCTTTAACAAGTGACATATCATAGCTAGAGTAGAGTCTTCAATAGAAGACCATGCTCCAGTACTCCACCACCATTAAGAAAATAGACCATAAGACCATGGTTTCATATAGGCATGGTATGTTAGGGGGTAATATTGATTAATGTAAGGGTTTTGTCCTATATTTGTCCGATAAACATATGATTTTGTCTTTTGAATGTTGTGGTGTGTAGTGTGTGTCCTCTCTCTCTGTTCTCAAGGGGGTAAGCAAATAGTATATCATATCATATGCTTTTCTTTATCTATTCAATTGAATTGTTATAACTGCGTTCATTGACTATTATGCTACTATTTTATATATGATATGATATACCTTTTGATTACCCACTAGGTCTTGTTACAGAGAGACCACACACACACACCACACAAAAGAAAAGTGTTAGTTTGAGCTTGCGGTGAGGTCACGGCGATTACGCACGTAAGACCATGTATAAACACTCAAACTTTAACGTATGTATGTATGGTTCAACTGATTAATTAAGGTTGTGGTGTTTTTTCCAGAACCCTTATAAGTCACACTGTCTATCTATACGCATAGATGATTGATACGAGCGAAGAAAGAAAATGTCCTAAATGCGGTTCACTTCATGTTGTTAAGACTGGAAAAAAGAGAACCCACAAAAGAGGTCTGGTTCAGAGATATATCTGTTTTGACTGTGCAACCAGCTTTTACTAGAGGTCTTTTCAATGCCAAAAATCAAATGTGAACAATGCCTTAAAGAAGTTGATAGACCTAGACCTCAACCTTACTGCTCTCCAGAATGTTATCAGCTTGCTCTAACCAAAAAGAAAAACATGTATCTCACAACATATGAAATCATACTAAAAGATGGAGACCTTATTAAATTCTTGAATCAAGCTAACCGTGAGTCTCTTCAATGGCAATTCGAGAAACTATTGAAGAAAGAAACGTTGAAAGGCTCGTATAAAGCGTTTCAAAAAAACTGTACGGAATCTCTTCAGCCATTTTACGAATATGTTCTGAACACTGTTCGAGTTAGGAGAGAATGACATGAGTAAAGAAGCTCAATATAAAAGAGGATACCGAGAGAAAAAACGCATTTTAGCCATGACACAGATAGAACGCATAGAAGAATATTTCGTAGAGCTTCACAAGACACAACTTAAGAAATTCTTGAAGCATAAACCTAGGCATGGTAAACAATGACTGAAGAATTGGATGCTTTAAAGGAGAAATGGAAAGAGCAACGTAGAAAACGTTTAGAATATGGAAAAGCATACAGTCATGAACACAGAAAACAACTTAACGAAAATCATAAGAAGTGGGTTAAGAATCATCCACAACAAGTTAAAGAAGCTATAGAGAAATGGAGAAAAGCAAATCCCGATTATTGCAGAGAATATTACCAAAAGCATAAAGAGCGAATGTTAGAATATAATAGGGCATATTGTAAGAAACAAAGAGAACTGAATTCTTGGCTTTGTCCGTGTTGTGGAAGAACCATTATTCTGAAACGAAGAAAGAAGGAATCTGAAAGTTCTTGACTAATGAGAAAAAAGTAAGATTATCAATTCGCCTACACCCAAAACTGTATGATCTAGTTATAAGTATTTTGCCACTGTTCAACAACTTCACTGAAGCGTTAGAGTATATTCTGAAGCAATACGAAGACTCTCAGAACCACCTAGCATGTTTAGAAAAGATTGATAACTTACGTTCTTTCATGCTGAAACTGGAACAGAGATTTTGCTCTAAGAACGTAGGTATAGAAGAGAATGGTAATGACTAACGTGATATGACATACCTTTAATAGTCTTATTTTGTCATATTTATACCAGTGATTAAATTGAGCAATGAAGAAAACGAAGACGGAAAAAAGAAGATACGTATTGAAGTTGATCGTAAACAGTATCTCCATGAATGGTATCTAAAGAATAGAGATAATCCAAAACGTAAAGAACAGAAACGTAAAGCAGACAAGAAATATAATGAAACTCGTAAAGTCTGGAAACGTAACTCTGAACAGAATGAGAAACACAGAATTCATTCATTGACAGAATATAACTTTTTGTTAGATGATAAATGTATCTTTTGTGGAACAACTGAACGTTTAGAACATGCCCATTTAGACTATGAAGACAATGGAGTTAACGTAGTTACCGCTTGTCATCAATGCAATATATGGATGGATATTCCAATAGGAGAGGGATTCTAATGTCCGAAGAGAACGAAAACGAAAATAAGAAGAAAATAAGGATTGAGGTGGACCGCTCACCAGAGATAGAAAGAATAAAACTTGAAAGGGATGCTTTTGAACGTGAACTGATAGAAAAGAGAGCTATTCTTGAAGCACAAGCTTTAGCAGAACTAGAAAAGTCCAGAACTGAAATTATGGACATGGCAAAAATAGGAAAATTATCAGATGACCAATTAGCAGAGATTGAACAGAAGCTTGAAGACCCGAAACAAGTAGAGTCCATAAAAATGATGGTCAAAATGATTAGTGACTCAGTTGAAAAGGTTAAGACTGAACTACCAAAAAAGAAAATTCCAGACGGTAAAACTTCAATAATTCCACCTAATAAATCTGGACAGCAATTTGAAACCGAGAGCGAAGTTATAACATCTCTGTATTTCACGGCTTATGACCCGAAAGCTGGAGCTACAGCAGAACAGAAAAGAGACGCAATAGACAAGATAAACCAGTTGTGGACTACCATGTTGAAGAATCCCGTTAGTAGACAACCTAGAAAGATTATAGATGTAAGTGCATGTCCTCAATGTGGACATGTTAACGAAAGTCCAAGAGGTTCTATAGTCATTACTTGCGAAAAATGCAAAAACCAGTATAAGTGATTGATATGAGCGACACAATAGAAACTTTACCGAAAGGCTTTCAGCTAGTGTTAAAAGTCTTTTCTTCAAGTCCAGTACGGACATTCAAGAATATCGTGACGGACCAGAAGGTTGAAAGTAGAGCTTTTGACTGGTCAAGTCTAAAACCTATTCTAGTTGGTGAAGAACGGAAATATCCACAAAAAGAATTTGTGTGGAGTCCAACAAGTGGCGAAGTCCATTTCCAGCTTATCTTCAAGAAACTTGGCTACGAAAAAATAGCAGAAATGCTAAAGTCGAAAACTGGAGTAAACTTCGATATGAAAGACTTCAAGAAAGAATTAGAACATGAAATCAAAAGAGGTTCTAAACGGGTGATGATTATTACTAGGGCATGGCAATTATGCGTTCAAGATTGTCCAAAGAACGAAATCATTTTCTGGAGTGGAGATAGCTTCACCACGGATGATTGCGTAACAGACGAAGACCCTCTAAGCTGGAATTCTAGGTTAGAAGCTAAAAAGTCGAATTGGCGATTAGTCTAACTCCTTTCTCTAGTCATACGCTGTCTTTTCCCCTTTTTCTATTCTAATAGCCTTTTAACATTCACTTTTATCTCGATTATTCTCTGTTTTTCTCTGCTATACTCAGATATTCTATTTTTCATGTAAAAAACAGTCCAAAAAATAGTTGAAGATTGCTTTTAAACGTTGTTCTCCATGGTTAAAGTACATAAAAAATAGGAGAAAATAAAAATGGTAACATTTGAGGAAACGAACTATACCCTAATGACAAGCGACCTTTCGGACACTTGCGACCTTATAGCGGTTATGATTTACAGTGAAATTCTCTATGGAGCAACATACCGATTTGTTTTCATGCAAGCTTGTTTACCAGTTGAAGACTTGGTAGGCAACACTGGAGATGCATTATGCATTGCTGTTCTGGACAGAGACGAATTCACAGCTAGAAGCATAACTGAAGCCGCACTAGATAGCGGTGGATATGTTAAAGACGTTCTAGCTCCAGAAACCGTTCAGATTTCGATAGGCGATATAGTCTATAATGCTAGTCGAATTTCAGACGTTGTGAAAGAAGATTCTAAACTCGATTGGGCAAGAGCTTCATTCATGAAGATGGGTCAAGCTATCGCTCTGAGGATTGACGAAGACATTAGAGACGCTCTAGTTCTTGGTGCTGGAACTGTTATTACACCCACTACACTAGGAACTCTAGCATATGATGACGTTGTTGACGCTGTTGCATCACTAAAGGTAAATGGTTACTGGAGTGATGACGGAAGCGATTTTCTACTCTTCTGTAATGCAGAACAAGAAGCTGACCTAGTTAAAGACACAAGATTCACGGACACTGCAAGATACAGTTCAGCAAATATTCCATTGGTAGGCGAAACTGGAAAGTTCAGTTCATGTAGATGTTTGGTAACAGACATAACCATGGCATGGTCAACAGTAGCCTATGCGTTAGTTGTTGCATCACCCACAAATCGTGCTGGTCCAGCCGCAATGTTCGCATGGAAACGTCATATAAGGCAAGAAGCATGGAGAGATTCGCAAGAAGGTAGAGACGTATTTCTGCTTTCGTGTCGCTACGGTGTTGGTGTCGTTTTTCCAGACGCAATAGCTCTCATAAGCGATTGCTAGTTAAGGTCTAAAAAACCTTACTTAGCTTTTCTTTAGTTGCTTTAGAGCTTAGAATAATAGGAGAAAAACCAAATGAGCGGTCCGTTTAAATGTAAAAGGATGCGAATCGTAGTAGGCACAACCACGTTAGGTGTTGTTGAAGCTTACGATATTGAACTCATTAGAGAAGGTGGAGTAACACCACACTATGATAGTGAAACTGGAAAACATGCAGTTGGAACTAGACATGCAACTTTCAGATTGAGACGTTGGTTCTATGCAGATGACGGTAAAGAAGACCTTATCTATGACTTGTTTGAAGGCGATGGAGTAGACCCAGACCACTTCGACATGAGTGGAGAAATATCTGGTGAATCTGGAAGCAAAATAACACTGATTTCATGCTGTATCTATAGTTATTCACCAAGAACTGGTGGAGCTAACGACATAGTAGCAGAAGAGGCTAGAGGCGAAGCTATAGACTGGTTTAAAGCCTAGTCTTTAGTAACCCTAATATATCATACTTCGCCTTATATCTGGTGATTCACAAATGACAAACCTAGGTTCAACTACAACCTTTTTCATAGTAAGTCGTGAACTCTCTTTCGAAGAGTCACAATCTACAGACAAGTATGCAATTATTTCAGCTACGGTTATGGAACTTGAAAAACCAAGTGAAGGAAACAACCGTATTTATCAGATTGCAGAGGGTGAAGAAATAGCTGAAAGTCTTGTTGGAAAACCAGTTTACTATGGAACAAAGGGTTTATTCAATAAGCATGATAATCCGATAGTGCAAGAAAACAGTAATAAAGAACCAGTCGGTTTCGTAGAGTCTACTAAAGTTATTGGAAACAAGATTAAAGCCAAAATCAAAATCATAAGTGCTTCACTGATTGAAACGTTGAAGCATGGAACAAAATATCTTTTTAGTGTAGGTGGAAATGCCGTTAGAGAAACGTTAAAACGAGTCGGAAACAAAATCGTTCATGTTCTTCATGGGGCAAGATGTAACCACCTTCAGATTCTTGACTTGAATACTCCAGTTGGTTTCCCAGATGCCAAGATGGAGAAACTAATAGAGATTCAAGAAACCGTTATGATTTGTGAGAATGGGGTATGCTCTTGTGAGAAACCAGATTTAATTTTTAGGATTTATGATTCTGTAAATTTCACGTTCGAAGAGGAATAAAAATGGCATATTCAACCTATCAAGATGTTCTAGATGCTTGTGGACTGTCACTTACTAGAATATCTGCAATACATAATGGTGATAAGACTGACGTTCAAATTCAGACTATGATAGGAGATTTCATAGACGAAGCTGACCAAGAAATTAAAGATTTGCTTGGAATACCGATTATTATCCATGAAGAAATCCATGTGATAGACGATTCTATCAGTTTAACGAAAGTCTATTTAGGAAACCATGACGAAACTTGGAGAGGTACACAACCGATAGACGTTCAGACATGCGTTCAAGCAATTTTCCGTGTCTGTGTGAACGGAACTAGAGTTTTGTCTACAGACGATAATTATCCGTGGTCATGGACTACTCCAAACGGTTACATCACTTTCGCTAATCCGTTGTCTGACGGAACAGTGGTTATAATAACATATTCTTATGACCAGTACGCTGTGACTGTTCCAAAAAACGTTAAGAAAGCAAGTCAATGTTTTGCTGGACAAGCCTTAATAGAACATCTTATCGGACTGAGACAGAGCATAACAGCGTTTGAAGCTGAAGGCGATAGTGGAGAAAGAATTCCAGACAAAGAAGCATTATTCAACACTAGAACAATGCTTCAGAAGATGGCTAAAGACGCTTTAAATAGTATTGGTTATAGTTTCGAGTTTGAACCGATAAAAGGATAAGTGAGGTCTCTTGGTAGGCAAATTTAATGACACCAAGAAAACTCTTATAGCCAAAATCAAGTTAGCTGTTCCAGAAGCTACAGTTGAAGGAAACTGGAGAGAAGGAATAAACGAAATAGTTAGAAATTTGCCTTTTGTGACTGTTAGAATGAAAGACGTTTTACAAGACGTTTATGACCGCAATATTGGCGAATCTTCAGACGGTTGTATAGCTCATTATCCCTTTTCATTATTCATTTTTCATAGTAACTGTTTAGAATCTGGAGAAGAAAAAGGAAAGTATGCACAAGACGTAGCAGACAGAATAATCAGCTATCTCTCATATCAACCTAGCAGAATAGGTTACGACATCGGAGAAATGAGTGCTAGAGAATCAGAACCAGAAGGTGGACACCACCGAATAAGTAGGGTAATAATCGAAGGTTCAATAGGCATAAAACGTATTGATTGATATGACCAAGAAATCTATAAGACATTATGCCGTCTGCTGTGTTTGTGGAAGACCCAGTACCAGTGTTATGGTTAATGGTACACTAGAGAAACCCTGATATGGAAAAACATAATGGACAGATACCCGAAAGATTCACAAGAGGTCATTAAATGACGTATCCATACACCAAAATCATAATCGCTGAAGCATCAGAAAAATATCAAGCTTTCGCCAATTACTATGCTTATCTCGAAAAGAAGGTAGACGCTTTTTGTCTGCGTAAACAAGAAAAGAAGAGTTTGAAAGAAGAAATCAGCGAAGAACTTGAACGAACCCATAAAGAACGGTTCAGACTCATAGTTCTTGAACAACGGAATAAAGACGTTGAACCGTCAAGTTCTCGAAATGCTGAACAAGACCATAAAGAAATGAAGAAAATAGAAAAGAAACTGAAACCAAGCGAAGAGAAAATAAGCGGATTGTTTGACAAGATAGAAGAACTTGGTCTTGACCGAGACAAGAAGGTCCTGTTAGAAGAAACTAACGTGTGTGAAGGACTACTTGAAGATTGGATTTGGACACTCGTTTATGCAGACATTATAGAAAAAGTCCAAATTGCTGAAACACGAGCTTTCAATCAAGAATTTTATAAACTGTCAAGCGAAGAACGAGCAATGTTCATGATTCCGACTCCAGAAAACGAAGAAATCTGGAATAGTCTGTCATGGAAGAAAGTTGCTGATAAACACTTTTCTGAATGTCAGAGACGTTACTATGCTAAAATGCTGAAGGTTGAAGACTAATGGCTTGGTTAGCTGGTTGGGCGAAAAGAATCAAACTTACCATAGATGCTGGCGACATAGACGCTGACTTGGCGAATTTCCCAGTCTTGGTCTATATTAGTGCGTCAAGCGGCATTAATGGAGAAGACATAAGTTGCGTCTTTGATGAATTAACTTCAGACGCTAATCGTCTTAAGATAGCAGTAACAACAGATGATGGTCTTACCGAGTGTAAAGTAGAGATAGAGAAATGGGTTGATTCCGCCGAAACAGCATGGTTATGGGTGAAAGTCCCTTCAATAGATGACGCTGTTAATACGGATTTATACCTTTACTATGACCATACACACGCTGACAATACTACTAATGTTGGCGACATTGAATCAGTTCCAGCAGAAGCGGTTTGGGAATCCAATTTTAGAGCAGTTTATCACATGAGAGATAAGACCACTTCAAGTGTGGCTGAATCCACTACGAATAATTTAACTGGAACTAAATCAGCCGCTAACCAACCTATAGAAGATACTGGTAAGATTGACAAGGGACAGAAATATGCCGCTCTTAATACGGATATTAACCACGCTGATGATGCTCTCTTGGACTTTACTAATTCATTCAGTATAGAGTTCTGGATGAAAGTAGATAATACTCACACAGCACAGATTCAAGCTCTTGTCTATAAATATTATAATCTTAAAGGCTATCAAGTAAGGATTTGTAGGACTGATGAAGGTGCTGGCGTAGTTGGTCACATACGCTTCTATGCTATAGCCAATTCTACTACTCCCCTTAATGTAGATTCTAATACTAGAGTAGACGATAATACATGGAGACATATAGTCTGCACCAGAAGTGCTGACGGTAAGATACGAGTTTATGTTAACGGTGTTATTGATTCTGCTGTAGTTACTCTTGGAAGTGCTGGAGACCAAAGTAACGCTGTTGCTTTCTGGATGATGAATGATGATAATTTCGACTGGGATTATTACGGTGCTATAGATGAAGTAAGACTGTCTCAGATTGAGCGACCAGCCGAATATATCAAGGCTGATTATGAGACTGGAAGAGACCATCTGCTTGATTGGGGAACTGAAGAAACTCCAGCAGTAGACCATTACGTGACGGTTATCGAGATAATTGGATGCTTAGACACTAAATCAAGAACTAAGACGATTCATAGAACCATAACGGAAAAATTAGGATTAAAGGACACTAGAAGCCGAACCAAAACCATTAATAGAATAGTAACTGAATTGTTAGGATTAAAAGATGTTAGGTGGCTTCCATCGTTACCACCAATACCACCAGTCTTTAAAGCCGTATATGGCAAAATCAAGAAGAAACTGTATGATGTATTTCTAGGATTGATTGAGCAACCAGCAATAGATAACCCTAGAGTCCAATGTGACATCATAGTGAATCTGACTGAAACAAGAAGAATCACTGCAAAATTGAAACGTTTCTTGACTGAACTTAACACTGAATTCTTTGCCGAGACGGTTTCGACTCTACAGCTTGAAAATAATGAAGAACTGGACAAACTGAAGAAACTTAGAGATAAAATAGAAGAGTAACTCAAAAGACAACAAACTAAGTATTTCCTAGAATACGAAAAACTCTTGAATAAACAGAAAGAAGACAAGAACAATGACATTGTGTAAGCATGGCAAACAACAAGTAGAATGTTTCGCTTGTCTAGAAGAACGTATGGCTAAAGAAATTGGACAGTTGACTAGGGAAAGAGAATACAGTAAAAAAAGCATGGAACGTTTTAAACTGAAAAATAGAGAATATCACATAAAATATCACAGAGAATATTATTGGAAAAACAGAGATAAGATTATTGCCCGTCAGAGGGAAAGGAGAAAGGAGAAACTTGAACAAGAATCGAAGTAAAGACCATGACGGTTTCTTTCTTCCATCATGGCGATACCATACCAAAAAGAAGAGAAACCCGAAAGCCAGTGACGTTCAGACGTTGGATTCCTAACGTTCTGAGCTAGATTCCCTTTTCTAATTCACAGTGACGGAAAGGTGTGCAAGGCTTTCCGTAATCTCTGGAAAGGCTTAATAGAGGTCAATCCCTTTCCTTTCCAGACTTTTCGTATTCCACTCTAAGTTTTGTTAAAGCCTTAGCTATCGCATGGCTAACACTTGCGAATTCCTTTTCTTCTATTTTTTCATGAATCCACTCTAGGAGATTATCGTTTAAAGATATTGTTATCTTCTGTTTTGTCATGATTCTTACTGTGTTCTATGTGTATTTATGTTTTACTCCACCGAAAGAACACTTATTAAGGTCTAGTCATAATATGTAGTACGAGAGTGTTAACATATGAAGAGACGTTTCGAAACTTTAATGATTGCTTCATTGCTTATCATTGTCTGTCTGCTGTCTGGTGTAGTTGCTCTCGTACTATACACACTGAATAAGCAAGCAACGTGGAAAGTGAACATTGCGTACGGCTTAAAGCTGACTGACCAGTATGACACAGAAATAATAAGCATAGATTTCGTGGTTGATAGGTTCAGCACCCAGTCCAAGACGTTCAAACTGAAGAACATGAGCAACAATGCCGTCAACGTGACTCAGATAATGCCACTTTCGACAGCATACTACGACTTCACCACAACATTTGTCAATTGCACAATTGCTAAGGATGGCTTTGTTTTGTTCAACGTTGTCCTTCAAGATATTGATATGGATGCTTCGACAACTTATAGCGGTCAATTCTCTTGGCTCATAGTAGACCATTTCCAGTTAGCTGATGAACAACCAGAACCTAAAATCTGGTTAGAGGCTTCTGAAATAGTCTACGCTGACGATACAACACCATACCTTCAATTTGTCTCTGAGTCCTTCGACAAGACCGTTTATAACGCTTCAGAATCGGTTCAGTACAGCTTCACCACTAAAAACCCGTCTGACACATACATACTTCAAGCCTACAGCTACCAGCTAGACGTTTTCAACAGTTCTGGTTTTCAGTGTCAAGTTTTTAATGGTATGTCAGGTTCAATGCTTGGTTTACTGAAAGACCAGACTAACACGATAGCGCATGTCTTCAATGCTCCAAACGTGAACGGGTCATACTATCTGAAGCTAACGTACACTGGACACAACAGTGAAGTTATTCCACCACCTACCTATACCTACACAATTGAAATTCACAACTATCAAAAACAGACGATTTCACAGGTAGTCGTCACTGGTTTCACGTATCGAAGTCAACCGTCAAGCATACATTTTGAAGTACGAAACAACGAAGGATTTAACGTTATAGATGCGGTTCAAGTCAACATACTAGGAATTTCACCAAACCTATTCTATACTGAAGTTACCATAAACAAAGGAACAACATGGTTTAGTCCAACAATCAACTTTAGCAGTCCTTCAACTTTCGGAAACTACATAATTCAAATCTGGGTGTGCTATGCATGAAAGCTCTTAAAACTCTCCTTTTTTCTATTCCCTTCATAGTCTTTAACATATTCTTCATTCAGATGCTAGACCCAGTAAGCCAAGTAGCTATGGGTCTATGGCTTTTCTCAATAAGCATATTCATAGTTTACATCATAAAAGAGGAGTCCAAAAGTCAATGTCCGAAATAACAATAGAACAAGCAAAACGGTACATTGCCCTAATAACGGTCAAATACAGCTTGTTTCTAGGAAAACAAGTTATAATAGCCAAGATTGGAGAGACCAAAACACAATGTCAAACGAAAATCTAAACTTGGACTACAAAGAAGCAAGAACAACATGGCAAAGATATTACGAGATTTGGAAAAGAAAGGATATTCTAACCATTTGTCAAATGTCCGAGTGTAAACCGACACAAGTACTTGAAGTGATAAAAAGAGGAATTAAACCGTGAAAAGCGAAATAGCAATGAAAACCGAAATGCACAGAATCTTGAAGCCACACCTAGACAAGAAAGGCTTAAGCTTCATGCAACAAGTCATTCTCGTAGAAGACTTAGGCACAGCACTTCAGAAGCAAATCGAAGTTTTCCAAAGCCACAACAACGGAAACCACCAAAATTCAGAAGCGAAAGCAATACCAGAACCTATTATGTATCTTAAGCGGAACTACGAATAACCCTCAATCCCCTCTTTTTTTATGGTGAAAAACTATGAGAGAACAAGAAATAAAGGTCTATAAAGGAATTTTATCTTGTGCTGATTGCAAATTTGTTAATGAATGTGAGGATGCCAAAGAAGATTATGGGGTATGCTGTTATTTCAGAGAGAGTGAAAAAGACCATGAAAACAAAAGAAGAACTTGAACATGAATGGCTAATGAAGAAACTTGAAAAATCCTACATTCTATGTATCTGGAAATGCGTAGAAAACCGTCTTGACAAGTGGAGCAATGAGGATTTGCAGAAGCTTCTGGACAAGAGAAAAGACCCTCTTGGTGGTTGTCCGTGGAGATCATTCAAAAAATTCTGAGTGATAAAAAGTCCATGCGTACTTATAAGTGAGAACCATCTGGTATATTAATACAAGAGTGAGGGAAAGTATGATTAGTAGAGAAGAGAAAGAATTCATAGAACGTTTGAAGCAACAAGAACGAGAAAAGAAAAGAAACCCTCTTCAATATGACCCTAGATATGGTTTTTTTATTCCAGATTTGAAACAAATAGATAAAGACCTAGACGATATGAAGAGACTTTTTGGCTACTATGGAAATGGAACAGTGAAAAAGAGTGACAGAGAGTTAGGTCTTTAAGGTTTCTTTCTAGCCTAACTCTCTTCACAGTCTGGAAGGGTTCTTCTGACATTGAAAAAAGGAGAAACGGTCTAACAACCTTCCAGACTCTCAAAATACTCTCCCACCTTCCAAGCCTCTTTTTTCTAGAGTAGACCGTCTTATTTCCAGACCCCTTCATAACGACTAGAAGTTTTAATAGAAAAAGACTAGGCAATCTGAAAATAAAAGTTAAGCTAAGTCTGGAAGCAACGGTCTTAAGGGAAGACGGTAAGCCTCTCCAAAAGATTTTCTTCCAGACTTAACCAATAGTATCTTACGACAGACGATAATTTAAGCCTTTCGAAAATCGCCCTATGTAATACCGATTTTTTGGGGTTCTTTCGGCTTTTCCGTCATTTCTCTATTGAAAGAATTGACAAAGAAGGTTAAAGTGAAGTTCGTTTTCTATTCGAAACCGTTTACAAGCTTATTGGTCTTTTGGTCTTTTTGGCATGTTTTAAATAGTCATGCCGTATTTAAATAGCGAAATTTTGCCATAAACCCATGATATGGTCTTTAACATAAAACTTCGAAACGTCATACATGAAGGTATAAAAGGGGTCTTGGTATTACTATGAAACAAAAAACCATACTCATGATGACGGTCATAAGGGAAGACGGCAAGCGCATAACCGAAAAGCGGTTAATGGCTTGGCATTGCCGTTATGACTGTCTGAGCTTTCGGATAGGGAAAGTGGAAAGAACATAGACCATCTAACCAAATTTCTAACCTTTTTTTTGATTGATAAAGCCATTAAGACTTTATCCAAATATGAAGGTAAGAGAATGAAAAAAGAACATAAAATCTATGTTCAACCACAAAAGCGAAAACAGCATTATACAAGAATGTCAAGCGAAGACTTCCAAGCTATCTGTTCTCTACTGTTCGAAAAGCCACGACCGCAAGTAAGCTACAGAATCTTAGGTGATACTAATAGGATTCAACAATGACATTTCTTAATGCCATATTATACGTTGTTGCCATGTTGCCGCTTTGGGTTACATGCATTTACTTAATCATTTGGTTTTCAACAAAGGATACGAGACAATGACAAAGCACAATGAAAGGGTTCATAGTGGTTTCACTATTCAGAATCTCATAAGCGACATTCTGGACCATCTCGGAATAATCATCATTGCTGAAGCTGGACACGGCAAAAGTTTTACAGCGTTCACGATTGTGAAAGAAGCAATGCTGAACCCAAACATCACAGTGATTATCTTCAGTCCGTCTACGATTTGGCGAAGGAATTTCGGTTCTATCAATTGCGTTAGGGTTGGCACCCCGTGTTTTAATCCAATCGTGGAGAATGAGAAGGTAACTTTAGAACCAGTACCGATTCTCAGAGATACAATCTTCATAAACTTAGATAAACACTGGAATTATGCACGTAGTGAATGGTTAGAAAAACTACTGGAGAGCAAAAGACATCTTCTTTTCGAAATCAAATATAGAAATGGAA
>Ga0315279_10005538_pt1 | contig 16326 bp, 17 predicted proteins | sample YL17G06_20_MG_FD_203694 | JGI IMG/M metagenome (GOLD analysis project Ga0315279, IMG submission 203694) | Sediment microbial communities from Yellowstone Lake, YNP, Wyoming, USA - YL17G06_20 | ecosystem: Environmental > Aquatic > Freshwater > Lake > Sediment | place: USA: Wyoming | collected...
AAATCTTATATCGGTGGTGCTCCCTTTAATCTTGCTGCCCATCTTTCGAAAATGGGAATTGAATCTACACTCATCTCTTCTGTTGGCAAAGATGATCTGGGGAAAAAAGCCCTAAAAGAAGCTGAAAAACGGGGTATTGATTCTACCTTTATTAGAGTCTATCCTTATTTACCCACTGGAACCGTAGAAGTAAGTCTTGATGAAAAGGGTCATCCCACTTATCTGATAAAGGAGAATGTTGCCTGGGATAATATTATTTTAGAGCAAGATTTAATGGATAGTTTAGTAAAAAATGAATGGCAGGTATTCTGTTTTGGAACCCTGGCTCAACGGACGAAACGAAATCGAGAATTACTCAGTCAAATTCTTTCCAGGATTAATGCTAATTATGTATTTTATGATGTAAATTTAAGACAAAATTATTATGAAAAAGACTGGATTGAAAAATCATTATGTCAAAGCTCAATTGTTAAGCTAAATGATAGGGAGTCCTTCGTCCTGTCTGAGCTACTCTTCAATCAGCCATTAAAACAAAAAACCTTTATTGAAACCATTGCTAAGGAATATGACCTTTCTATTGTCTGTATTACCCACGGTAAGAATGGATCATCTATTTACCATAAGGGCAAGTTGGAGAAAATAACAGGCCTAAATGGACCTGTAGCCGATACCGTAGGAGGTGGAGACAGTTATAGTGCAGGCTTTTTATTTTCTTATTTATGCGGAAAGGGCATATATGAGGCGGCAGAGTTTGCAGAAATAGTGGGTAATTTTGTGGTTTCCCAATCTGGCGCAGTACCAGAATATCCCGAGTGGTTGGAAAAGGAGATAGAAAATTTAAAACATAAAATAAAAAAGGGAGGATAGAGTAATGAAATTAGAAAGTCTTGAATTTGAAAATAATCAATTTATTCCGGCAAAATTTACCTGTGACGGTGAAGACATTAATCCTAGCTTAATTATTGAGGAGGTACCAGAAGAAACTAAAAGGTTAGCCCTGATTGTGGAAGATCCCGATGCGCCTATGGGAACCTGGGTGCATTGGATAGTCTTTAATATCCATGTTACCGATATTATTGAAGAAAATTCGGTTCCAGGGACACCAGGAACTAATGATTTCAGAAAATTGGAATATGGAGGCCCCTGCCCTCCCTCGGGTACTCACCGCTATTTCTTTAAATTATATGCCCTTGATGAAAAACTCTATTTAGAAGAGGGTTGTAAAAAGAAGGAATTAGAAAAAGCTATGGAGGGGCACATTTTAGCTACCGCGGAATTAATTGGTTTATATGTCAGAGAGAAAAATAGATAATAATAAAGGGGGTTGAAGATGAATAAGATAATAAAAATTATAATATTTTTGGGATTGATTTTGTTTGTTGGTATCAATATCTATGCCGCCGAAGTTGAGGTGGAATCAGAGATTAGTGAGGTTTGTGTTTATACTGATTCTGCCTTGATAAATAGGGTTGCCCATCTTGAGCTTGCTACGGGAACCTATAAAACAGTTTTCTCTAATATCGTTCCTGAGGTTGACGAAAATTCTTTAAGAGTTTCTGCAGAGGGTAGTGCAATAATTAAACTTTTTGGAGCACAGGTGAAGAAAGAGTATTTAGAAGAAGTTCCCTCGGAAAGAATAAGACAGCTTGAGGAGGAAATTCAGAGATTAGAAGATGAAATAGCGGTAATACAGAACCTTAAAATCGTACTTACCGAGAAGAAAAAATTTTTAAATTCAATAACTCTATTTTCCAATGAACAAATTCCTCAAGATTTAGTTACCAGGATGCCACCAATAAGCGATTTAGAGAATATACTTAATTTTTTAGATAGAGGACTAAAAGAGAATTACACCCAGGCATTAGATTGTGAACTTCAAATTAGAGATTTAGAAAATAAGGTGGAAACTTTACAAAACGAATTGTCCCAGATATCCGGCGTACAAGAAAAAATAAAAAGGTCAATTATAGTAGAGCTGGAAGTGTTAAAAGAGGGAACCGCAGACTTGAAAGTCTCTTATCTGGTGAAAGGCGCTTCCTGGAATCCGATTTATGATGCTCGGGCAAATTTTGAAACATCTGAAGTTGAATTAGTCTCTTATGGAGTAATTAAACAGATTACCGGGGAAGATTGGAAAGAGGTTGATTGTTCTTTATCAACCGCTAAACCAAGAGTCGGAGGGAGCATGCCTTATGTTGCCCCCTGGTTTTTAAGACCATATCAGCCTGAAGTTGCGAAAGATAAAATGTCAGTAGTGTCAGCACCAGCTTATCAAACGGAGGCATTTAAAAAAGAGGCAGGAGCTTTGGAAGAAAAAGTTGAAGGGGAGATTGAATTTGCCACGGCTGAAGAAAAAGGTATTGCGGTAGTATATACACTTCCGGCTAAGATAGCTGTGAAATCTGATAATTCAGAACATAAATTTCCTATTTCTTCCCAAATTTTATCAGCGGTGTTTGAATACTCAAGCTACCCTCGAGTTAGCCCATTTGCCTATCTGGGTTCCCGGGTAACTAATAGTAAAGGGCTTCAATTACTTGCCGGTCGGGTGAATATTTTTTTAGAAGGAGATTTTGTGGGATTCTCCAGTATTGGCAATATTGCTCCCAGCGAGGAGTTTGATTTGTATTTGGGAATCGATGAAAATGTTAAAGTAAAAAGGGAATGTCTGGAGAAGAAAGTTGATGAAACTTTGATTGCCGGGATTCCTTCGCGGACCAAACGCACGACTTATAAATACAAACTTACGGTAGAGAACTATAAATCTAAAAAAATTAAAGTAAAATTATATGAAGCCATGCCTGTTTCGGAAGATGACCGTATTAAAATAAAGATAAGTGAGATAAGTCTCGAACCGGGGGTAAAAGACTGGGAAGACAGGAAGGGAATCTGGTTATGGGAATTAGAATTAGAACCTCAGCAAAAGCAGGAAATATTTTATACTTTTATAGTTGAGCATCCCCGAGACATGATAGTAGAAGGATTATAATAGGAGGCGATGAGGTTAATAAATTTATTTTGAGTGGAGCTTATAGTTTGAATTAAAATTAAAATTAAAAGAAGAAGTCTAAGGAGAAGTCAAATGTTTAGAGTAAATAAAAAAATACTAATAGGGATTATAGTTGTAGGTTTAATATTATTCTTTAGTAGTTACTGTTTAGCAGGGGTGAATGTACAGGAAATAATTAACAATATGCAAAAAACTTATGAAAAACAGATGAAAGGAATTAATGATTATACTATAGTTCAAAAGAGTACTGGAGGAATGGCTGCCTTAGTCGGAGAAACTACTATCTATTATAAGAAAGCAGAAATTAAAGGGGAAGTTATATATAAAACTCGCACTGAAACAGAAGTAATGGGTATGGCCATGGTCTCGATTTATGATGGAAATTATACTTGGACAAAAAATCCGATGACCGGAAAAGTTGAGAAAAAATTAATTGAATATAATCCAGGGCAAATGTGGAAAAATTTAGACCCTACTAAGAGCCAGTATTTAGGGGAGGAAGAGATTGATGGAGAGAAAGTATATGTTTTACAAATTGATAATGCTATGCAAGTGATGGGAAACCCGCAGACTAATTCTCCACAAGGGGGAGAATCGGAAGGGTCTGCGGAAGCTTCGGGAAAGTTATGGATTAGCAGCAAGACCTGGATGCCTCTACGGATGTTTATGGAAATGAAATCAAAACCAAAGGAAGGAGCAAAGGGAATGGCTATGAATACGAAAGTGACTACAGATTTTAAAGACTATCGGCAAGTTAACACCATGCTTCATCCCTATCAGTTGGTTATGAATACGGCAATGGAAATAGATACCTCCGGTTTAAGCGAGGAACAAAAAAAGGAACAAGAGCAAACGATGAAGATGATGTCGTCAATGGCGTCTGGGATGGGATCTTTTACCATGGAAACTATTGATATAAAAGTCAATACTGGCCTTTCTGATGATCTTTTCGATGGGAGTAAATTGGAATAATCGGTCAGGGGAAAGGTGATTGCGTGACAGGGGACGGTTCTTTGTCACACTTTTAGAATTATCAATAAAATAATATATAGAAGAGTTATTAAGATTTTGTTTATGTAAAATTGTAGAATAACCAGAAGAATAAGAAAAATAGATATAAATTTGTAGAGGTGATTATGTGAAGGTTGATAAATTTTGGGAAGAGAAAGAAAGAGAGATTCAGGGGAAAATAATCCACAAATGTTTGGCGCAATATCTGAGTGGATATAGAAACTTTTCCGGAACATTGTGGGGTATATTCTTTTTCACTAATCAAGCAATCTATTTTCAAACTTTTCCTAAGAAAAATTGGCTTTTATTTATTTGGCAAACGGAGACAGAAGATTTGGGGGAGTCATCTCTTAATTTTTGTGTTCCTTGGAATGAAATTACAAAAATTACTTTTCCTGAGGAGAAGTCAAAAATAAAAAAGTTCTTCTCTCGCTCAGGTAGTGTGGTAATAGTAGATTATGTTAGTAAAAATGAAAGATTCAGTCTAAAATTATTATTTAATGATGATGTAGATATATTGAAAGAAAGTTCCTCCTCTTTACGTATAAATAAGTGAATGACCAAAAAATATTGTCAACAAACAAAAATTTTAAGGAGGAACAAATAGAAATGAAAAGTTCAAGAATTTTTTAAGGAGGAACAATCTTACTGGTCATAGCATTGGCAGTAGGAATTTTTGCAGCCTTAGCTTTATGAGGATTATGTCCCTACCTGTGATGGAGAATGTGTTGGCGCCTGTGACGGTGTATCTTAGGGAAATGGTTGGGGAAGAAATTCCTTCATATACTTTTAGCAACACTATAGATGATTTGAGGGGAGAATATAGATTTTCGCCTTATCAGATAATGGAGATTGCAGAAAGAATTAAAACAGCATCAGTCGAATAAATTCTTAAACTATCAAAATAAAATAACTAACTTCAATTAACAGAAGATAACTCCCTTACTGATAAGAGTGAGGGAGTTATCTTTTTGGGTGGAAAAAATTTTTAAAATAAGTTGACAAAATGATACAATTATAGTATCATAATGAGAAATAAAGAGTAAATTTTAACCAGAAAAATTATTATCAAGATTAAAAGATTAAAGGGGAATCGATAAGTGAAATTAATTACCCGAGACACCGATTATGCGGTAAGGGCACTTTGTGGTATTGTCGAACAAAAACAAGAGTTAATCTCGGCTGACCAATTAGTTAAATCTTTAGAGATGCCTCGCCCCTTTTTAAGAAAAATACTACAAACTTTAAATAAAGAAGGATTACTTAATTCATCTAAGGGTAAGGATGGCGGTTTTGCTTTAGCCGTATCTCCGGGGGAAATAACCTTAACTGATGTAATGAAAATATTTCAGGGATCGATAAGATTAAATGAATGTAAATTTAAAAAAAGCGATTGTCCCCATATAAACGATTGTCTATTAAAGAAAAAGATAGATGAGATAGAAAAAGAGGTTATAGCAAAATTAAAAGCTATAACTATATCATCAATATTAAAAAATAGGAGGTAAATGTAAATGACTAAGAAGTTAGAGATTTACAAGTGTGAAATTTGCGGAAACATTGTTGAGGTGCTACACGAAGGAATAGGAGCTTTAGTCTGTTGCGGGCAGGAAATGAAGTTGATGAAAGAACAGACTGCTGATCAGACTACCGAAAAACATGTACCGGTGATGGAGAAAATTCCTTCCGGGATTAAAGCAGTAGTCGGCTCAACCCTGCATCCTATGGAAGAGAAACACTATATCGAATGGATCCAAGTGGTTACCGAAAAAGGTGCTTCCCGAAAATTTTTAAAACCGGGTGATAAACCAGAATCTCTCTTCAAAGATGTGGAAGGATTAGAAAAAATTAGAGAATATTGTAGTGTTCATGGATTATGGCAATATAAAGAAGGTAAATAGTAATTTAATTGTAGGGGCGTATTGCTATACGCCCCGGCTAGAAGTACCAAGTTTTAAGTTTTAGTTTTTTAAAAGGAGAGGTCCAATGGATTTAAAAGTTCTTTATAATATCAGCTATGGTATTTATATAGTCAGTTCAAAAAAGGAAGACCAAATAAATGGACAGATTGCTAATACAGTGTTTCAAATAACTGCAGAACCTGCCACCATAGCAGTTAGCATTAATAAGAAGAATTTTACCCATGATTTTATTACTCAAAGTAAGGTGTTCGCTGTTTCGGTATTAGAACAGGAAACAGATATGAAATTTATTGGAAGATTTGGTTTTAAATCTGGAAGAGACGAAGATAAATTTGAGGGGATAAATTATAAAATTGGAGTAACCGGTTCACCTATAATTATGGAAAACACCATAGCTTACCTCGAAGCAGAAGTTATCCAGGCCATCGATGTCGGGACTCATACTTTGTTTGTAGGGAAAGTGGTCGAGGCTGAAAATATTAAAAAAGCAAAACCATTAACTTATGATTATTACCATCAAATAAAGAAAGGCATCTCTCCCAAAACTGCACCTACCTATATTGCTGATAATAAGAAAATAGAAAAATAGTAAAAAAAAGAAAGGAGTCATAAAAAATGGCTAAATATGAATGTTCAGTTTGTGGATATATTTATGATCCTGAAAAGGGGGATCTAGAATCAGGAGTAAATCCCGGTACTCCTTTTGAAAATCTTTCTGATGATTGGGTATGCCCGATATGTGGAGCAAGCAAAGATGAGTTTGAGGAGCTGAGCTAAAATGGCTGTAAAAGAAATAAAAAAAGATATTTATTGGGTTGGGGCAATTGACTGGGATAGAAGGTTATTTGATGAACTTATTCCTCTTCCTGAGGGCACCAGTTATAACTCTTATTTGATAAAAGGTCAGGAAAAAACAGCTTTAATCGATACAGTTGATCCGACCAAAGAAGATGTTTTATTAGATAATTTAGATGATTTAGGGATAGAGCAGCTTGATTATTTAGTGGTAAATCATGCCGAACAAGATCATTCTGGAGCTATCCCCATAATATTAGAATTATATCCGGAAGCAAAAGTAGTTACTAATGAAAAATGTAAAAAAATGTTGATAGAACAACTTCTTATTAAAGAAGATAGAATTTTAACTGTAAATGATAGTGATACCCTTTCTTTGGAAGGGAAAACTTTACAGTTTATCTTTGCCCCCTGGGTCCACTGGCCAGAAACTATGTTAACCTATCTCACGGAAGACAAAATATTATTTAGCTGTGATCTTTTCGGGGCACATCTTGCTGATAGTAATTTGTGGGCGGATGATGAGTCTAGGATTTATTTACCAGCCAAACGTTATTATGCAGAAATTATGATGCCTTTCCGTAATAATATTCAAAAACATTTAGAAAAATTGAAAGAGTTAGAAATTAAAATCATTGCTCCCAGCCATGGACAGATCTATCCTCGCCCAGAATTTATTTTGTCAGCTTATAGAGAATGGACTTCCGATCAGGTTAAGAATGAGGTAGTTATTCCTTATATTTCTATGCATGGTAGCGTTAAGGAGATGGTCTATATCTTAACTGAAGAATTAATAAAAAATGGAATAACTGTAAAACCCTTTAATCTTGCCCGGACCGATATAGGTGAATTAGCTATGGCTTTAGTTGATGCTGCCACTATCGTAATTGCCTCACCTACGGTTTTAACTGGAGCACATCCCCAGATAGTTTCAGCAGTTTATCTTGCCAATGCCCTAAGACCAAAATTAAGATATGCTTCAGTTATCGGTTCTTATGGATGGGGAGGAAAAATGTTGCAAGATATTACGGCAATGATAAACAATTTAAAAGTAGAAATCCTTTCCCCGGTAATAATAAAGGGTTACCCAAAAGAAGAAGATTATGATTCTTTAATAAGATTAGTAAATGAAATAATAGAAAAACATAAAAATTTGTAAATGTCAAATAAATATATTTTGTATAAAAATTGTGAGGAGAATAAAAAAATGAAAAATTTAAAAGGAACAAAAACTGAAAAAAATTTAATAGAGGCTTTTGCTGGAGAATCTCAAGCCAGAAATAAATACACTTATTTTGCTTCGGTAGCCAAAAAAGAAGGATATGAACAGATCGCCTCAATTTTTTTAGAAACATCTGAAAACGAAAAGGAACATGCCAAGCTCCATTTTAAAAAGTTAGAGGGGATTGGAAATACAAGTGAGAATTTAAAAGCGGCAATCGCCGGTGAGAATTACGAATGGACAGAGATGTATCCTCGTATGGCTAAAGAAGCACGAGAGAAAGGGTTTGAAGAAATTGCTAAAATGTTTGCAGGGATTGCTGAAATTGAAAAAGAACATATGGAGCGTTATCAGAAACTTCTGGAAAAAGTTAAAGAGGGTCAAGTTTTTAAAAGACCAGTAGGTAAAACTTTCTGGAAATGCCGAAATTGCGGCAAGATCTATGAAGGACCTGAGGCGCCTGAAATCTGTCCGGTCTGTAAGCATCCCCGCGCTTATTATGAAGTGAAGAGTGAAAATTATTAAATAATAAAATCAATTTTTCTTTTTCTTGTATTGTAATTGTATAAGGACAATAAATTAAATAAATATTTTAAAATTCCTGTCTGCGTGCCTGCCTGTGCGTATACGCACGCAGACAGGCAGGCACGCACAGGCAGAAAGGAGGATATATATGACCAAAGAGAAAGATACCTTAAAAGAAAGAGTAGAGTCTGCTTTAAAGAAGATAAGACCATCTCTGCAAGCTGAGGGAGGAAATGTAGAGTTGATAGAAGTTACTCCCGATAGAATAGTGAAAGTAAAATTAACGGGTGCCTGTTCTGGTTGTCCGATGAGTCAGATGACCTTGAAGATGGGTATTGGAAGGATGTTAAAACAGGAAGTTCCTGAAGTTAAGGATGTGGTGGAAGTATAGCCATAGATAGATAAAGAGCTTTACTCTGCCTATCTATTTGGGGGAACCATTAAACACGAAAAAGAGTCATTTGTTTAAATATATAATTTTTGGATAAATTGGTAAAAATAAAATTTAGGAGGGATTAAAGAATGGAAAATTTAACAGAAAATAAGTTTCCTTTAATTGGTGATCGTTTGCCTAAAATGGAAGTTCAGACTACTCAGGGGAAGATGACATTACCGGATGATTTCTCAGGAAAATGGCTTGTTTTGTTTAGTCATCCAGCAGATTTTACCCCAGTGTGCACTACAGAATTTGTAGCTTTTGCTAAGAGGCATGAAGAATTTAGAAAGCTTAACTGTGAACTTATTGGGCTCTCCATGGATCAAGTATTCTCTCATATAAAATGGATAGAATGGATTGAAGAAAAATTAGGAGTAGAAATCCAATTTCCTGTTATTGCTGATACCGGTATAGTAGCAAATAAACTCGGAATGATACATCCCGGAGCTGGGACCAATACTGTTCGCGCTGTCTTTCTTATTGATCCAAAAGGGGTAATCAGGTTAATATTATTCTATCCTGCTACAATAGGAAGGAATATGGAGGAAATATTAAGGGTAGTCAAAGCCTTTCAAGTTTCAGATAAATATGGTGTGGCTATTCCCGCTAATTGGCCCAATAATGAGTTAATGCAAGATGAAGTAATAATACCACCTCCAACCGATATTAAAACGGCAAAAGAGCGGATGAATAAACCTAATTGTTATGATTGGTGGCTATGTCATAAAAAGGTATAGTTTAAGGTAGTTTATTCTAAAAAATAGAAGGTGCCAGAATGGGTGAAAAGTGGGCGCGAGAATTTTGAAATACTCCCACTTTGAATTAAAATAAAATTAATTAAAAAAATATTCATAGAAATATTCTGTATTTAAAATTATTATATTATAATTAGGAGGAGTTATGATGAAAAAATATTTTTTCTTTACACTTACCTGTATCTTATTGTTTACTTTTTTTTCTTTTATTTCACTAGCCGAGAATTCCCTTATTATAGAAGCAGATGCTCTTTTTGAGAAAGGAGATATCAACAGTATCTTAGAATCTATCCCTCTTTATATTAAGGCGGTAGAAGCTAATCCCAATGATTATGAAGCTAACTGGAAATGTGCCAGGGCTCATCGGGAATATGCTAACTTAGCTTTCCAGCAAGAAATAGAAGGCTGGGAAGACATTTGTAAAAAGTATGGTAAAGACGGAATGAATTATGGCAAAAAAGCAATAGAACTCATGCCAGAAAAGATTGATGGACATTATTGGTATGGGGTCAGTGCCGGGACTTACTCTGATGGAGTTAGCATACTTAAAGCCTTAAAAGAAGGCCTGAAAAAAAGTACAGAAAAAGCTTTTGAGACTGCCTATGCAATGGATAAGATGTATGAAGATGGTGGTCCGATGTTGTGCTTAGGACGATTTTGGCATCAATTGCCCTTCCCGATGAAAAATAAAAAGAGAGCTCGTACATATTTCGAGGAGTTTCAAAAATATTTCCCCAATGATCCTCAAGGTCAAGTTTTTTATGCAGAATTATTAATAGATATGAGAGAAAAGAGTCTGGCTAAGCCTTTTTTAGAGAAAGCTGCTCTCAGTGATGATCCATATTATAGTAAGCGAGCAAAAGAATTATTGGAAGAGAAATATAAATAATAATTGCAAACCACGCGACAGGGGGACTTCCCCTGTCGCGCTGCGTACTACTGATTTAATTGACAATATTTATATTTACACTATATTATTATATTTATGTTAATTAAATTTATCTTTTCATACTACAAAAAAGTTCCCCTTAAGATGTTTTTTGGATTTTTTATGCTGTTAGCAGTGGATATTGCCCAACTAATTTCACCCCGTATAATTCAAAGAGCTATAGATTATATTATTTCTCTCCCTTCTCCTAATAATGACTATTTTTATCTCCTGCAATTTACTCTCTTAATCTTTGCCCTGGCTATAGCTATCGGAATTTTTAGATTTTTCTGGAGAATAATAATTATTGGCAGGGCTCATTTTATAGAGATGGATTTTAAAAATCGATTATTTAAACATTTACTTGCCCTTTCCAGTTCTTTTTTTAATAGAACCAAAACTGGAGATATTATGGCTCATATGACTAATGATATGGAATCGGTAAGAAGGGCTTGCGCTTTTGGTGTGATTGCCGGTTTTGATGCGGTTTTTCTTTTTATAGCCACTCTGGTGTTTATGTTGTTTCTTAATGTAAAACTTACCCTTTTTGCTATAATCCCCCTTCCTATTATTTCTTTTATTTCCATATTTTTTATAAGATTATTGTTTAAAAAATTTAAAAGTGTTCAGGAAACCTTTTCGTCAATGACTGAAAAGGTTCGGGAAATGATCTCTGGAATAAAAATAATTCAGGCCTTTCAACAAGAAGAATCTGAAGTTAAAAACTTTGATAAATTAAGTCGGCATTATGTAAATGAGAACATAGCTCTTATCAAAATTTGGGGGACTATGTTTCCCCTGATATTTATATTAGCGCAAATAGAAATGGCGATAATACTCTTGGTGGGAGGTCAACAAGTTATCCTTAATGAACTTACCACTGGAGAACTTGTGGCTTTCTTTTCCTATCTGGGAATTATTATTTGGCCGATGACCGCCATAGGAATGGTTACTAATATATTTCAAAGAGGTAATGCTTCTTACCAACGTATTAATGAATTTTTGAGGGAAAGATCGGATATCCAGGATATTCCAAAAGCAGAATACAGGAATCTTCAGGGGGATATAAAGTTTGAGAAAATTAATTTCTCTTATAATGGGCAAATGGTTTTGGATAATATAAATATCCATATAAAGAAAGGGCAGTATGTAGGTATTTGCGGAAAAATAGGTTCTGGTAAGAGTACTGTAGCAAGATTAATTTTACGGGTAATTGAACCCCAAAGTGGAAAAATTATTTATGATTCTATTGATTATAGAAAGATTAAAATAGCAGCGGTCAGAGAAAGTATAGGATATGTTCCTCAAGATTCTTTTCTTTTCTCGGAAACCATAGAGGAAAATGTTAGATTTGGTCAACCAGATACTACTTATGAAGAGATAATTGAAGCTTGTAAAATCGCTTCCATACACCAAAATATAATGGAGTTAAAAGATCAGTATAAGACCATAGTTGGTGAAAAAGGGGTAACTCTTTCTGGCGGGCAGAAGCAGAGATTATGTTTAGCCAGAGCAATTATCAGAAAGCCTAAAGTGATTATTCTTGATGATGCCTTGAGTGCGGTTGATACTGATACAGAAAGAAAAATAATTAAAAATTTAAGAAATTATTCTCGTGGAATTACTACTATAGTTATATCACATCGAATCTCTTCATTTATAAATGCGGATAATATATTTGTTTTAGATCAAGGCCGAGTGGAGAACAGTGGTACCCACCGAGAGTTGATTAAAAAGTCTGATATATATAAAGGTATTTATAAAATACAAAAATTGGAAGAATAGAGATGGAAGACGAAAAATTATATTCAGGAGCAGATAAAAAAATATTCTCAAAACTGTGGCAGTATGGTAGTCCTTATTTAGGGAAGATTATGATAATATTTATACTTGTTTTGGTTCTAAGCGGAATACAAATTTGCCTCCCTCTGCTAACTAAGAAGGTAGTAGATAATTATATTGAGAGAAGTCATCTAAAGTTAATTCGTAATGATAAATCAATCGAAATTACTGATAAGCATAAATCTTATAGAATTATAACTGATAATATTATCTTTATACCTTCCAATATACTCAGTAAAGAGGAGTATCTCCGGTTAGAAGAAGATTCCCTTATCGGGCCAGAAAAATATATAATGTTCAAAGGTGATGAAAGTTTGAATCAATTAAAAAAATATCAGATCAATATCACTAAAACTGCTCAAGGGGTTTTTATTCCTTATTCGGAGATACCAAAAATATCCCAGGATGATATTAGAATATTAAGATATAATGATTTGAAAAATGTAAAATTATTTGCTTTAATCTATGTGGGACTTCTCATCTTCACTTTTATTTTCAATTATTTTCAGGTAATTATGATGGCCTTAGTTAGTGAAAATGTGCTATATGATTTAAGAAGCGATCTTACCAGACATCTAATGTCTCTTTCCATTAATTTCTTTAATAATAATCCTATAGGAAGATTGGTTACCAGAGTAACTAATGATATTGATGCTCTCCGAGAATTATTTACCGATGTTTTGGTGTATTCTGGAAAAGATATTATCACCGTTATAGGCATTTTTATTATTATGTTTAGGTTATCAATTAAATTAAGTATCCTAGTGCTTGGAATTATTCCGGTAATTTTCTTTATGCTTTATCTGTTTCAGAAATATGCTCGGGAAGCATATGGAAAGGTAAGGCTTACTTTAGCTAAAGTAAATAGTTTTTTATCAGAATCGATTTCTGGTATTTCATTAATTCAGGTATTTAATCAGGAAGAAAAATTTAAAGATGATTTTGGAAAAATTAACCGGGATTATTATAAAGCAAACCTATATCAATTGTTAATCTTTTCCATATTTAGACCACTTATTGATATTCTATCTTATGTCACTCTGGGGACCATAATATATTTTGGAGGAAAAGGTGTATTAAGGGGTGAATTTTCCATCGGAGTACTTATTGCCTTTATATTCTATATCCAGATGCTATTTACACCTATTTTTGATTTTTCCGAAAAATATGATATATTCCAATCGGCAATGGCTTCTTCCGAGCGAATATTTCTACTTTTCCAGGAGGATGATAAAATACATTCCCAACCAAATCCTAAGTATCCCTCTATAACGAAAGGAAGAGTAGAAGTTAGAAATATCTCTTTTGAATATAAAAAAGGGGAAAAAGTTATTGATAAGGTATCTTTTATAGTTGAACCTAATGAATCCGTAGCCTTTGTAGGAGCCACCGGGGCAGGGAAGACCACTTTAATAAATCTTCTCTTAAGATTCTATGATCCCACTGAAGGGGAAATTTTAATTGATGGGATAAATATAAAAGATTTGGATTTAAAATTCTTAAGAAATTATTTTGGACTAGTACTACAAGATGTTTTTATGTTTGCCGGGGATATTAAATATAATATTATCCTAAACCAGGAGATAGAGGATAATAAGATGATAGAATATTCAGAATATGTCAATGCCCATAATTTTATCAGTAAATTAAAGAAACAATATAGGGAGGTTATTTCTGAAGGAGGCTCAAATCTTTCTACCGGGCAAAGACAGTTGATTGCTTTTGCCCGAGCGTTAGCAAAAGATCCGAGAATACTTGTTCTTGATGAGGCGACGAGTAGTATCGATAGTGAAACTGAATTTTTAATTCAAGATGCAATAAGAAAAATTATGAAAGAAAGAACCAGCATTGCTATTGCTCACAGATTATCTACCATTAAAGATGTTGACAAAATATATGTCATGCGCAAAGGAAAAATCGTCGAAAGCGGAACTCATTCTAGATTACTTGCCCAGAAGGGTTACTATTTTGAATTATATAAATTCCAATATTTAAGAAGCGATCAAGATAATTAGTCATCCTTGATTCAGATTCGGTAATAAATTATAAAAGATAAGAAAGAGATGGAGAAAATATATGGAGATGAAAAGAGAACGAAAAATTGAAAATAGATTAATTACCGGAAACATTTCCAGATCTATTTGGACCTTAGCAGCTCCTATGATGATTGGAGGTGCATTGGAAGACCTTTTTTCGATGGTAGATTTATACTTTGTGGGAAGATTGGGTCATATTGAAGTAGCTGCTTTGGGGATTGCGGGAACAGTGGTGGCTATTCTTATGATGATGGTGCAAGGTATAACAGTTGGTACTACTGCGCTTATTGCTCATTTTACCGGAGATAAAAATTATGAAGAAGCAGATATAGTTTTAGGGCAAACTTTTATTTTAGGACTTATAGGTAGTTTTATTATGTATATCGTGGCTGTATTTTTAGTAGAACCAATTCTTATCCTATTTGGAGCAAAAGGTGAAGTACTGATTTATGCTGCAGACTATCTTAAGATAACTTTTGGCTGGTCAATAGTAATATTTTTCTTTGAGGGAGTTAATCAGGCTCTGCGTGGATCTGGAGATGCTCAAATGCCACTTAAAGCATTAATAATAGCTAATATACTAAATATAATTCTTGATCCTTTACTTATTATGGGATATGGTCCCTTTCCCCAAATGGGGGTTGCTGGAGCAGCCATTGCCACAGCATTAACTAGGGGTATCGGTTTTATTTTCCTTTTTTTACACCTTACCGTGGGACATTCTACCCTTCAGTTTAAAGTCCGTTACACCAAACCGAATCTGTTCTTAATGAAGAGAATAATTAGTATAGGTTCATTTAGCTCTTTACAGGTTTTTATTCGGGAAGTATCTTTTCTTTTCTTGATGCGTTTAGTTGCTTCTTTTGGGGCAATTACTCTGGCGGCTTATGGGATAGGTGCGCGCCTTAGAATGGTTATTATGGTGCCAGGTCTTGGTTTTGCTAATTCGGCCTCTGTATTATTAGGACAAAATATGGGGGCAAAGCAACCGGAGAGAGCAACCGAATCTACCTGGAGGACAGTATTATACTACGAATTTATCGCGATATCTTTGGCTACTATCTTTATCATTTTTGCTCCTCAGTTAGTGGCAATATTTGCTAAACAGCCAGAAGTGATAAGAATCGGGACTTCATTTTTAAGGTATTTGGGTGTTACCTTTCCTTTTTTAGCTCTTTCTCTGGTTTTAGGACAAGCTATGAATGGTGCTGGTGATACAGCTGCCCCCACCATTATAAATGCTATAGCACAATTAGGAGTACGTATACCTCTGGCCTATATTTTTGCCCTTGTGGTAGGTATGGGGTCTTCTGGTATCTGGTTAGGAATAAATGCTTCCGATATTGCTCAAGGGTTAGGAATGGTTTTTTTATTTAAAAGTGGCCATTGGAAAAAGGTTTATGCCAAACATCGGGAAAAACTAGAACAACAACCGATTAGAACAACTAGGAAAGCAGAAATGCCTTCTTCCTGAGTTAAAAAAGCATTATAACCTAAATTTATTTTATAAGTTCTTTCTAAAAAATAAGAAAGTAATATAATAAAGATGCAATTAATAATAAAAACGAGGAAATCTATTTCTAAAAATAATTCTGCTTAAGATGATAATAAAAAGCTATTATTAATTTAAAATATTTAAAAAGGGGTAATTAAATAAAATATGATTTATAAAACTTTAGGGAAGACTGGATTAAAAGTATCTATTATTGGTTTTGGCGCTTCTCCGTTGGGAGCAGAGTTTGGTCAGATAGTCCCAGAAGAAGGAAAAAGAGCAGTAGAATATGCCATCGATCACGGAATTAATTATTTCGATGTTTCTCCTTATTACGGAAGAACTTTAGCAG
>Ga0315279_10005539_pt1 | contig 16323 bp, 16 predicted proteins | sample YL17G06_20_MG_FD_203694 | JGI IMG/M metagenome (GOLD analysis project Ga0315279, IMG submission 203694) | Sediment microbial communities from Yellowstone Lake, YNP, Wyoming, USA - YL17G06_20 | ecosystem: Environmental > Aquatic > Freshwater > Lake > Sediment | place: USA: Wyoming | collected...
TGTTCTTGGAAAAATCCGCGCGCCCTTTTTAAAAAATCAAACCTTAGAAGCCCTAAAAACTTAAATTCTTCCTCGCTTAAATAGACTAATCCCCTAAGGTGGATACCTTGTGCCTGTATAATCCATATTATTGCTGTTATGTTAAATATTTAAGAAAACCTAATATTTAACTTTCAGTAAACAGAGCCCGTAAGCTGGAAGCGTTGGGCCAGCCAGTCCTCTATTGCAGGATTTTAATATTTTCTTTAAACTGCCTTTGTGGAATCTACCCCTGCCTATCTCAAGTAAGGTACCTGCAATGGCTCTAGCCATATTATACAAAAAACCATCCGCCTCAATGTCAATAGATATTAAATCCTTATCCTTTGCAATCCTTATTTTTTTTATTGTCCTAATTGAATTCCTTTCTATTTCATCAGAGGCCTTAAAGGACCTAAAATCATGCCTGCCCAAAAGGACTCCTGCCTCATCCCTCATCAGCTTTATATCCAAAGGATATGGATAAAAATAGGCTGCAGTCCTTAAAAATGCTGACGGCTGGCGCCGGTTTAATATAGTATAGCGATATGCTTTAGATTTTGCATCAAAACGGCTATGGAAATCAGAACGCGCCTCTCTAATACCGGTAATACTAATATCGTTGGGTAATAGCCCATTTAACGCATACTGCAATTTGTCTAAGGGAATAACGGAGCTGGTCTTAAAATTTGCTACCTGAGCCCTGGCATGGACTCCGGCATCTGTCCTTCCAGAAGCGATGAGGTGTATTTTTTCTTGGAGAATTTTACGGAGGGTCTTTTCTACTGTTCCTTGGATGCTAACCTTGCGCCTATTGCGCCTCTGAATCTGCCAACCGCAGTAATTTGTCCCGTCGTACTCCAGGGTTATTTTGAGATTACGCATTCAGCAATCTGCACTGCATTGGTTGCCGCACCTTTACGCAGATTATCAGCCACAACCCAAAGCCACAGCCCCTTCTTTACAAAGGGATCGCGACGTATGCGGCCCAGGAAAACTTCATCTTTACCCTCAGCATCTTTCGGCATAGGATAGAGATTATTTTTCGGCTCATCCATAACTATTACGCCAGGGGCCTCAGACAGGATAGCCCTGACTTTATCCAACTCAATCTGTTTATTGGTCTCTATATATACTGACTCAGAATGGCCTGTCCTTACTGGAACCCGCACAGTCGTGGCAGAAATTTTGATTTTATTATCGTGCATTATTTTATGGGTTTCCTTAACTAGTTTCCATTCTTCATTAGTATAATCGTATTCGCCGAAAGTGCCAATGTGTGGAAAAACATTGAAGGCGAGTTGCTGAGGTAAAGTCCTTGCTTCAGGCCTCATGCTACAGGCCACAGGCCGTTGACTTGAGCCTGGAGCCTGGAGCCTGGAGCCTGGAGCCATAATCTCCTCTAGCTCTTGCCAAAGCTGTTCCACCGCACCTCTTCCTGCGCCAGAAGCTGCCTGTAAGGTGGTCACAATTATTCTTTTAATTCCAGCTTTCTTATAAATCGGCCAGAGGGCTACAACCAGCTGTATAGTTGAGCAGTTAGGATTAGCAATTATCCCTTTATGCTTTTTCACGTCTTGGGCATTGACTTCTGGAACTACTAAAGGCACTTTGGGGTCCAGGCGAAAATCTGCACCATTGTCAATTACTATCGCCCCTCTTTTTATGGCTTCCGGCGCATAGGTTACTGCTGCTCCTTTTTCTCCCTCAGTTCCGGCAAATAAAGCAATGTCTATGCCGGCAAAACCTTCGGCCGAGATTGTTTGCACAGAGTATTTCTGGCCATCAACTTCGATATCGCGAGCTGAACGGGCAAAGACGCTTAAATTCCCCAACGGGAATTTACGCTGCCTTAAGGCACGTAGCATCTCAATACCTACTGCACCAACACCTATTACTGCAACATTGTATTTTTTCATAGTTCCTTTTTGGCTTATCTAGCAATCAACGCGCATCTCGCTTGGCAGGGACAGTCCCCTTCTTATTTCCGGTTATAGCCTTCGTCGGGGACAGTCCCTGCTGGCAACGCTGGTTTTAACGCTACCTAAACCTTCGTGGGGACAGTCCCTACTGCAATGCTAATCTAGATGTTTTACCACCAAATCCCCTACTTCACTCGTCGAATATCCCATCTTTCCTGCAGCCAAAGATTTTAATTTCTTGGTGACGACTTTTATAACCGCGCCTTCTACTGCCCTGCCAGCTTTCTCTTCTCCTAAATTTTCCAGCATCATACCTAATGCACAAATTGCAGCCAAAGGGTTAATCACATTTTTCCCTGTATATTTAGGCGCGCTTCCGCCAATAGGCTCAAACATGGACACCCCTTCAGGATTAATATTGCCTCCGGCAGCAATGCCCATTCCGCCCTGAATCATTGCGCCTAAATCCGTGATAATATCGCCGAACATATTATCCGTTACAATCACATCGAACCATTCCGGATTCTTGACAAACCACATGGTGGTAGCGTCCACATGCGCATAATCTGTCGTAATATCAGGATATTCTTTGGCAACTTCATTAAACGTCCTTTGCCAGAGATCCCAGGCAAAGGTTAAAACATTAGTCTTGCCGCAGAGGGTCAGTTTTTTCTTTTTATTTCTTTTTCTGCAATACTCAAAGGCATAACGTATGCAGCGCTCAACACCTTTTCTAGTATTATATGAAATCTGAATCGCTATCTCATCCGCCGTACCCTTATCTTTGAATTCACCCATGCCTTTATAGAGCCCTTCGGAGTTTTCCCGCACCACCACGAAATCAATATCCTGCGGCATCTTGTCTTTTAATGGGCAAAATTTTTCATTATAAAGCTTTACCGGGCGCAAATTTATATACTGGTCTAATGAAAACCTCAATTTTAGAAGAATGCCTGTTTCTAAGATTCCGGGCTTTACATCAGGATGTCCGACTGCACCCAGATAAATCGCGCAATATTTCTTTAATTCCTCTATGTCTTTATCCTCTAAGGTCCTGCCGGTCTCAAGATATCGCTCTGCGCCAAAATCAAAAATTTTAGTTTCAAATTGAAACTTAAATTTCCCGGCTGCAGCGTCTAAGACTTTCAGGCCTTCACGGACCACCTCCGGCCCGGTCCCATCGCCTGGGATAACTGCTATTCTGTAAGTTTTTTGGCTCATCTTGCAATCAACCCTTACTACCTTACAAGGGACTGTCCCCGTCAAAGCTACCAACTTGCGTTCCTAGGGGACTGTCCCTTGCAGTCCCTGCTGCTGTGTCTTTTAATGTAATTCAACAAACCGCCAGCTTTAACTATCTCCTGCAGAAATTCAGGAAATGCCTGGGTTGTATAGCTATTATTTTGACTTAGATTTTTTATTATACCACTGGATAAATCTATTTCAAGCAAATCGCCATCCTTTATTTTATCTACTTCTTTAAATTCCAAAAACGGCAGGCCTATATTTATTGCATTTCTGAAAAATATGCCGGCAAAGCTCCTGGCTATTACTGCTGCTATTTGACAACCTTTGATAGCCAGGGGCGCATGTTCGCGGCTTGAGCCGCAACCAAAGTTCTTGCCTGCCACAATGATATCCCCCGGGTTTACTTTTTGAGAAAAATAGGGGGAGATATTTTCCATACAGTGCTTGCCGAGTTCTTTCTCGTCAGTGGAAACCAGATATTTAGCGGCAATGATATCGTCGGTGTTGACATCGTCACCAAACTTATGGACCTTACCTTTAATAATCATTCGCTCATCTCCCAACCGCTTTTTGGCACATCTAGCTATCGAGGCACATCTCGCTAGGTAGGGACAGTCCCCTTCAATCACTCTACATTGACGAACGGGGACAGTCCCTACTGCAGCGCTATATCTGATCCGGATTAGTTATTCTTCCCGTTATCGCCGATGCTGCTGCTACAGCAGGATTCGACAAATAGACAAAAGACTTAAGGCTGCCCATCCTGCCGATAAAATTCCGGTTGGTTGTAGCCAGGCAGGTTTCGCCCTCAGTCAAAATACCCATATGACCGCCGAGACACGGACCACAGGTAGGCGTAGAAAATACGCCACCTGCCTCAACAAAAATTTCTGCTAGTCCCTCTTTTACTGCCTCTAAATAAATCTTCTGTGTGGCAGGGATTATAATCAGGCGCAGGCCCGGCTTAATCTTCTTACCTTTTAAAATCTTGGCAGCAATCCTTAAATCCGAGATTCTACCATTAGTGCAAGAGCCAATCACGACCTGGTCAAGTTTAATATTTTTTAAAGCGCTGACTGGTTTAACATTACTGGGTAAATGCGGACAGGCCACCTGAGGCTCTAACTCTGTTATGTCGTATTCATATGTTCTATCATAACCAGCATCAAAATCGGAGCACAGCTTGCTCCAGGCTTCAAGCTTCACGCTCCAGGCTCTTTTGCCTGTAGCCTGCGGCTTGTAGCCTGTAGCCCTTATATATTCAAAGGTAATCTCATCGGGCTCAATAATACCTGTTCTTGCTCCAGCCTCAATCGCCATATTGGAGATGGTAAAGCGGTCATCCATAATTAAATTGCGGATAACCGGTCCGCTAAATTCCATCACTTTATACAAAGCGCCGTCCACTCCGATATCGCCAATGGTAAATAAGATTAAGTCTTTCCCTGCCACCCACTTCTTCAGTTTACCTTTATAGATAAATTTTATGGACGCAGGCACCTTAAACCAGCATTTACCGTCAATAAAGGCCCTGGCTAAGTCCGTAGAGCCTACGCCAGTTGCATAACTACCCAATGCACCGTAAGTACAGGTATGCGAATCTGCACCGATCACCAAATCTCCTGGTAGCACTAAGCCCATTTCGGGTAACAATGCGTGTTCAATCCCCATGCAGCCTACTTCAAAATAATTTTTAATTGCCTGCTCTTTAGCAAATTGAGCCAAAATTTTACATTGGTTGGCGCTCCTTAAATCTTTTGCCGGAGCAAAATGATCAGGGACTAGAACTATTTTTTTCTTATCAAATACCTTTTTAAAACCCGCCTTTTTGAACTCTTCGATTGCCAGGGGTGCGGTGATATCATTCCCTAAAGCCAAATCTATCTTTGCCTCGATAAACTCACCTGGCCTGATATCTTTTTTATCTGTATGAGCTAATAATATCTTTTCTGCGATTGTGTAACCCATATTTTTAGCGTTTAGCGGATAGCGTTTAGCGTATAGAAAACTATCCGCTATACGCTCTACGCTATACGCTAATCCATTTACTTAAATTTCTTTACGATGAGGGTGGCATTATGGCCGCCGAAGCCTAATGAATTAGACATACAGATATTCACCTTGGCGTTGCGGGCTGTATTAGGCACATAATCGAGGTCGCAATCAGGATCGGGATATTCATAATTTATTGTGGGTGGGACAATGCCATCCTTTATAACGAGACAACAGGCGATAAACTCCACACCTCCAGCAGCTCCTAAAAGATGTCCAGTCATTGATTTTGTAGATGAGACCATTACTTTCTTAGCGTAGCTACCAAAAACTTTCTTTATAGCTAAGGTTTCAACTTTATCATTGAGCTTTGTGGATGTCCCATGCGCATTGATATAATCAATGTTTTCTGGATTTAGTTTTGCATCTTTTAATGCCTCTTGTATAGCCCTGGCTGCACCATCGCCATCAGGGTCTGGTGCGGTCATATGATAGGCATCGCAGGACATACCATAACCTGTAATCTCAGCAATAATCTCGGCATTCCTATTCTTGGCATGCTCTAAGGTCTCCATAATTACCAAACCACAGCCTTCAGCCATCACAAAGCCGTCGCGCTCTCTATCAAAAGGTCTGCTTGCTTTCTGAGGCTCATTATTCCTGGTAGAGAGTGCTTTAAGAGCGCAAAATCCTCCCAAGCCTAAATGCGTAATGGAGCTTTCCGTGCCGCCGGCAACCATAACCTCAGCATTGCCGCGCTCTAATATCCTGAAGGCATCGCCAATGGCATGGGAACCCGAAGCGCAGGCAGTAGCTACGCAGGAATTAGGTCCCTTTAGCCCAAAGGTAATCGCAACATGACCGCTGGCTTCATTGACAATTAACATAGGTATAAGAAAAGGCGATAATCTGGAGGGGCCTTTTTCCAAATAAACCTTATGCTCTTCCTCTATGGTATGCAAACTACCAATACCTGAGCCAATCAGGACTCCGATGCGTGTCCTATCTTCTTTCTCTAAATCTAATCCTGATGAGCGCATAGCCTCGTGGCTTGCGGCAACAGCGTACTGGACAAATTTATCCATCCGCTTGGTATCCTTGGAAGACATGCCGTATAATAGCGGCTCAAAGCCTTTAACCTCTCCAGCAATGCGAGAATCAAACTTAGAGGCATCAAAAATAGTAAGCATATCTATACCGCTTTTGCCGTCTTTTAAAGCCTGCCAAAAGCTAGGCACATCATTTCCTACTGCGCAAACCGCACCTAAACCTGTAATTACTACTCTATGCTCTTCCATACTTTAATCTGTGTAATCTTATTTTAAATCTGTGTAATCTGTATTTATAAAATTTACCCCGCCTAAACTTTGCGGCGGGGTAAAATATTAATATAGACAGGAACCCGCTTCCCGTAGAACGGTTCTCCCGCTTCCCGTAACAACGGTCCTCCCGCTTAAAGCGGGAAAAGGCGGGAAAAAACGGGGGATATTCTATTTACTGGCTGTTTTTTCTTCAATATACTTGATTGCCTCACCAACAGTAGTGATTTTTTCTGCATCCTCATCAGGTATCTCAATACCAAATTCTTCTTCTAAGGCCATTACCAGCTCTACTGTATCCAGGGAATCCGCCCCCAAATCATCCACAAACGAGGCCTCAGGAGTTACTTCCTCTGGCTTTACTCCTAGTTGTTCTGCTATTATAGATTTAATCTTCTCTTGTGCTGCCATTCTTTTTCCTCCTTCTTGTAAGCCTATTGCATTACCAAGCCGCCATCAATTACAATAGTCTGGCCAGTAATATAACTGGAATCCTCAGAAGCTAAGAACATACATACAGCTGCCACATCATCGGGGCTACCAAACTTGTTTAACGGAATAGCCTCCTTCATCTTCTGCTGCAAATCCGCGGGAAGCGAAGCTGTCATCTCAGTTTGGATAAAACCTGGCGCTACCGCATTCACATTTATATTGCGGCTCGCCAATTCCTTAGCTGCTGTTTTGGTAAGAGCGATTATCCCTGCTTTAGAAGCGGAATAATTTGCCTGGCCGGCATTTCCGATTAAGCCAATGATGGAGGCGATATTAATAATCCGGCCCCGGCGCTGTTTTATCATCGGCCTGGCTACAGCCTTGATACAGTTAAAGGCACCTTTTAGATTAACATTCAAGACTGCATCCCACTCTGCTTGGCTCATCCGTAACAAAAGATTGTCTTTTGTTATACCAGCATTGTTAACTAATATATCAACCTTTGTGAATTTGTCAAGAATTTTGTTTACTGCCGCCTCCACCTTTACATAATCCGTAACATCCATTTCTAAGGCCAAAGACCTCCTGCCAAGGCTCTCAATCTCTAAGGCTGTCTTCTCTATCTCTTCTTTATTTATATCCCCAACTGCTATATCCGCTCCTTCTTTGGCAAAGGCAAGGGCAATTGCCTTCCCAATACCCCTTCCTGCTCCAGTTACCAAAACTACCTTATCTTTTAGACGCATCTATGTCCTTTTGAACGCTTTTGGCACATCTGGCAACCACAGCGCATCTTGCTAAGCAGGGACAGTCAACACCTTACAAGGGACTGTCCCCGAAGGGGACTGTCCCTTGCCAGTCCTGCTGCAGCGCTATAATGCCTTCTTTTTTCTCTATAGTTATAACCTGCGCATTAGGATCAATACGCCGCATCAGGCCTTTTAAGACCTTACCTGGACCAAATTCTATGAAATTCATCACCCCTTTGGATAATATGAATTTCATAGAATCTTCCCAGAGAACGCTAGACTCAACCTGTTTGATTAAGTTATCCCTAATTTCAACCGGAGAGCTTGCTTCTTTGCCAGTAACATTACATACTACAGGAATTACCGGCGGATTTATCTTTATTTTCTCTAATTCCTTGGCTAGCTTTAAAGTTACTTCCCGCATAAATGAAGAGTGAAATGCGCCGCTTACCTCTAATACAACAGCCATCTTTGCACCCAGCTCTTCTGCCTGGTGCTTGGCCTGCTCAATTTCTTTTACCCCGCCAGAGATAACTATCTGACCCGGACAATTTATATTGGCAATTTCAGTATTGGTTTCTAAACACACTTGTTTAACCTGCGCTTGAGCCAGCCCGATTATAGAGAGCATTTTACCCGGCAACTTAGCTGCTGCTTCTTCCATAAACTCGCCGCGCTGCCTTACTAAATAAACCGCATCCTCAAAGCTGATTGCCCCAGCTGCTACCAGCGCAGAATATTCTCCCAAGCTTAATCCTGCCGCATAGCCTGCAGCCTGCAGCCTGCAGCCTGCAGCTGACTTAAACGCCTCATACGCTGCTATGCTTACGGCCAATATAGCTGGCTGGCAATTCTGAGTCTTGGTCAATTCGAGCTTTGGCCCCTCAAAACAGAGCGAACTCAGAGAAAAACCTAAAACCTTATCTGCCTGGTCAAAGACCGCTTTGCTTTCAGGAAAGGATTCATACAAATCCCTTCCCATGCCTACATATTGAGTGCCCTGACCGGCAAAAAGATAAGCTATTTTCTCCACTCAGGCTCCAGGCTCCAGGCTTCAAGCTACAGGCTTGGAGCTTGCAGCCTGCGGCATGCAGCTTGTAGCAAATAATTTTTACCACTTTATGACGCAGGCGCCCCAGACCAGGCCTGCGCCAAAGGCATCTAAAAGAACGATATCGCCCTTCTTGATTCTGCCCTCTTTTACTGCCTCGCAGAGTGCTGTGGCAGTAGAAGCACTGGACATATTTCCGTATTTTGCGATATTAAGATAAATCTTCTCTGGTGCTAAATTCAATTTCTTTGCCATGGCCATAATAATGCGCATATTCGCCTGATGAGGGATAACTAAATCTATATCCTGGCACTTTAAACCTGCCTGTTTTAAGGCGGTCTTTGCTGCCTCAGTCATAGCCATAACCGCTATTTTAAATAATTCATTACCCTCCATCTTAATATAATGAAGCCGTTTATCTACTGTCTCGTGGGTAGCAGGATTCCTTGAGCCACCGGCTGGCAACATCAATAAAGGTGCCTGTGAGCCATCACTACCCAGATACGTTGAAAGTATTCCGCCGGAACTTACTTCTGATAAAACCGCTGCACCCGCACCATCGCCAAATAAAACACAGGTGTTCCTATCCTTCCAATCAGTTATAGAGGAAAGAGTTTCTGCGCCGACTACCAAGGCGTTTTTAAATATGGCGCGGCTGATAAACTGCTGGGCAATTGTTATCGCATAAACAAAACCAGCGCAAGCAGCAGAGATATCAAAACAAACTGCCTTTTTGGCAGAGAATGCGTTTTGTAAAAGACAGGCGACTGAAGGAAAAGACATATCAGGCGTAATTGTAGCCACGATGATTAAATCCAGGTCTTTAGGGTTTAGCTGTGCATCCAGCAAAGCGTGTTTGGCTGCCTTTATGGCTAAATCTGAGGTAGCCTCATTTTTCGCTGCTAGACGCCTCTCTTTAATTCCAGTGCGGGTAGTAATCCATTCATCAGAGGTATCCACCATCTTCTCCAAATCAGCATTGGTTAAAATCCTCTTTGGCAGATACTCGCCGACACCAATTATACCTACTTTCCTCATCTTTATTTGGGATTTATCGCTTCTATGATTTTCTGGTTAACCTGACGCTCGACTTCCTCGCTAGCCACACGGATAGCGTTCTTAATGGCCTTGGCATTTGAGCGTCCGTGGCCGATAATTACTACCCCATTAACGCCTAACAATGGAGCGCCACCGTATTCAGCGTAATCCAGCTCTTTCTTAAACTTAATAAAGGTATTCCTTAAAAATAGAATACCGAGTTTACCTAATAGACTTGTTTGTAAAAGATGCTGCTTTAAGAATATCTGGATTGCTTCTGCTGTACCCTCAGTAACCTTTAAGGCCACATTGCCCACAAACCCGTCACAGACAATTACATCGCATACACCTGAGAAGAGTGCTTTACCCTCCACATTACCTTTAAAATTCAGCCTACTTTTCGAAAGCAACTCGTATATCTCTTTGACAAAATCCGTGCCCTTGCTCTCCTCTTCACCTACATTTAAGAGGCCAACACTGGGATTAGGCTTATTAAAGATATTTTGCAAATATGCGCTGCCCATAATGCCGTATTGCAACAAATGCAATGGTTTAGGATCTATATTTGCACCTACATCTATGATTAAAGATATGCCTTTTATAGTCGGGGTAATAATAGCTATGCCTGGCCGCTCCACACCTGGTAATAAGCCCAAGCCTAAAGTTGCTGCACACACGACTGCCCCTGTATTACCCGCACTAAAGAATGCATCACCCTGACCTTCTTCTACTAAATTTACTCCTATGACAATAGAAGAATCTCTTTTTCTCCTGACGCTCGTAGCAGCAGGTTCGGACATCTCGATTACTTCTTGCGCCGGATGCACAAGGAGCCTGTCGCCAACATACTTAGCTTTTTTAAGCAGCGATTTTATCCTACTCTCATCACCTACCAGGACCACTTCTATATTGTATTCCTTGACTGCTGCTACTGCACCTTCAATGACAACTTGCGGTGCATAATCACCACCCATTGCATCAACTATTATACGCATAATAAATCTGGCTCCAAGCTCCATGCTCCAGGCTCCAGGCCTCAAGCTTTTTTAGCCTGCGGCCTGCCGCCTGCAGCTTGCAGCGCTTTATTGTTTTTTCTTCTTCTCTTTGACCTTAATCTCTATAACCTGCCTGCCATCATAGTATCCGCAAATGCTGCATATCCGATGAGGCAACTTCGGCTGTTTACACTGAGGGCAAGGTACCAGATTCAAGGCTGATAATTTCCAGTGTGTGCGGCGCCTTCTCCCGCGCGCCTTAGAATGTCTTTTTTTAGGTAGAGCCACCCTTTACTCCTTTCAAATATATTAATACAGAAAAACTTGTGTAATGTTTTATGTGTAACGTGTAATGTTGGGTGTAAAGTTTAATTGTGTAATGCAAAAAATAACTTTCCGTTACACATAGGGACATTACACTGGCGTTACACATTACACTTTACACATTACACACAGCTACAATTTCCTTCATTCAAGTTTCTGCCGCATTTTGGACAAAGGCCTTTGCAATCAGGTTTACACAGCGGCTTTAATGGGTAATCTATGATTATCTCTTCTCTTATATCCGGCTCCAAATTAATCACCGGGTCTGATTTATCCACCGGATAATTTAAGGCTATTACCTTTTTGAAATCGCTTTCAAACTCTTCGAGGCAGCGGCTACAGCTGATGCGCATTAATGCATTTAGGCTCAAATGCACGCAAACCACATTAGTAATCTTGGATATATCCGCTCTTATCTTTATCGGCCTACGGAAATTAATTATCTCGGTTTCTAAGTCTAGTGCCGCAGGGGTAAGCTCTTCCTCTAGAGTTAATCCCTCAAGCGGTATCTTATTTATCTCTATTTTTACGATTTTTTACGCAACTTCTCTTTAAGCGCCTTCTCTACAAAATCTGGCACAAAATTAGATAAATCAGCGCCCAAAGAAGCTGCCTCTTTTAAAAGCCTTGAGGAAAAATAGCTGTAGGATTCCTGGGGCATAAGAAAAATCGTTTCGGTATCAGGCGAGAGTTTTCTATTGGTTAAAGCCATCTGGAATTCATATTCAAAATCAGAGATCATCCGTAACCCGCGAATCAAAACCTTGGCCTTGTGTTTATGCGCAAAATCAACCACCAAGCCATCAAAGTCCAAGACCCTAATGCCTTTTATGTCAGCTGCGGCCTTCTTCAGCATCGCCACCCTTTCTGCTACGTTAAAAAGCGGCTTTTTGTGAGCATTATGAGCCACTGCCACAATAACCTCTGAGAATATCTCTTGCGCCCTCTTTATAAGGTCAATGTGGCCGTAGGTAACCGGGTCAAAACTACCTGGATATATCGCTATCTGGCACATCTTCCCTCGCTCCTTTCAGTCGCTCGGGAGAAACCAGATAACAGAGCACAGATTACAGAAAAAGGTTTTTTCTGGTTTCTGTACTCTGGTTTCTGGTTACTTTTTATAAAACGACAAAACCGTATCTCCGTACCTGGATTCCTTGATTAACTTAAGCTTTCCCGCCTCTTTAGGTATCTCGTCTTTCTTAAAATGCTGCATAATTATAAAACCATTGGGCGCTAATATATCATAAGCCCCTAATATTTGCAAGGTTTTTTTTGCCAAGTCCATATAATAGGGAGGATCCGAGAAAATAATATCGAATTTTTTCTTTTTTTGGCTTAATCGCTTTATTGCTTCTATGGTATCTAACCCTATAACCCTGTAACCTCCGCCACAAACCATGGCGGATCCGCAAATTCTTTTGGCGGACAATAACCCTATAACTGACAGATTGTCCTTAATCGCCTCGGCGCATCTTTTATCCTGCTCCACAAACACTACTTCTTTGGCTCCTTGTGATAATGCCTCTATTCCCACTGCCCCGGAGCCGGCGAATAATTCTAAAAAGGACAAGCCTTCTATATCTTGCAAGATATCGAATAGCGCCTTCCTCACTTTATCCTGCGTGGGCCTTATACCCTTAGGCATCCTGATTATTCGACCTTTATATTTACCGGTGATTATACGCATAATCTTTAGCTTCATGCTACAAGCCTCACGCTTCAGGCTTGCCGCCTGTAGCCTGCGGCTTGAAGCCCATTATCCGATTACCATCAGCTTCTCATATTCCGGGAATCTTTGCACCAATTTTTCTTTTAGTAACATATTCTGCCTTGCCTCTAAACGGGGGTCTAAATTTAGGAGCCTGATCGCCTCTTCCCTTGCTTTCTTTAATAACTGCATCTGGGTTAAAGGATTGGCTATTCTTAGCTCTGTCAGGCCATGTTGTCTGGCCCCAAAAAACTCTCCCGGCCCCCTTATCTTGAGGTCTTCTTCTGCAATCCGGAATCCGTCACTGTATCGAACCATTGCCTCTATGCGGGCTTTGGCCTCGTCGGTTTCTGCATTAGATACCAATATACAGAAAGACTCAAAGCCGCCTCTTCCCACCCGGCCGCGCAACTGATGCAGCCCTGCTAATCCAAAACGTTCAGCGTGCTCAACAAGCATGCAGGTAGCATTTGGTATATCAATACCCACTTCCAATACTGTTGTCGCAACTAAACAAAGCAATTCCTTTTCTTTAAATTTTAGCATAATCTCATCCTGCTCCTGCTGCTTCAATCTGCCGTGTAGAAGGCCAATTTTAAATTCCTTGAATTCGCCTCTCTTTAACTCCTCATACCTCTTCTTTGCCCCTAAGATATCCCAGACATAGGACTCATCAATTACCGGATACACTACATATACCTGATGCCCTGAACGTAATTGCTCTTGAGCGATAGAATAGGCCTTTGATTTTTCGCTTTCAGTAAAATGCAGCGTCTTAATCGGTAGCCTGCCTGCCGGAAGCTCGGTAATAACTGAGATGTCTAAATCTCCGTATATAGTAATGGCTAGAGTCCTGGGGATAGGAGTGGCAGTCATAATCAAAACATCTGGATTAAAACCTTTTTGCGGCAATAAAGCGCGCTGGCCTACGCCAAATTTATGCTGTTCATCAATAACAACCAGCCCTAAGTTCTTAAACTTAACATCCTCCTCTAACAAGGCATGCGTGCCGATAACTAAATCTATCCTGCCTTCTCGAATCTCGTGATAAATACTTTGTTTTCCTTTGAGGCTTAGACTACTCGTAAGTAAACCTAATCTTATCTCTTTTGCCTGCAGCCTGCAGCTTGCAGCCTGCAGCTTGATATTTTCATAATGCTGTTTTGCCAAGAGCTCCGTAGGAACCATAAAGGCAGCTTGATAGCCGCCCTGAATAGCAATGATACTAGCAAAAGTTGCTACCGCGGTTTTACCCGAACCCACATCTCCCTGTAACAGCCGCTGCATGCTTTGCGACTTAGTCATATCCAGTTTAATCTCCTGGATAACCCTTTCCTGGGCCCCGGTTAATTTAAAAGGTAAACTGGCAATAAAGCTTTCCACTAAGTCGCCATCTGCCTTATGGGCTATGCCAATTTTTTCTTTCTTCTTTAATTTTCGTAAGGCCAGCGGCAGCTGAAAGAGGAAGAATTCCTCAAAGGCAAGCCTCTCGTAGGCCTGCTTTTGCAGAGCCGGATTTTGCGGGAAATGTATATTAAGAAGGCTCTTGGCAAGATTTAAGAGATTATTTCTTGACCTTATATCAAAGGGAAGAAAATCATTGAGCCCAGAGAGATATTCATCCAAAGCCTGTTTAATTACCTGACGCAAATAGCGCTGGGTCATACCTTCGGGTAGAGTGTAAATCGGGACGATCCTGCCTATATTTAGGGGTTCATCCTGTCCGCTTGAGACAACTTCAAATTCAGCTGAATTCATCTGGAGCCTGCCAGCGTAGCGTTCTATCTTGCCATACAAAATCAAACTTTGGCCGACCTTAAAATACTCTTTCAAATATGGTTGATTAAACCAGACGCATAATATCTTTCCGGTTTCATCGCCTACTGCCACCTCAAGTATAGTAAATCCCCTGCGCCTAAATGACTGGTGCTCTCCCCTAGCTAAAACCTCTGCCTTTATGGTATAAGTTTTACCTTCTTCTAATTTTGAGATAGGGATAAAATTTGTGCGGTCTTCGTAGCGCTTAGGGAAATAATAAAGCAAATCCTCAAGCGTGCGAATTCCCATTTTGTTAAACAGCTTTGCCCTTTTGGGGCCGATTCCCTTTATATATCGGATATCCTGCAATTTTTCCATAATGAAAATATTATACTATAGGGTAATCTGTTCTTCCTCTGATTCAGGCAGATTCTCCTCTGGCTTAGCTTGCGGATTAACGGGCGGGGTTTTTGGTTTAGTTTTACCCTGCGTTACCTCTATTTCAAATTCCTGGCTGGAATAGCTCTTGCCTTCTATTGTTATCTTGCTTAGCTCAATCTTAAATTTGCCTGTATTTTGAGGCGCCAGAATAAAAGTGTAAACTAAATTGCTCTTTGCCACGCCTTGTTCAAAAGAGATTGCGGAAGATTGCGCCTGGGATATTATGTAAAAACCTTCAAATTTTGGCAATGAGGCATAAGGCACATTTTTCGCTAAAGTCGTAATTGTAAGTTTATAGGTCAGGACTTCATCGGTAGAAAGGGCGGCCTTATCCACCTCAGATTTGATGGTAGTTTCAGCCAGCGCCGCAGCTATAAATAATAATATAAAGATTAACGATAAAACAACTGCTTTCTTCATAGCAAATTTCTAACATATCGTTGGGATTATGTCAATAGATTTTAGGCGCTTCAAAACAAAAAGCCCAAGCAAGATTAAGCTTGGGATAAGATTAGTCTTAGGATAGAATTTATCTGGCTGCAGCGTGTTCCTGAAGCAACGATTCAATACGCGCAACAAGTTCTTCTTTTTGTATCGGCTTGGCGATGAAAGGATGCCCGCCGATCAATCCTCCGCTTTCCTCAACGTCTTTTTGTTTTGCCAATACGGTAACAAATACTATAAGGATGTCTCTGGTAGAAGATTTATTGTGTAACTGTTCGGCTACATACGTGCCATCCATTTCAGGCATCATTATGTCAAGGAGTATTAAGTCCGGGTGACGGGTCTTAGCCAACTCAATACCTTCAATAGGGCTGGTTGTAGCAAAAACCTCAAACTTCCCAGTCCTTTCCAGGATAGATTTTAGATAAACGCATACATCTTCTTCATCGTCAATGATTAAGATTTTGGCTTTTTTGTTCTTGAGATAAAATCTATATTCCATTTCTCTCACCTCGACCCATAAACAAAAAACCCCTAAGCCAAACCACCTTAAGGGTTTTCTCTTGTCACGGACAGGTAACCCCGCTATCCCCTTAAGGACCGGAGGCTTTGCGCCCTAGCATTCCTGCTTCCGCCAAGGTTCTTGACGGATCCGCCACGCTTTGTGGCGGAAGTTTGCCTTTTTCTGTACTTATACCTCTTACCATTAAAGTATAACACAAAATCCGCTTAAATCAAGTAGTAGTTTCAAAACTATGGGTGGATATAGGCACATCATATCCACTTTTAGCCCCTTCCTTATAGCACGGCTCAAGGAGCGTTTCAAGCCTTATTGGCGGCAGATTAAGCACGCCTTCATCTACCCCCGGGAATCTTTCTCT
>Ga0315279_10005540_pt1 | contig 16320 bp, 19 predicted proteins | sample YL17G06_20_MG_FD_203694 | JGI IMG/M metagenome (GOLD analysis project Ga0315279, IMG submission 203694) | Sediment microbial communities from Yellowstone Lake, YNP, Wyoming, USA - YL17G06_20 | ecosystem: Environmental > Aquatic > Freshwater > Lake > Sediment | place: USA: Wyoming | collected...
TCCAGTAGGACGCTGATCTCCGCCGGCGTGACTACCCGGCGCGGGTGTCTCATGTCCTGCTTGACGGCTTTCTCAGGCAGCGGGGTCAACACCTCAAGCGGGTTCTGAATGGCTCTCTGGTCCCTGACCATCCACCGACAGAATGCTTTGCAGGCGGTCAACACGTGGTTGGAAGTCTGCGCGTTGATCTCCGACTTTCGCAACTCCGCCAGCCTGTCACGAACGGCGGCGGGGATGATGTCGCTGTAGTGCTGGAACTGGCAGCCGACCACCAAAACCCGGCGGGCGCGGCCTGATGCTTGAACGGCCTGCCGCTCGCTGGTGCCTTTGGCTTTGAGCGCGTCCTTCCAGGCGTCCAGGTGCTCACCAAGCGGTTGCGCCGCGGCTACCCGCGTGGGGTCAAGCAGTCCGATTTCGGCCAGCTTGGTAATGAGCCGGCCTTCCAGCCCGGATAACCAGCGGGTTAGGTCGGCATCCGGCGCTGCGCCAGCCATGCGGAGCGCAACGAGCCGCTCAAGGTTCCTGCCAGTCTCCATGCTGGCCCGTTCATCGGTGTACAGTGGGATTCTGCGGATTACTTCCAGGTGGTCGCGGAATTCGCAATACAGCTTCTCGGATTCCTGCAACTGGCCCTTGCGGTCGCGGTATGTGGCACGAAAGAGTCTCATTTGCGGTCCCCTTTCCCTTTGCCCGTCTTCCTGCCGACAAGCTCCAAACCAAGTACCTTGCAGATTGCATTGGCACTGGCGAGAGACAAGCCGACTTTGCTCGACATAAAGCGCGACATGCTGGCCTGCTCTATCCCGGCCTGATCGCAGATCGAGTAGCGCGACAGCTTGCTTTGGCTGATTGCCCGGCGCAACTGTGCGGTGATTTCCTTGCTCATGTTAGTAATCCTATCCTGTACTTGTTGTTTGTCAAGTGCGAAAAACCATTTTTCTCACATTCCATTTTTCTCGAATCGGGCATCCACTGTTAAGCCAGTCCACAAGCTCTTTCCGATTCCAGCGCACCACCCTTGCCGAAAGTCGGATTGGCATGGGCACCTTGCCCTGGCTGTGCAGCCGCCAGAACATTGCCCTGCTGACTGACAGAAGCCCCGCGGCCTCCTCACAGGTTAAGAGCATGGCCTGGGCAGGCGGGCCCGCGGCGCTGGTATGTTCATCGTTCATCGTTCTTCCCTTTCTGGTAAAGGTGCTGTAGGCAATCCGAGTATCCGGCAATGTCGGTTAGGTTGTCTTGCTTGTGCCGGTAAACTTCGCGGGCCAGCTTCAGCGCAATCATGCACAGCCCCACCTGGCGCGGTTCAACTGGCGTGCCCAGAATCGCAGTCCACAGCGCGGCAACCCTACGAAACTCCGCAACCGGGCTTCCGTATTGGCGGCGGCGGGCCTGGACGGTCTTCTTGGCGCTGGCGTTCATCTTGTACCCCCGAAGTAAATCTTTGCGGACATCCCCTTCTGGCACCAACACCAGCCCTCAACGACTTTCAGGAAGTCCCTGAGTACTTCGCCGGTGCACCAGTTTTTGTGTGACAACTGAAATATCCAGAATGCCAGTTGCGCTGCTGTTTTGCACGTGTCCAAGTCCACCTCGTAGGGATTCCCGCCAGGGTAAACGCGAAGCCAGATCGCATCGTTGTCCCGCAACTCCGCCACCCCTTGCCGTGTGACGGGCTTGGGCCTGTAAGCCAGCAGCGCGGCCAAGTGCATCCGGCCTGCCTCGACTTCATCCTCAACGCTCACTACTTGCTGCTCCGTCTTCATGCTTCTCTGCCTCCAAAATGCGGCCGATGGCCTTGTCGAAGATCAACCGACAACTTCCTGCCGGCCCCTGCCGGCACTTCAAAACGACAGCTCTCATTTCCGGGAAGTCTTGCGGCTCTTCAGAATTCCAGTCGTCACGAATCAAACCAATAACGTTGTCCATATCGGCCACGACTTCGATACTGCCCTTCGAGTCCTCCAAGGCAATTCCGCGCTTCTTGCTCTTGGTATCCCGGCGCGCGAAGCCGGCCTTGTTGGATTGCGCCAGGGCCACGATATGCGCTCCCGTCCGCTGCGCCGTGTCGAAACACCAATTCGTCAACCGCGGAATCCGCACCAAGTCGTCAGCGTCAAACGGTCCCACCTTCGCCAGGTAGTCCAGAAAAATAACTCGCCAGCCGTATTGCCTCACTCCGTCACGAATGAGACTCCCCACGGCCTGCATTGTTGGCGCTTCCGCGTGTGCCGGGTCAACGGGGAAGCGGCGGCGGTCAAGGACGAACAGCGGCCAGCCTGATAGTTGCGCCAAGGCCTCGGCAAACTTGCTGCTTTCAATTGTTGTCATGCTGTTGTGTCGTATGTGCAAGCGCGGGATTCCGGCTTCGATTCCTACAGCCAGCTTCCAGATAGAATCTTCCGACATTTCCAAGGACAAGATCGGGACGGGCGTTCCCTGCCGGGCCTGGGCAAGAGCCAAGTTGACCATGAATGCGCTCTTGCCCATTGCGCTTGGCGCGAACAGCGAAGTTGCTTCGCCGGCCCCGAGGCCCCCGCCAAGTCCGCGGTCCAGTCCGCTGTAGCCGGTCTTGTAGAACGTCGCGGGCGCGAACGTCGCGGGGTCTTTGAGCCTGACGCCAGCGGAGCATTGCGCAAGGCTCAAGACGCTGCTCTGGCCTTCCAGGGCGTCGACGTCTTTCCGCAGAGTGGCCAGCAACTCGCCTGGGTCAACGTCGCGGCGCGATAACTTCAACCCGATTTCCCAAAGCTGGCGCTTGCGCGTCCAGGTCTTGACGGCGTGAATTTCCGCGTCTATGTCCGTGACAACACGGCGGACAGCAGCGTCCTGATACAACCTACCGATTCCGATTTTGCCCCCGTGCAGGTCCGCTTCCCCACGTCGTTCTAACCAGTCGGTGAAGTTGCGTTCGTCAAGGTTGCCATACTGTTGGAAGAAGGCTTGCATTTCCGGCCATAGGCGCTTGCGCTTCGGCTCGTAGTAATCCGCCTGTGTGATTTCGGTTAAGGCGCGCTCCGCGTCCACCGGTTCCGCGTAAAGTGTCGAGAGGAAGACGGCCTGCTCTGCATTTTCGGAATGAGGCGCAATGCTGCCGTTGGTGTCGGCCTTGGGCGGCGGCGCGGCCTTGTTCACTTTGCCCCCTCTGCGCAAGCAGGGGCGCGCAACTGCTTTTGGGCTTCCAGGATCGCCAGCGGGATTTTCGTCTTCGGGTCCAGCGGCGCCAGGCCTTCGGGCTCCGGCTGTTCGTGCTGTTTCCGCGGTGCTGGTTCGCCGGCAGGCGCAACCGGCAACCGCCTCTTACGTAGTAAGTCTTGGCGGAAACTTTCCGCTCTACCCTTGGCGGAAACTTTCCGCTCTACGGCGGTGGGCTTCGTATGGCGGAAACTTTCCGCTCTACGGAGAAGAACGATTCTGAGAAGGGTAGCGGTCTGGACGTTCCCGACTTTCACCGGGACATGCTCGCGTGAAACCCAGCCGGCAGATTCCAGCGCCGTCAGCCCTTTGGAGATAGTCTCTGCGGAAAGTCCCGTGCGTAAAGACAGGATCGCCCGCGTCGGCGTTGTCACATGGCTACCACGTTCCGCGGCCAGTTCGCAGAGAGCCAGAAACACGGCCGGCGCCGAAGAACACTCCGCGACGAGCTTGGCCAGCGTCCAGGGGCAGCGGTGCCGATGCTTCATCGGCTACCCCCGGCGCGCGGCGCGTTTTCCGTTTCCGGCGTGGTCCCGGCCTCGGGCTCGCCCCCGGTCTTCTGTTTCGGCGGCCACTGCAACCGCCTAACCCGCCTGGCAGCGCGTGCCAGATCACGGTAGGCACGTCGAAGTCTTGGTGAGAGTTTCTGTTTCGGCATAGATCAACCTCCTTACCCTCATCTGAAAGACGGGGGTAGTTGACGGCGTGGGATACCCCCGCCTGCAATGCAGTTCACCTATGAGAAATCAGGGAAATGTGGGTATCGAGAAGTCCAGAGAAACTACCCCGGAATGTACCCCCGCTAGTCCTCGTCTTCATCTTCTGAGTTGGTGTTAGCTCGTGGGGTGAAACCTGTAGCGGTAGAATGTTGCTTGACCTTCGGGTCTCTGTGAATCAGTTGCCCGCGGCTGTCGTGCGACAGATCGCGGGTTTTCGGTTTCAGATGCGCAGATGCAGCCATGCCAAGTTTCTTGTTGGCTGCGTCAACGTGTTGCTTGATCGTTGTCCTGTCTACCCCAATGGCCTTTGCAGCGGCAGTCAAATTCCCCTCGTGCTCAGCAACGACTTCAACCGCCCTTGACTGCTTGGGTGTCAAAGCCTTCGGTTGTCGTTTCTGGTGTCGTCGCTTCCGGGCGCCTTTCGCCTTGTTTGCCGGCGCGGGCTGCAGCTCGCTCAGGAGCCGCGCAAGGACTTTGGCCTGTCGCGCGTTGTCTGCCCCACGAAGATCGTCAAGAGCGTTTTGCACCAGCCCCGCTTCCTTGGTCCCGCCGATGCGCTCTAACCTCGGAATGGCCATGCGCAACAAGTCCCGCAGGCTGTATCCTATCAGTGGCCCGACTGGGATTCCCTCAGTTCGCAGGGACGCTTCAATGGCAAGCTCCGCACTGGGGTACTCCACTGGATCAGAAAGTCTTTTGGTTGGGTTCCCGTCCTGGATAGCCTTGATCGCGGCGATGCCCTTCCGCCTGCGCTCAAGGTATTCGGCAATCGCGTCCCGTATTGGCTTCAGGATGTTTTCAACAGCGGTAACGTCGTTCATGGCGCGTTCCTTTCGCCGTTCCGAATGGTTGCCAGGGAAGGGCGGTGGAACTGGCCGCCCGTGTCGGCTGTACGGGCCTATCCCTGGGTCATTCTATCTCGCCGGCCGTCTCGGACACGGGAAAAACATTCACGTGCAGAGAGCCAACCCCTCATCCTCCACCCACTCCGGCCGCACCTGGTTGCTTCGTGTGTGCCGCGGGCCTCGAAGAAGCGTGCTTGGTGACACTCGAAGCAGCGCGCTCGAAATGTTCTTCCCCGTAGGGGAAGAAAGTCCCAAGACCGTAGCCCTAACATCTTCCTACTATGGCACAAGTGGAAGCCTGGCTCGGCGCAGCCCTGCCACAAGTCACCGTCAAGTACACATGACGGTGAACTCCCCGCGAAGGCCATGCTTCGCACACGATTTGGCTCACTTCGAGCACGTTTTGTGACAGGGGGATAACCGGAGTCACAGCGGCTCGTTGACGGCACTTCTGGTAAAAAAAGTTCACCCCCGTACCCTCGCCCCTGGGCGTAGCACCATGGCCTTGCTGTGTGCCACGCTCAGCACCATGCCAGTCTGCACAGGAACGCGCTACAGCGGCCTTGCGCGCGCAACCCTTCCCGAAGTACCCTTGGCGGTAGATCGTTGCCCACAGGCAGCGCCAGCGCGGTTGCTGTGTCTGTTCTCATCATGCCTTGGCCCTCGATGCGCTCACCATGGCCACGATGCCGGCCTTCACAGCTTCCGGCAATTCGGGCCATGCGCTGATGATGGTCTGGAGCTCGGGCGGGTAACACGAAGTCTCAGGCGTGTGGCACGTCGGGGCAGTCTTGTCTTGGCGTTCTGCTTGGCGTTTTGCTTGCTGTTCTGGGCTAGACTCTGCGAAGCCGTCTGTAGACTTCGCTGGACTTTCTACGAGTGAAATGCTACTCTGTGAACTGGGTTGGCCCCGTAGCCAAGCGGTAAGGCGACGGTTTGCAAAACCGTTATCCACCGGTTCGAATCCGGTCGGGGCCTTTCAGATTTTGGATTTTAGATATTCGATTTTCGATTGAACAGCAAACACTGAGGCAGAGTGGCAATGAACTCGGCGATGGCGGCATTCACAGCTTCGGCATGCGAAAAGAACTGCGAATGGCGCGCTCCGGGAACGGCCACCAGACGGGCCCCGCCAAGTGCCTGTGCCAATTCAGCACCGGCTGCAAGCGGCACCACGGGGTCGAGCGCTCCATGCACAACCAACGCCGGCAGGCGCAGCCGTTCGACCTCTTCGATCCGTTCGAACCGGGTCAGACCACAGATGGCGCGGCCATAGTACCCGTAGGTGCGCCAGATTCGCGGCCTGGCCATCCAGTTGGCTTCCTCCATCCGGGTGCCGTACAATCCCAGGCGGCCTTTCACCTGCCAGGTCAAGCCGCGCAAAAAGCGATAGGGGACCACGTAGGCCAGCGGCGCCAGCGCGCGCTCAATCCACGGCAAATGCTTGCTTGAACCGAACGTGCCCATAAGCACCAGCGCCCGCAGCTTGATTCGGCCGCGCAGCGCCACCAGGAGGGACATCGCACCGCCCATCGAAGGCCCTCCCAGGACCAGGCCGCCGGGATGTTGATCGAGTCTGCTCGCGAGAATGTATTCTTCGACGTAGCGCGCGAACGAGCCGAGCTCATCTTCCCCGGGCACGGATGCGTTGGGTGTTTGAAAGAACTGGAGGTGCGCGACCGCGCCGAGCGGAAGCTGGCGGATGAAACCCAGACCGTCCAGCCCCAGACCCGGCACGAGCAGCAGAGCAGGAGCCTGCGCGTCGGAGCAGAGATACGGCGGCGCGGCGGGCACAAAAGCTTCCAGCACGCCCAGGCTTTCGGTGCGGACCGACTCAGTGCGCAGGTGCTTTGCGTCCAGCGGAGGTACAGGCGGGAGAACGGGCCCGCGGGGGCAAGTGCCTGCCACGCTGGTTTGCAGTGCCTGTGGATCGCGGCTTCCTTCATCCTTCATGCTTCCTCCTATCATTGCAAAAAGCGCGCGGCGTGTAAACTCTAAGTGCGAGGATTGTTCTTCCTGGCCCGCCGAGGCGCATCATGCCGGAAGCTGTTGAGATTGTTGAAACCCCGCGGGACGCATTCCAGGGCTTGCCGAAGTTCATCCCCACAGCCGAGAAAATCCCTTTCATCCATGCGCTCCTGGCTGCCGGCTTCAGGCACATTGACCTCGGCGCTCTGCCCGCGACGGACGACGCGCCGCAGTTGGCGGACACCCTGGAGGTGGTCAAAACCTTACAGGCCGAAACACACGTTGAGCGCCGCGTGCTGGTAGTGAGCGATAGGGGGCTGGAGCAGGCATTCGCCGTGGGCGGGCTGGACGGCATCGGCTTTTCGCTCAGCCTATCCCCGCAGTTCCAGAAGCGGCACGGCATGGCCGCGGAGACGCAGAGCTGGCATCTGCTTGAGAAGATGATCGGGCGGGTAGAGCAGCACGACATGTCGTTTATCCTGTATCTATCCATGGCCTTCGGGGCGCCGTTCGGCGAAAAGTGGAGCGAAGATGAGCTGTTCGCCATGGTCCGAAGCTTGTGCGCCATGGGGGTGCGGCATATCTCACTCGCCGACACCGTGGCGGCGGCAAACCCGGAGCAGGTGCGGCGCGTCTTCCGGCGGGCCAGAACGGAGCAGCCCCAGGTCCGTTTCAGCGCGCATTTCCACGCGCGTCCGGACCAATGGTTTGACTGCGTGCAGGCCGCCCTGGAGTGTGGCTGCCGGCAATTCGACGCCGCCGCCGGCGGGCTGGGCGGCTGTCTTTTTGCGCCAGACACGCTGGTGGCCAATATCCCGTCGGAACAGCTTGCGCTGAAACTCGAAAAGTCGGGATACCAGACCGGCATTAACACGGAAAAAGCCCAAGTGTGCGCGGCGCTGGCACGCCAGTTCCAGCTCAAATATGGGTAACCGTTCAGTCTCCGAGCCGCGCGCGTCAGCAAGCGGCAGCTACCGCTCCCTCACGGTCGCGGCTCGGACTGGACGGTTACGAATATGGTTGACGACTTCATGGCGGTAACCGTCTATCATGCACTCTGAACCGGGAGGGAGCGATCAACCTGGCTATGGCCAATTTCAAGGAACTTGACCGAGATTCAGCCCGCCAGCTTTTGCGCGCAATGGAAGGCCAGCGCGTCCTGGTAGTGGGCGACGGAATGCTGGATGGCTATGTCTATGGGGCGTCTTCGCGCCTCTCGCCCGAGGCGCCGGTCCCGATTGTGCAGGTCGAGCGTGAGGAATGCCTGCTGGGCGGCGCAGCCAACGTGGCCAAGTGCCTCGTGGCGCTGGGGGCGCGAGTCAGCTTGTGCTGCGCGGTGGGCGCCGACGCGCAGGGCCGGCAATTCCTGGACGAAGCCGGCAGCCTAGACATTGACACCCGCCTGGTCTTCCGCGAAGCGGCTTTGCCCACAACGCTGAAGACCCGCATCGTGGCAGGCCGGCAGCACGTGCTGCGCCTGGACCGCGAAGGACGCAAGCCGTATCCCGCCGGGCTGCTCTCTCGAATGGCCGCTGCCGTGGGTGAAGCCGCGCGGCATGTGGATGCCGTGCTGCTCAGCGACTACGACAAAGGCGTGCTGGATGAGCAGGTCTGCGCCGCCGCCATTGCAGGCGCCGGTTCCAAACCTGTTCTGGCCGACCCCAAAGGACAAAGTTGGCGGCGCTATTCGGGCGTGACAGTCCTCAAGCCAAACTGGCAAGAAGCGCTGGACTTCCTGGGGTCGCTCGACCCGGATTTCAAAGCGCCTGAGGCGCCCGAGGACGGCGCCGCCGAAGCGGCGGCCCAACGGCTGCGCCGCGAGCTCGGCGTCAAGAATGTGCTGCTGACACGGGCGGCGCGCGGCATTTCGCTGGCGTGCGCGGACGGCGCAAGCTTCTCTTTTCCCAGCCGCGCGGCCAAAGTCGAGGACGAAGCCGGAGCGGGCGATGTCGCCGCGGCGGCAGCCTGCCTGGCGCTGGCCGCCGGGGCTGACGTGCCGGCGGCGGCATGGCTGGGCAATGTGGCCGCGGGAGTCCAGGTCGCCAAGTTCGGCACGCTTACCGTCTCCGATTACGAGATCCTCGAGGCGCTGGGAGAGAGCTTCCCGAAGTCCGAGCGCAAATTGATGGCTAGAAGCCAAGCCGCCGACTTTGCCGCCGCTCTGCGCAGCGCCGGCAAGAAGGTCGTCTTCACCAATGGTTGCTTCGACATTCTGCACCTCGGCCACGGAACGCTTCTGGAGAAGGCCCGCCAGCTTGGCGACGCGCTCATCGTCGGCGTCAACACGGACGCTTCAGTGCGGCGGCTGAAGGGCGCTGACCGGCCGATCAATCCCGAAAACGACCGCGCGCGGCTGCTTACGTATATGGCTTGCGTGGACGCGGTGGTCTTCTTCGATGAGGACACGCCGGTGGGGCTGATCAAAGCCGTCAAGCCGGACGTGATCTGCAAAGGCGGCGACTACAAGCGCAAGGAAGAGATCGTAGGCTGGGACATCGTGGAATCCTACGGCGGGCGCGCGGTGCTGATTGACCTGCTCGCAGGGCGCAGCACGAGCAAGGTCATTGAGAAGGCGAGCCAGGTATAGATTTTTGATTTTGGATTTTCGATTTTCGATTGAACGACACTGATAGCGAAGGTCGGCGTTGCTCTACGCGGGGATCGGGATTTCGAGATACTCGACCTTTGCGGCCGGCCTGGGGACTGGCTCGCCGTCCTGTATCAGGCCTTCCAAGTGGAAGACGATGGCCTGTTTAATGAGTTTCTCGACTTGAGCCCTGGTTTTGGCCACTGCTACACAGCCGGGCAGGTCAGGCACGTAAGCGCCAAAACTGGTTGGCCCCTTTTCGATGACGATGGCGTATTTCATGTTTTTCGCTCATCAATCTGGGGAGCTCCCGCGTCTTCATCCCCATGCGTTGAGCTTATCTCGTTAGCGCCGGTGGAGCAACTGGTGTATGTCATCCTACAGGGGTGTCTTGGGAATGGGTGATACCCGCGTTTGCGGAAGGGGCGAACAATGAAGAAAGCGATAGCCGGAATGTTCTGCGGATTGTTCCTTGCAGCGGCTGCACTGGCCGGAGAGACGAAGGCCGAAGCGGCTTACCAGCCGCGGCTGGACAAAGAAGGCTGGGAAATTCTCTTCGACGGCAAGGACCTCAACGCCTGGGACGCCCAGGAAGGAGTCTGGGCGATCAACGAGCAGGGGGAGCTTTACCCCGCGAAAGGCGGGCGGAGCGCCTTCACCAGGCAGCGCTACTGCGACTACGTCATCGAGCTCGATTTCAAAATGGGCGGCAAGAAGAAAGCCAACAGCGGTGTGTTCATCCGCGTGCATGACAGCAACCAGGAAGTGAATACGGGCATGGAGATTCAGATACTCGATGATGCGGACTACAACGTGAAATGGGATGCGATGAATGCCAATGGCGCGCTCTACGACCTGGTACATCCATCTGAAGACGCCAACAAGCCGATCGGCGAGTGGAACCACTACCGCATTACTGCCAACGATAATCTGATTACGGTCGAGCTTAACGGCAAGGAAATCGTCAAGGCGGACCTCAACCAGTGGACCACAGCCAAGCAGAACCCCGGCGGGGCGCACAACAAGTTTCCGCACGCGATCGGCTCATTGCCTCGCGAGGGCTTCATCGGCTTGCAGAACTACGGCGGCGCGCCTTTGTGGTTCCGCAACGTGCGCCTGAAGAAGCTCTCCGACCGCAAGCCCCAATACACCGGCAAGGAACCCATCGAGCAGGTGCTGAAGAAGTAGTCAGTAGCCAGTAGTCAGTAGCCAGTAGCTTGCATTCGTCGTCCCATTCCGTTCTACTGGCTACTGACTACTTGCCACAGCCCACCGCAATCCAATGTTGAAGATTCCCGCTTCTCAAGCATCTTTTTTGGGGACCTTTTTTGAGGGACGAATACAGCCTATGAGCAGCGTGGATGTCCAGAAGATCAAAGAGCGAGTCGTCAAGCAGTCTGACCAGATCGAGCGCGTGAGGGCGGAGGTGCGTAAGCTCTTGGTGGGGCAGGATGCTATGCTTTCGCGCCTGCTGATGGCGTTGTTGACTGGCGGCCATGTGCTTCTGGAAGGCGTGCCTGGCCTGGCCAAGACGACCGCCATCAAGGCGCTGGCGGCGGCGCTGCACTGCAAGTTCAACCGCATCCAATTCACCCCCGACCTCCTGCCCGCCGACCTCATCGGCACGCTGATCTACAACCCGCGCGAAGGCACTTTCAGCACCAGGAAGGGGCCGATCTTTGCCAACCTGATCCTGGCCGACGAGATCAACCGCGCGCCGTCGAAGGTGCAGTCGGCGCTGCTGGAGGCGATGCAGGAGAAGCAGGTCACCATCGGGGACCACTCGTTCCCGCTGGAAGAACCGTTCCTGGTGATGGCCACGCAAAACCCGATCGAACAGGAAGGCACATACCCCTTGCCGGAAGCACAGGTGGACCGTTTCATGCTGAAGGTGCTGGTGGGTTATCCGACCAAGGCCGAAGAACGGAAGATTGTGGATGTCATATTGGATGGAGTCGGCCGCGAGCCGCAGCCGGTGCTGGACTCAGGCCAACTGGCGGCAATCAGACAGACCGTGGCAGCCATTTACATGGACGACAAGGTCAAAGACTACGTGCTGGAAGTAGTCACGGCCACGCGCGACCCGGCTGCGTACAAGCTGAAGGATTTGGCGGCGCTGATCGAATACGGCGCCTCGCCGCGCGCCTCAATCTATCTGTGCCTGGCGGCGCGCGCCAACGCTTTCCTGGCCGGCCGCGGCTACGTCACTCCGCAAGACGTGAAAGAGATCGCCTATGAAGTGCTGCGCCACCGCATCATCCTCAGCTACGAGGCCGAGGCGGAGGAAAAGACGGCGGACGATGTGGTGAAGAAGGTCCTGGAGGCGGTGCCGGTGCCGTGAAAGAAGTGCTGAGTACTGAGTACTGAGGATAGCACCGCGGAAGTAAGTGACCACAGGGGCGCGGTACCGCTAACCCCCGGCTTCAGCCGGGGGTGGGAGGCTAGGATAAAAGGGTACACCGTCGTTCACGACGGTTACCTGGAGAGACAGGGGCTTAAGCCCAAGCGCCATCGGCAAGCCCCGTGAACGGGGCTACAGTCGCCCATCGGGCTTGCCACCCCCGGCTGAAGCCGGGGGTTAGTGGTCAGGGGCCTCTGCATCGCTACACTCAGGACTTATTGACATGCCGCGTGACGTAACAGAAGTCCTCAAGGAAGTCCGGCGCATCCAGATCGTCGCCAGCCGCCAGGTCAACGACCTTCTGGCGGGCGAATATCAGAGTGTCTTCAAGGGCCGGGGCATGGAGTTCGATTCGGTGCGGGAGTATGTGCCGGGCGACGAAATCCGCAGCATTGATTGGAACGTCACCGCGCGCGCGGGCACACCCTACGTCAAGAAGTTCTGCGAAGAGCGCGAGTTGACCATTCTCATGGCGGTGGACATCTCGGCCTCAAGCGCCTTCGGTTCGGTGCGCAAGACCAAGATGGATACGGCCGCGGAAGTGGCGGCGGTGCTCATGTTCAGCGCGCTGAAGAACCACGACAAAGTCGGCCTGGTGCTGTTCGCGGACGAAGTGGTGCGCTACATCCCGCCGCGCAAGGGCCGCGCCAATGTCTTGCGGCTCATCCGCGACCTGCTGGCGGTCGAGCCCATCAAGGCCAGCACGGACATAGCCGCGGCGCTGGAATTCATCGGGCGGGTGCAGCGGCGCAAGTGCGTGATCTTCCTGATGAGCGACTTCCTCGGCCAGGACTGCTCGCAGGCCCTGGCGCTGTGCAACCACCGGCACGACCTGATCGCGGTGACCCTCAGCGACCCGCGCGAGCTGGCGCTGCCGGACGTGGGTTTCCTGACCTTGCGCGACGCCGAAACGGACGAGCTGCTGGAAGTTGACACGCGCCATCCCAGGGTGCGCGCGCTCTTCGCGGAAAACGCCGCGCGGCGGAACGAGAAGCTCGACCAGGGACTGCGCCGCGCCGCGGTGGATCGTCTGGACATCCGCACGGATCAGCCGTATGCGCTCAGCCTGCAGCGGTTCTTCCATATGCGGGAACGGCGGATGAGGTAATGAGGATTTTAGATTTCAGATTTCCGATCTGCCACGCTTTGTGCCACGGATGTGGCCGCGCCGGCTGTTTGGCGCGGCCTCATCCGTGCCTGCCGCGGGGAGCACGGATAAGCCGCCGCTTTGCGGCAGCATATCCGTGGCACAGGAGCGGAACGTTCCTCTGCCTTCTCGCTTTGTTTGCTCTTGGCGGCTGCAAGACTGAGAAGCCTGCGCAGCAGACTGATGCCGGGGCCGGGGATGCCAACGTAATCGAGAAGACAGTTGAGCGCGGACCGGTGCGCATGACGGTACGCATATCTCCCAAGGCGCCGCGCCTGTCCGACCTGATGGACATGGACATCACCGTCGAGGCTGAGGGCGGCGTGGAAGTCAAACCGCCGGTCTTCGGCAAGGCAGTGGGGGATTTCCTCATTCGCGACTACAGTGAAAAGGACGCGCCCGCGCCCGTCAACACGCCCCCTGCCCAGGGGGGAGAGGGTGGGGCGGGGGGGCGCCGCTTCCACTACCAGCTTGAGCCGGCGCACTCCGGCAAACATCTGATCCACTCCGTAGCCGTTGAGTTCATTGACCGGCGGCCGGGGAAGGAGGGGAAAAGCGAACCGGTGTTGCTGGAGAGCGAGCCGCTGGAGATCATGGTGACGTCCGAACTCGGCGACCAGGTGCCCAGCCTCGCCGATCTGGCGCCGATGCACGGGCCCGAGCCTTTGCCGCCAAGCCCTCTCTGGATATGGGGGCTATCGCTGTCGGCTCTCGGCCTGGTGAGTGCCGGGGCGTTGCTCTGGTATCGCCGCTGCCACAAGACCGCGGCGGAGCTTGAGGCAAGGAAGTCGCCGGAAGAAATCGCAAACGCCGAGATGCGCGCGCTGTTGGCCCAGAACCTGCACGGCAGAGGCGAGTTCAAGGAATTCTACGTCGGGCTGACAGGCATTGTGCGCCGGTACATCGAGGCCACAACGGGGGTCCGCGCACCCGAGCAGACCACCGAGGAATTCTTGCGGGACGTCCGGGAAAGGGAAGTCTTCCCCCGCGAGCGAGCCGCGCAGTTCGGACAGTTCCTCGAAGCGGCCGACCTGGTGAAATATGCGGCCCAGGAACCGGGCGCGCGGCAAGTGGAAGAAGCGATAGCCCGCGCGCAGGAATTCGTCGGGCTTCCTTCGGCGTTTACTCCGATGAAAGTGACGGGTGACGGGTGACGGGTGACGGGTGACGGGTGACGGGTGACGGGTGACGGGTGACGGGTGACGGGTGACGGGTGACGAGTGACGGGTGGCGGATTCTGAGGCAGCGGCTGAGTCTGGAGATGTAATATGGCGACGAATGATAGGCTGGAATCGTTTGGAATCTACAGGCTTGCTCGCCAACTCTTTGATGATTTCTGGGCGGATTCCGAGATCTTGGGGCGAGATTACCGCGGGCGGGAGCTAGTCAAGCAGCAGACCCGTAGTCTGGATTCCGTCTGCGGGAACATCGAAGAGGGTTTTGGCCGCGGATTCGGCAAGGAGTGGCCGCAACACCTGAAGATTTCGCGCGGGGAAGCGCGCGAGAGCAAAGGCCGGTATGAGCGGTGCAACAAACTCCTTCCCCCGGAATTGATTGCAAGACGAGTGGCAACGCTGGACCACATAATCGGCGGACTCTCCAAGACGATTCAAACGATTGAAAAGGAGCGAGGATGAAACACCGAGTCCTTCAGTACTCGTCACGCGGCACGCGGCACACGTCACCCGTCACCCGTCACGCGGCACACGTCACGCGGCACCCGTCACCCGTCACACGGCACGGAGAGCTGTAATGGAAGGCTTTAGATTCTCTTCGCCCCTGTGGTTTGTTCTCGCTCCGCTGCTGGTGGCCGTGGTGTGGTGGGCCGCCAACCCCCGGCGGCGGGCGGCAGCGGTCTTCTCAAGCCTGGCTGATCTGAAAACACTGCCCGTCACCACGGCGCAGCGGCTGCGGCGGCTCTTGCCCTTCGTGTACGGCTTGGGCCTGTTGCTGCTCGTCGGAGCGCTGGCGCGCCCGCAGCGGGGCAAGTCCGAATCACGCACGCACTCCGAAGGCATCGCCATGGAGATGGTGCTTGACATCTCCGGTTCCATGGAAGCGCTCGATTTCGAAATCAATGGCAAGCAGGACAGCCGGGTCAATGCCGTCAAGCATGTCTTCAAGGAGTTCGTGCTGGGCTCGAAAGACAGCGGGCTGCCAGGGCGCCCGAACGACCTCATCGGCCTGGTGTCCTTCGGCGGCTTTGCCGACAGCAAATGCCCGCTGACGCTGGACCACGGCGCGCTCGCCGACATTGCCCAGTCCCTGGAGGTTGTCAAGCCCATCCGCGACCGCCGCGGCAACATCATCAACAAGGACTGGCAGGAGGAAGACAGGACGGCCATCGGCGACGGCTTGACTCTGGCGCTTGACCGCTTGCGCAATGTCGAGGCCAAGAGCAAAGTGGAGATCCTGCTGAGCGACGGGGACAACAATGCCGGCGTGGTGGAGCCGCGCGAGGCAGCCAAGATGGCCCAGAAGCTGGGGGTGAGAATCTACACCATCGGCATCGGCCACACGGGCATAGTGCCCTTCCCCACGGAGGACCAGTTTGGGCAGCGAATCCTGGTGCAGGCACAGTTCCGGCTGGACGAAGGGCTGCTGCGCGAAATCGCCGAGACCACCGGCGGGCAGTTCTTCAATGCCGAGAGCACGAAGGCGCTGGAAGAGATATACGGCCAGATAGACAAGATGGAGAAGTCCAAGGTGGAGGAGACCCGTTACACCGAGTACACTGAATTGTACCTGTGGCTGGCGGCGCCAGGGCTGGCGCTGCTGGTAATAGCCAGTTTCCTGGGAGCGACGAGGTTCAGGGCTCTGCCATGAGAGAAACTCCAAATTCCAAACACCAAATTCCAAACAAATCCCAATGACCAAAACAACAAAGGGAACTGCAGACCAGGCAACGCGCGAAAGAGGAAGAAAAGGCAAATGGAAAATGACACGAAGCGGAAGCCTTACGACCTGGAAGAGCGAACGTTTGAGTTCGCGCGGCGGGTGCGGGCACTTGTCAAGATTCTGCCCGGGACCTTGTGCAACCGGGAAGATGCCAAGCAACTTGTGGATAGCTCCGGGTCAGTCGGTGCGAACTACATCGAAGCCAACGAATCCCTCAGCAAGAAAGACTTCGTGTACCGCATCAGAATCTGCCGCAAGGAGGCCAAAGAAAGCGGCTATTGGCTGCGTCTCTTATATGCTGAGCCGCACAGCCCCGCGGACAATGAGCGACGAAGCTTAGTGGGAGAGGCAACGGAGTTGGTCAAAATCTTCTCATCCATTTTGGTCAAGTGCTCTCAGGCATCAGCCGGTACAAAGAGTCCGTGATTGGAGACAGGTTCGTGGTTCTATCTTTGTGGTTTGGCGTTTGTTTGAGATTTGGAGTTATTGACCCGCGCGTAGCTAATGCGCCAGGATTGGTGGGGCGGGCGTCCTCGCCCGCCTTGGCCTCGGCGGGCGAG